>Ga0126338_10003843_pt1 | contig 10609 bp, 5 predicted proteins | sample OrbCmetagenome_2_FD_92529 | JGI IMG/M metagenome (GOLD analysis project Ga0126338, IMG submission 92529) | Coral microbial communities from Petempiche,Puerto Morelos, Mexico - Orbicella C C metagenome | ecosystem: Host-associated > Invertebrates > Cnidaria > Coral | place: Petempiche,Puerto...
ACCTCACTGCTTTTGTCATGTAAATGCACCTAGTTAGCATCAGAACAACTTGTTTTACACAACAAAAGCAGTGAGGTCTGTATCAAAACAAGGTCAACTCTAGCCTCGGTGCCATACAAAGGCTAGGTCACTGAGCAGACAACTGTAAAATGGCCTATTCGAAACGGCCGATTGAATTCGGATAGGCTCAGCCGTTCTTCACGCCTGACTGAGCCGGGAATAACGGCTGTGAACCGGCTTTGATTCAGACGCCGAACTTCACATGAGCAGAACCAAATACATAAATTATTTTCATGTCTTTTTAATGTATTTTGAATGTATTTTGAAGACCTGGGTTTGCGCAAAAATATACAGTGTGCGTCAGGGGTTCAAACTGAAATGGCGGATTTCACTCGTCAAAGAAGACGCTGATATGTGCGGTTTGTGTTTTCCTGTTTTTGAGTGCCAACTTTCTGCCACCTTGGTAAACTGCATCAAAATTACAATGCATTCATCACTGTTTTCGTGTTTGTGTTTGAATTACGTGTGAACATTGTATTTGTAAATTAACCTGAACATTGCAGTTGGGTTTTTTGCCAAAGCTGTGATGTATTTCATGGCATACAAAAAGGTTGGAAGTCGAATGAAGTTCACGTGAAGTGCGACATCTGAACCAAATTATCAGTTGTCTTCTAGCAGCTACATGTAAATAGATTAATGCAGTTTGCCTCATTATGCTCCTTTTTGCCGACTTTTCTTATATTTTTCACAGGACGGCTTTGGATGAATGCTTTCTGTTTCGCACCCAGTTAATATAAGTTAGCACCCACCGAGTTCGCACCCCTGAACTCATTATAAACCTTCTATTTCGAGTTCACCTTCACTCCTCAATGGATGAAAGAACGCGAAATAAATATGTTTTGTGCGATTTTGTTTCAATGTTGTCTTTATTCTTTTTTGCTCGGTAAGAGAAAGATAAGTTTTAAGTGCTTGCATGATATCTAGTCGAGGTCGATGTGGGTGCGAACTCGCCGCTTAGGTGCGAAACCTCCACCTACCCTTTGGATCGTGCTTGGTTGTTGTTTACATGTCCAGCAAGTATCAGCACTGATTGAAATGCCGCACTGTTATCTCCTATTGAATTTGAGTCCAGCTGGAATGGAGATCGGCGTCTGAATCAATTCAGCCGGTCTAAATTAATTCGGGTCGGCCTAAATTCGAATTCGATTCGGCTTATGTGAAGTACGGCGTATGAACCGGGCCTCAGCCGAAAGAAGTGTCTATTTCCAAAAATTCTTTTAAAACGTTCTGTCATAACAAGCAGAGAAACGATCGAAGTTATGGCCTATCACACGGGTTTGCCGTTTGTGGATAGAAGACAACAGGTTATGCAGTGGCCCTGTGAGGTTTTTCACGACTTTATTCCATGAGGCGACTATTGCTGGTATCAGTCATTTCAGTTATGGATGGAACCTGCATCAAATAACCGAACTTAACAGCACGCTGAAGAAATCTATGTAGTAGACTTAGGCGGGCACTTGGAAAAAATAGGAGGAACCCTGAACGAACCCCTGGAGCTGTCTAGCAAGCTTACGTTATCCTGTTTATTTCTTGAAATGATGCAAATTGAAATATTCTTACTTTCCTCAGATGCGTGCCTGCTGACAGTACTAAACAGTCCGCCGTCCACTCAAATCCGGGGCTGTGCTTGCCATACCAAACCAAATTTCCACGTGGCTACTGCAAAGATATCCTTGGTTATCAACCGATCTACGGAACAGACTCACGCGAGCTAGAGGAAAACGAAATGAAGATGTTGCGCTATCAAGTAGCGAAGAGCTTCGTAGAACAGTCACGAGGGAAGAACGGGGAAGTAGTTTTCAACGACAGTTCTTACGTTGTACGGCAAAGCTGTCTGGATATGGTGGATGACGTGTATTGTCATCATTATTTTAAGCGCTGCTACATGTCTTCCAGCCCACCTTTTATTTGCAGAGAAACGTGCGAGCAATTGTTTTTTAAAGTCTGTGATCGAGAGTTCAAGATTGTGGAGGACTTCACGAACACGACGCGAAGGCGCTCGAGGCTCAATTATCCATACTTCTTTGACATCATAGACTGCACCACTTTGCCATTTCGGAATGAATCGTCTAACTGCTACTATCCTGACAAGATAAGAGGTCAGTGGAGGGGACTGGTGTCCAAGAGGGATTATAAATGAGAAAAGCCCTAAAATACTTTTTGTTTCCAATGTCGGCAAGGGCAGTGCCCGATTACCAAGTAGTAGGGTGTTTTGAGCAACGCATGACCCAGATTCCTCGCTCGCTGGGTCCAAACGGAGTAACAAATTTGATCCAAAATTCAACAAAGAAGAAAAGTACCCCTCGAGTTTTGAGGTCTATGAGAATTTGGCACTGACGTGCCATTTTCCTGGCTTATAGTTGTTTATAAGGCAGTTCTTTGCTCTTGGCAATTAGCCCTTTCCACCACAATCATTTTCGCTTTCCTGCTAACTGCTTTGCAAACCCTCGAGCCCTATTCTGAGCCCCCGTGTGGTCTAGAGGCTGCCCTCTATTTGGCGAAACTGATAAACGTAATGGGAAAAACACCTCGGTACTTGACTGTCTAGTACTCAGGGTCTTACAGGCATGAAGTGCGAAATTTATTGATCGATTAATTTGATGAATGAAATAATTACGTAGAGCCGTCCGTCTGTTCGTTAAAACAACATTAAAATAGTAACAATTGCATATGTTAATATGCTCTTTTCTACCATTTTACTACTAGACGAACTCAACATTTTGGAGAGTGAAGGTGAGTCTTGTCGAATTACTACAAGAAAATAACATAAGTTTTGCTATTGTCTGTGAAATAAATGTTTAATAATGAAGAGAATGCAGTGTCTTAAGGGAGAATCAGTGTTTACCTCTTGCCTTGTAAAACTTAGTAATAAGCGAAACGTTTAGTTATGTGCCTCGGGCACCAACTTATTTATTCCTATGATCTTCACAAATCTCTTTTGAATAAATGTATCGTAGTCTTTTTCAGTGGAATCCCGGTTTTTCAATCTCCAAGAAAAACGAAAACTGATTCAGTCGAAAAACCGGAGAGTTCGAGAAATCGGAGGTAAAATGACAATGTTGGACCGAGGGGAGGGAAAAGACTTTTGGTTCGAGCTCTCGGGAGTTTAAAAAAAACATGAGGGTTGGAGAAATCAAGATACCACTGTATGTTGATGAAAATGAGCCAGAGGCACCTTGCTTTACCTTTGCAATCACTAAAAGCTCTGCTCTCTCCAATCAATATGAAATTTCCCAACTTTTCTGGCACTTTTTTTGTGTCGGATATCGATCGATTGGCGCACAAGACAATTGAAAGAATGATTTTCAAATTCTGTAAAAAAAGTACAAGAGGGTTTAAACGGAAGAATTAGAGATAATTAACGAAAAGTCTGTCAGTAGCAGCCAATCTGATTCGGAGCGCTTTCTCTACGCGGTTCCTTTTGTTTCGGACAAAACAACGCAAGAGTTCCAAACAGATCAGTATTTTTTGATTTGCCAGACAAGCTACATTTTTGCGTATTTCGGTTTTGTAATTTTAATTAAAACTAACTCTGTGCTAAATGCGTAGTAGTCAAAATCATTCTTTCGTTGCAGATTGCTTCTACGGAGATGGAGGTGGTTACCGTGGCTACAGAAGCGTCACAGTTTCCGGGTACACCTGTCAGTCTTGGGACGCCCAATGTCCTCATAAACACAATATCAATGGAGGGATTTACAAAGCGATTCATGATAGCGGCAATTTATGCCGCAATCCAGGAGGGTTCGCGATGGATGGGCCGTGGTGTTTGACCACGAATAGGACCGTGCGTTGGGAGTACTGTGATGTGCCTAAATGTGCCAAACAGCGTAAGTAGATTGGCATGCGAAGAGCGTTTTTCGGATTGAAGCAAGATACTTTAGTGTCAGATTAAAGGGGAATCAGAAAGCCGTGCATTTTTAATTGCATTTCTTTCTGTGATATGCCGGGATCGCATCAATAACAAAAATAACTTACTTTTTTGAGATATAAGGACTCAAAACGGTTACAAAGAAGAACCGCTGGCAAAAGAGTTTGCATAATGATATATTTCTTGTGCGTCGCACATTTCAGGGGCATTCCAAGGGGGTTTCCATTCAAACAAAATTTCCGGAACTTTCGAAACGAGGGCAAATGGTACGGAGATATATCCTTGGCCAAGTGTCTGAATAATCCGAAAATTGTTGATGGTGATGTTCCATTCGCCAACGGCAATTTCTGGAAATTCACACCGAATTTTTGGACGAATGGAAAGCGCTCCAAGTCAACAACAAGAATTCCAATAATTATCAAGACATGAATTCCTTCTTTCCCTCATGACTAAGTAAAACACTCCGCATCTTTAAACCCTAATTACCGGCTAACTACTACCTGCAGTCATGACTGACCTGCTCATTCACGTATAAATTTATATTTTCTAAACTTTACATTTAGCGCCGTCAAGTCCACCTAGCAACTTTCGAGGTCACAACACGAGCTCAACAAGCATAAACGTCACTTGGGGAGATGTTCCAAAGCCTCTGATAAATGGAATACTGCTTGGATTTCACGTGGCCTGTGAAAGACCTAACACGTCTGAGAGACATATCGTACATTTGTCACCTGCAGAACGTAGCTGGGTCTTCAAAGGACTACAGAAATTTAGCAATTACAGTTGCTGGTTGAGAGCTTACAACAACTTCGGAAATGGTAATTGGAGTGAAGAACTGGTAATTTCAACTAACGAAGATGGTATGCTAATTTGGATGTAATCATAAATGGAGGGATACGCTGTGGCTATATATGTAACACAGTTTAATTTTAACGGGGAAATTTTGTATGAAATGTGACGAGAGATAAGGTGCTAAAAAGGGTAATACCCGGGGGGGGGGAGGGGGGCACTGCCATATATGGGCTATATAGGTATGTGCCGCTGTGAAGGGTATGGTTTTCAAGCAGTTTACTCTAGGATAGGGTATATAAAGGTTCCAGGGTCCCAGAGGCACATCCCCACCCAGAAATTCCCAAAGTATCCAACCCCCCAAGGGGTGGGTACTTTGGGAAATGGCTCATCGAGTTTTGATTTGGTGTCCACATTGTCCCGATGATGACGCAATGATCCCTCATTAGTAAGACATTTCATGAACATACGAGATCATTGACTGATGCCTGAATGACTGATAACCTGACTGAGGTCGAATAACTTTTATCTGGCTGTATGACGTCACTACTGACTGACTAGCTAACTGAAGGACTGACTAGCTGATTGACTGACTGACTGACTGACTTACTGAGTGACTGATTGACGGACTAACGGACATAACAAAGAGGAGGTTAAGGAACACGGACGAAATTGTGGTCCATATATTTTTCTCAGGTCCATGAAGTAAAGAAATACTTTGGTTTGAATTTGACAGTGCCCGATGCTCCACCTGAGAGTCTAAAGGCCTGGAATCTGAGTTCTACCAGTCTTTACGTCCAGTGGGACCCAATCCCTTCTGGGTATCGAAATGGAAAAATACTGCGATACAAAGTGGAAATTATAGCTGAAGAACAATCGAGGGAGCGACACAAAACTACAAAGTACACAGAAGGGACATCTCTTACGCTCAGGGGCCTTCAAAAATACTGCAAATACGTAGTCACTGTTTCTGGAATAACAAGACCAGGCCAAGGACCCACTCGGTCAAAAGTGGTGCAGACGGACGAAGATGGTAAGACACTTCATAAACAATAACCTCAGTAGGACAGTACGTTTTATACATGATCCAACGATATAAAACCATCTCCTTTTTATTGCAACCTTCGATGCGAATTCAGGGGAATTGAATTTCCTTTCGGCCCCTGTAAGCGCTTTAGCCAATAACGAAGCTTCGAAGCTACGACGCGGTTTTTTTTTTCTATGAAAAAAGAAAAAAAAAAAAAACCCGCGTCGGGTATGATATACGTTCTGACTACTCTAACAGCAGACATTCAATGTGAATAGTTTATTGAGGATGCGTCAGTCAGTCATCTGATACAGATGTATTCCGTCGTACAGCATAATCTGTATCCTTGCAAATTACAACTACTGGTTCTAACAGTTAGAACCTGTACTCTAGGCCAGAGACGAAAAACCACTAAAAAAAAAAATACACCCTTTAGGATCAGTGATCCAAGATGACTCGGATCATGGTGCATCAAAGGAGCCGATGAATCCGTGACCAGAGTGAATTTATCGGTTCCTTTGATGCACCATGATCTGAGTGATCTTGGATCACTGATCCTGATCCAGATCACCCCAAAGGAACGCACCCTTGGATGTGGCCAAAAGTATGTGGAAAGGTATTCCTCAAATAATGCAGCAGCACGAGACCGCAAGGAAAGGGTACAAAATCAGTAACGCACATTTGCAATTATACTGACATAACAACAGGACGAAAACGAAGACTGACTAACCTAGAATGACTTAAATCTCCCGTCAACTGCTTAAATAGTCCCTAAAAGTCCCATGATATCCCGGGAGCCTCTCCATGCCATCGTGGTGTTAGAAAAAAATAATTTCGGACTAATTCGTCCCTCAATCGACAGAAATTACATTTGATGGCGAATATTTGTCAATAAATGACTGCAATGTTTAGTCATAGTCACTAAATGTCTCGGCAATATTTGAACACAGCTTCTAATTCTGAGGCTTTTTCAGTTCCAGATCACCCTCCAAAGGACATAACGGTGTTTAGCCAAGGAACGGACACGGTTCAGGTTGACTGGAGCCCAGTCCCACCAGAATATACCAATGGAGAGGTGCTCGGGTACAAAGTACTATACAGTGACATGGAAGATACATCACGTGTCAATAGTAGCTTAGTTTCACCAAAAGAAACCCATTCAAAGATCGAAGGATTGAAAACAAACACAAATTATAGTTTTCAGGTTCTTGCCTTTACAGCCAAGGGCAATGGGGTTAAGAGTCCGGCGTACTTTGCAAGAACTTTTCCAGGTATTTTAAAAGGACATTTTTAGTATAAAGTCTATGTTGTTGTATACAAATATTAGATTAGTAATCAAGGATTCGTGCTGTGATGGTTTTTTAACCCAGCTACACTCTTTTCAAGCTTCTATATAATTCTGACCAACGACACGGAAAATATACCACATTCCTGATAGATAACTAATTTTTTAAAAAAAAAAAATTCAGAAGCGGGGACTAAATTAAACAGAATTCAGAGACAACAGTCCCTCAGTATTATTTTTTTCGAAGATGTTATTTCTCGCTCTGGCTATGTTGCCGTCGCGTGGACCTTACACTGGATCAGGGTCTGAATGGGGATGATGGCTCCATATCATCCCCTGGGGAACAATGCTTGCTTGGGCAGTTCTCCATATTACGCTCAAATTTGTTTGATTTACTGTCAGATTCCTATCTGCTGTAATTTTACTTTAGTGAAATAAGCTCGACAACAGATAAAAAAGTTCCTGAAAATAGCAGATTTACTGCCTTCTATTTTTGATCCGTATGTCTTTCAGACCCAACTAATAGGGAGACGGTGGACCCGAGCGCAGCAAATAGTGCAAAAGGTAGTAGTTATAAGCACAAGCAAATCCAGTTTTCCTTACAAATGGAACTCGGCCATGCATTGGGCGGACAGCCAAGTAGATTGTGTTACCGGGAAAAAACAACATTTTCATTTCATAATTCTCATGGACAAATATACCTCTGAAAAGAAGGTGAAGATTACTACTACGTACTGTCGTATTGTGCCGTAAAAGAGTGTAAAAAGTACGAGCCAAGCAGTATAGGGTAAAGTTTTCGTTTTCCACATTCTGGCGGCGTTTGATCCAGTTTGATCTGACTGGCCTTCCTTCCACAAATTAAGCGCGCTAGACCTCTCGTTAATTGAGGTCGAAGTAATGATCTTGACTTATTCATAGTTAGACCAATGCGGTCAGATTTAGTGGTTCGTTCAAGGTAGGATTAACAAGGTTCCACTGTACGGCAGACAGACATTTCCCAGTGATATATTTTTGCATGCAGAGCATCTACATGCGTCAGCAGCCACTGACACTTCTTATCTCCCAATTTTACAGTGAGCATAATCGTGGCTTCTGTGTTCTCCGGCACCATTGTATTTGGAGTAGTTTTCTTTGTGATGTACTTTGTCCGAAAGAAGAGGACTTCGTCAAATTCCGACAATGGAAATGGTATTTACCCTGATATTATTTAGATGTAGTTCTGAAGGTACCTAATATAGTACTTACAATAGACCATTTTACAGTTGTCTGCTTGGTGACTTGGCCTTTGCATGGCAGCGAGGCTGGAGGTGACGTTGCTTTGATACAGACCTCTCTGCATTCGTCATGTAAATGCACCTAGTTAGCATTAGAACAACTTGATTTACACAACAAAGCGGTGAGATCTGTATCAAAACAAGGTCAACTCCAGCCTCGCTGCCATTTAAAGGCCAGGTCACAGAACAAACTGTAATATGGTCTATTACATCGGGAACATCTATTTATTTATTCTAAATAAGTCGTCTTCTATACATCCTTTGCTGCCCCACCTCCGTCTGCAGGTCGCTTAAAATGGCGTTGAAAAGCTCTGTCTCATCACACCAAAGAACTTTTATTGAACAGTTACTGTCAAAAAGGTAACTTTCCTTCAGAACTTAAGACAATGAACTCGTTGTATCATTAACTCGAAACACGACAATGAATTCTCTGCATCTGCAGGGAATATCTCGACTCGCTGCTTAATTTCTCTTCGACCTTTTACAGCCAATGTAAGCGGATCTAAGGCCGGAACAATTTATTAGATCATGCCACTGAAAGAATATGTGAATTCTGCAACCTGCATGAATAATTCCGTAAACTTCTGATAATACACATATGTTTCTCAAAGAAATACTGTATGATCACTGTTAATTACTTCTCTGATCACCTGTTCAAATTGTCTTGCGTTATTGGATTGGGTGGGCGCCGTATCGACAAAATTGAAGGAGGGTAGAATTTCTAAGAAATGGGAAACGGAACGGTATCGGCAAAATAATGATCCAGTGGTTCACGTCTTATCAAAATTAATGATATCCACTCAATAATTACAATTTTTAAACATGTTATCATTCTTTCTTCAGGTACAAGTTGTTCAGTAACACCTTATGCCGTTTCCTCTACTAACTGGATTAACGATATCATCAGCACTTACAGACACGGATACGAGACGCTAGATGATGAAAATGTTCCCACTACAACTCGTCAACCAAGGTACATCAACATTGGTGCTGATGGCTTACCTGACCTACCAGCACACTTAAGGGATATGGTTTACGAGTTTGAACAGCTGTACGAGAACACACGGTACAAGAGACTGCAGCCGTAGGCGAGACGACGATCACTAGGAGGAACAGTGGATGGGCTTGGGAACCCCTTGTATGACAGGCTGCAACGAGTGATTTCTTCAACTGTTCCTTGCCCTGGCAGGCGATGCGGTAAAGGTGTGCAGGCGACGGCCACCGCAAACCAGGAACACAACACCAGACAACACCATTCTCTTGACCTGGGTATGCTACGTGGGTTTATCGGGGCTCTTCAGAGCAATACATGTACAGTGGAGATGACAGAAATGGTACCTCTGGAGCAAAAACGTCGGCGCCGTTTCTCTGTCGACATGGGCCAGGTGAGAGAGTTTATTGCTCTCAGAGAAATGAAAATCACCACCGAAGAAGGCAACACGGCCTCAGCTGACCACCTGGATGCACAAGAAGCCCGTCACATTGACGACACTTGTTGACTGTCTGTAAGATGGACAAAAACACTTTTGTCGCAAAGAGTGACGGATCCAGTACCATAACATTAGTCGATTCACCACGGCCTTAATTAGTCTGTACTATAAGTCGACGTCATCATTGTGGTTGCTGATTTTGTTATGGCAAACGTGTTTATTATCATCAGTGATTAAGTCAAAACGTCCTTATAATAACTCATACAACAGTCTGAATTGCGCTTGCACCAAACTGCTTCATTTTCCTCTCCTTTCGTGTACTTCACTAGTTAATATGACCTGCCAGTAGATTGAAAACAACCGTCAATCAAAATCTCTATAAGGACATTGACGATCGATGTCACTGTTTTGATTTTGAAACTCTCACAGTAATATCCTCAGACAACAAACAAACATACAACCAAAAAAAGGTTTTTAACATTGACAATGCTGTAAGTAGTAAAGTAATATGGGTAATGAAGAATTGCGACAGAGCTTCCGATAGCTGAATTCAATGACGTACACTGAGTTAAATTGAAGTTAAGTAAACTACGATAGCAAGAGCCAGTTCTGTCGACTGACGAGTGACAATTGTCATCAAAACACTACGCTAAAGATGCCAACTATTTCATGACTCTTACATAATATCTTGCATTGATAACTGACCTACAGTGTATTTAGTACCCTTTGTGTAACGTCCCTATTTTGCCTCCGCTACACATCCGGACACACTAGACAGTGATTAAATTGGGTGCGTTGGCCAGCCAAGCCATCGTCCCGTTTATTCCATCTCAGCATATAATACAAGCTATGAATAAAAAGACAATTGCTAAGTGC
>Ga0126338_10003844_pt1 | contig 10608 bp, 5 predicted proteins | sample OrbCmetagenome_2_FD_92529 | JGI IMG/M metagenome (GOLD analysis project Ga0126338, IMG submission 92529) | Coral microbial communities from Petempiche,Puerto Morelos, Mexico - Orbicella C C metagenome | ecosystem: Host-associated > Invertebrates > Cnidaria > Coral | place: Petempiche,Puerto...
CCTTATCACACATTTGATGAAATTCATTGTATCTTCTAAATATGAAATAACTCCTTCCATCTGGTTGTTTTATTAGTACTTTGTATACCTGGGGAAAGACAACACAGCACCATTTATTTGCTTCGAAACATTTTGGAAACATGCAAGTTTGGCCAAGATGGTATTGCAAGAACTAATGCATAGATTTAGCCAAGCCTAAAAGTAGAGCTCCTAGGCCAGGTTGCTCAAAGCCCTATTGAGCTAACCCAGGATAAGCAAAAAGTTTGATTTGAGTAATCCCAAAATACATGAACAAAAACAGTGAAACAAATTTGTATACAAGAAAAATTTATACTTCAGTTAACTTTTAATCCTGGGTTAGCATTAACTGGCTTCCGAACAACATAACCCTGATTACAACACATTAACTTGACATGAGCCTGCAATCCAATAAAAACCAGCACTTGGTCAGCAGTCAACTTAGAAAAACCATGTGATCTTGACGAGTTTTTAACTTGAGCCCACAACATGGATATGTGATACTGGTCAGCAGATACCTTGTTTTGACAGGTGTCAATTGACCATAACATGGATGTTCAATACCAAAGCAGGACACTATAAACTAAGGCTGCATGTCTCTGTCAACCTATCAGCTAAAGTATGGCTGCCATCTTACATGACACTTTTATTGAGCATACACGCCCACGAGCAAATATACCGCTAGCCCTTTTTACCATGAGAAATGTGATTCACAGGTTTCCGTGAGTATGGGGCTCTGCTAAGCGGCCCTTTGGGTCACTGGAGCTCTACTATAAATTGACTTCTCTTTGTTCAGTCTCAGGATCAACAATAATCATTGTTCAAAATAAATAGACTGATAACTTTCTAACTTTTCCACACAGAATTTTTTACATTAATTGGATTTATTTAAAAACATAATGAGGAAAATGTCCGACATAGTTTGTATAGGTGGAAGAATCAGCCAAGCAACTTCATGCCTGAATAAGAGTGATAATCTACCAGAAAACATGGTCATTGGTTTACAATGTTGTATGATTGTAAAAATTCAGGGGTAACTGGATACACAGAGGCATAATTTATGTAGAGAATAATTCCCACGTCTGCTCTGAAGTGTGATATGTACATAGAATGCTTATTAAAATCCATAAACTCAGAGAATTCCAAACACAGCTTGCTCCATCACTGACACTTCCCAAATTGAGGTCAGAGGTATTTAATTATATAAAGGTAGTTCAAGAAAACAAAGTATCATTTTAAAGGCCACAAGAATATGAAATCTCATGAAAAACAATTTGTTTACGAAACAATTTCCTAAGGTTATAACAGCATTTGCCAATTTTCACCTAAACATGCAAACCACATGAGGCTTGGTGAAAACTCTTCAGGAAATTTGTCAAAGCATCTGTTACATGTACTGTACCACTCAGTGGCTTTGTTAGATAAACGAATCAATTTACAAGATTTTCTAGCAGATCAACATCAAGGTCCATACAACATGCACTATGTAGCTAAGCCAAAATAAAATAAATTAAGTGATACGAGAAAGGTAGGAAAACCCTCCATCAAAATTGTTTACACTGTATATCGAATTGTACAAACATTAAGACAATGTTGTTTTATTCAAAGCTATTTTTTGAAAAAGTGAATTTACTGATATTTGGTGAAATGTTGTGTACCCTTTCTTAGCTGTTTCATTTTTATAACAAAACGTTTTGACCACAAAATGGACACGAGCATTTTCTAGGCCTAATATGATAAAATCAACCAATTATTATTTTTTTGCTTTCCCTGGCTAATTTCTCAATCGAACCAAGAAAAACACAGTCGAATCTTTAAACTTTGACTCCCAAAACAGATGGATCAAAACAGAACATATGCCACGATCAATTTTTAAGTGAACGAGAGTCTTTAAAATGTTTCGTTTCATGTTCTAACTCGTGCAAAACTTGACATGTCTCAAAATATATGATTAGCTTATAGATAACAAGATCTTTAGTTATTACTAAGTCAAAGCATGATGGATGTTACTGGAGAAAAAAGTAGTAACGTGAACGGGTTTTTGGTAAAAAGACTACATAAACCTTATCCAGAACCAGAGTCCGTCTAAATATCAAATGGTTAGCTTAAGTACTGTTAATTAGCCATCAGATTTTGTCATTTCAAAACTCCTCAGTCAGTTCGTGTATAAAGTGTTGGCTGTAGTTGTAAGCTTGAATTAACAAATGTACATGTACATTTCTATGGGGAACAAAAAATCACTGAAAGCGTTAAATTAATAGTAACAGCAAGAAAGAGAAACTAAATAGCAGCAAAACTGTCCATTCCTCATCGAGTTGTAATGAATGGATACCTTTGGGCAATTACGGGATAAACATGACACAAGAAACATGTAAACCTATTTGACAACAGTACCTAGACAAGCATCCTACTAAGCCTAACATTTCTTTCGACCCTGTCTTAAACGGCATCAATAAGCTTGCATAACGATTCTAAGATACAAAACTAGGATTAGCTTTTCACATTATAACAATCCATACCAAATAGATTTTGTCGCTACAGTGGCGACGAAACGCCTACGGAAACGTGAAATTCGATCGCCGCCAACGAAACGCACAGCAGAACAAGATCTCCCCTATTTCTTCAACGCGGGAGCTTTATAGATGATCTTCGAGCAACGAACCTTTGCTGCTTTTCGTGATATCTTCTGTCGGTCGTCACAGATTGAACGGAGAACTGCGGTACAATCTTTGCATAGCTGTTTGTTTTCATTTTAGAATAATCATCGACAAACAGAGCACAGCAGAATACGTAACAAGCAAAAAGGCAAGTTAATGCTTAACACACAGTTGATGATGAATCGAGAAGAACAAACCTTACCGTAAAACGCTTTGATTTCTCTGAGCTCAATGTTTCTGAGTCAGGTACCGTTACATCTATCTGCTTGGACATCGCATTTGCTGGAAAATGCTCCTGCGGTTGAAAATTATCACTGGACTTCGTGACAGATCGATAGCTACGGCGCTGTGGTTTTGCTCTTAGGGGAAGGTCGCGCTCGTCGGAACTTGTAATGCTTTCCCTGTGAAAGAAAAGCGTGGGATGCTACGTCGTTTTATCAAAACCTAAAACCCACAGCTAATTTTCTCTAAGATTACTAATGAGCGTCCAAGAAACAATAGATGGAATAAAAACACTACTGCCCTGGGAAATAGCTATGAATGCAAAATCCCAATAGGACAACTCAAAAGGAGTCTGGGGTCAACATGTCATGTCACACGCCGGAAGAGAGAGTTGGGAGAATTTCTATTGTTATCACGTGGTAAACAAGAGGTTTATTTTTGGCGCTTATTTCGGAATACTAAACCTAATAAAATATTTCGAAAAAGAGAAAATTTCTAAGCATGAAATATCTGTTTGATACGGAAATAAAAAAAAATTGAAAGGGAAAGCATTTGAAAATAGAAATACTGTAAGCTTGTAATATCAATTTCGAGTTTTGTCTAGAAAACGTGGGAATAGGCGAATCGTCTTTTCCGATCACGTCCTTAATTTTGCATTCATTATCAGATCATTAGAGAATTCGAGTAGGCAGAAGAAAAAATATTTTCAAACTCTTATCAGAAGAGTCAGCTGTGGGAGGCAGACGAACGAATATAAATTATTGGTGAAGAAAATTGTTTTGATCTCAAACAGCCACCCAAGAATACAGATTTGCTTCAAAAGCGAGAATGAAGAATCCAGAGATTTCAGCCGCCGCCTCCGCACGGGCTAATCAGAGAACGGTTAAGAAGCAGATTTTTTATCCTGTCTGCTTTAATGTCTGGTTGACTGAATAAATATAATGCCATCAACTCTTTCAGTAAGCTATGTATTTCGGTTAGACGCGCAGTTTGTTCAGTCTTCAAATCATAGTTAATAGAGGGGACTGGTTATGAAGCCCGGAAAACATCAAAGGAGCAAACAAAGATTCCAAGATTTATGTTGGAAGGTCCACGACCGTGCACAATCTTTTGGTTTCAATACCCTATGCAGGACTTACGTAACCAACACGTTTCTATTGGTTAGTTCCTCAGTACGGAGTAAACAACTATTGTGTTTTGTACATGGGTCAAGGCTAAAAAAGCGAACAAAAACATACAACAAGGAACTTTGTCGGGTTTCATAACCATTCCCCTCTATTAACTATGTTCAAATTAGGCTTCAATGCTAATTTCAAGCGAAAAAAAACAAAAAAAACCGGAACTGTAGAGAAATAATGTGGCAGTGTCGAGGAGGCAATTTAGTCCGGGGGTGTGGGTTAGATAAAAAGAGTTTTATGACCGGAATAATAGAATAACGCATGGCAATTTTCTCCATGAAACATCATGAGAATGGACCGCCTGTTAACATCGTATTTTTTGCGTGGAAAGCTTACAGAAATCTTTAAGTGTATTTTTAACAATTAAATCAATTACTCATGTGTTCACCATGACAGAAAGGCCGAAATGTTTACCTCAACCACAATATAACTCCCTGCTAGTCACGTCCATTATGAGTAAAACAGGAAGAACGGGCACCGTAAGATGTGTTGAACACAGACAAATTAATATCACTACACTTGTTTGGTCGTACAGAGACAAGGTAAACAGAGGTAGCATTGTGATAGTTTATCATTGTAAACCATCTTACGTTAAGTTTTTTTCCGTAAATAGTATGCGATAATAAAAAACTGAAACTGAATCCATGATCCGCTGTTTGGTGGACAACTTATATTTTAACGTCATGTATTTTTAAGACGCCAAACGCGTTCTGGATATTAGCCATCAAGCTGAATGGTCCGTCCTAGCCTGTAGAAATAAGTTTTTACCTTCCTTTTTTTCCCTTAAATATCGCGTCCGAACAGCCAGTTTTCGACTTAAAACTACAAAACCGTGTTTGAAAATTACAACTCGTTTACTTTTGAGGAGAATGTAAGGGACAAACTCTTTAAAACTTTGAATGTTGATTGTTCAAAATAAACAAGAACTCTCCACGACTCGCAATCATCTACAGTGTACTACAATCTGAAAACTTCGAAACACAGATAATGTCCAAAGACAAATATCCTAATCTATTTATTATTCTTTGGAGAAAAGTCGTGGAAACGAGTCGGACCATGTCTCTATTTTGGTGATTTCGACCAAGCTGTCAAATTTTTTTTTGAGTTCAAAACATTGATAGTCATTGACAAGTACAGCGACACATTCATTTCAATTTCTCAGTCTAGGACAGAAAAACCCGCGAGTTATCAAAACAGCGGGATATCCTCAGAACATTAGTTGTGTCACGTGACTTGTATTTGAACCAATCATGCGCGATATTTGACGGCATACAGAAATTCAGACCATATCTAGACAACTTATTTTATAATGGAAATACGCAGAAAAAAACAGTTTAAATAAACTGGTGGTAGAGATTATTTTCGTAAGCCCTGAATCAACATATTTTTGGTGAATCAACATATTTTTTTAGTTGATCTTGGATTCTGGCCATCACCATGTGGTTACGAGAAGAATAATAAACTTGGTTAGACTTAATAAAAACAAACAAACAAAAGCTAGCAAGCTGATATACTCTTCAGATCTCATTGACCAGACATTATTGACACGAACATTGAATTTTAATAACTCTACAAAGAGAATTTTATTTCAAGTTTTTGCACCTTGTCACGTACCGATAAAGACTGACTGTAACTTAATATAATCCAATAATGTCTAATACTTAAATACAACGGTCTTTCCAACTCTATAGCTCTAATGGATCCATGGAACCACAGCAAAATTATCAATAAGTTAAGAACATTTCATGAATTTGAATGATTTAATCATAAATCGTAATAAATTAGGGTGTTCAGTCGATCATATCGCTGAACTTTGGTGAACTTCCAGATGTCTCTCAAAATGCCACATTATTAATTCGTACCATTTTGTCAAACGTATGAACTATAAGTTACAAGACTTTACTGAAGCTTAAAACTCTTTTGGTTTTATTTAATAACCAATTGGTGCAAGCAAAGTGTGTCACTGCAGAGTAAAAATGAAATGTTTTAAGACCATTTTTACCTAAAGTCTACAATTGCAGGTTGCGTTCCCTAATGAACTAAAACTAAAGGGGGCCCATCATTGACCGCACATCAAAACAACGCAATCGTCAAAATCAAACTCGGAACCAAGCACGAAAAGTGGTCACAGCTGGTTTCCATATTGCCCTTCATTCTGATTACCTCGAGCCATTATTTGAACCTAGTAATCACGATAATGACTTTCCACAGTTTTGAAAACAGACAATTTCCCTTTACAGCAGTCAAACGCACTGCGCACGTGCAATTCCCGACAAACTTTCAGAAATCCTCCATTTTCAGCTCAGGCGATGAAACAGTCACCGAATAGATAAGCCATATACAGCACATATTCATGGCTAATTGTTACCCGCTTAGTTTATCGGCTGGTAGTTTGGTTTCCAACCGCTCTTTTTATGACGTCTTCTTACACAATTTCGCTGCAAAGTTTCAAAGAACTTTAGAGGGTAGTATTACATGTTTGCGTTTGACCGCTGCAAACGTTTTGTTGGTCCAGTTCTGGCTCTCTCTCTGTCACGCTGATTTTTAGCGAGTGCAAGGCGTAGCATTGCGTGACAGCATGAGGGCCATATCTGGACTAACGTTTTCTCTGTCTGTGATAACTCGCGTTTATTTTTGTTACAGTGCAATGTTGCAGGACCGTACTGTAGACTGTGTTGTGATGTGTTCGAAGAGAGCGCTTTATACTATAGTTCTACACTGTGCATCTAGCTTAAAGCAAGAAATAAGTTACACATTATGTTACAAGTCATTCGTGCAGGACTTCTTCCATTGGAGCAACATAAGTGAAACCAACAAATGCATCATCAGGGTCATCCACACTGGCACTTAAAAACGCTGAATCAGCAGATTTACCAACAGATCCTAGCGTGAACAAAACAGAAAATAGAACAGCAAATATTAAATCACAATCAGTCATTGTTGTAATTCAGTATAAAGAGCGGTTTACATGATTTAATAATGTACATGAAAAAATTACTCGATTCTGATTGGCTGAGAGCAGTGCAGTTCAAGCGTAACACCAGTGCAAAAAATGTAACACCGGTGCAAAAAGTGTAACACCAGTACAAATTACACATCGTAATTCTGGATTATGATTGGCTGAAAGACAATAGGAAATTTTCGAAGCCAACGATATTACGTAGTTTTGAGCGGAAACTTTGAAAAAAGTTTTCTCGAATGCGAAAAAATGGCTTCAAGAAAGGTCTTCCTGCCGTGACTTTCTCCACGCAAATTTTTTGTTTCTATTATTAATAAGTAATCATACGGTTTTTCTCGTTCAATTTGGAATTAATTTGCACTTGTGAGTTTTTCAAAAAGCTGAGATTGTACTCGCCGAAGCGGCTCGTGCAATTTCAGCTTTTTGAAAAACTCACTCTTGCAAATTAATTCCAAATTGAACTCGAAACCGTATGATTACCTATACAAATCACATATAAAGAAAATAACAAGAAGACCTCAGGTGATGTTGAACGAACCGATTTTTAATCCATGTTACACGAGACAACTTTTAACGCAACTTTCTGACGGCAGCTGTCGGCAAAGTTAAGTTACACGAGAAGATTTTTAAAGGCGCAACAGGCAAAATTCGGGCAACAACAATAACAAAAAACATGCATGCAACATGTTGCAACAACGAAATGTTGCGTTAAAAGTCGCCCTGAGCGCCATGTTACACGACATCGATTTTTAACGTAACAAAATCGGCGTTAGCAATCGGCTTGAGTAACATTACTTTGCAGGTGATTCCTCAGCATGGCATTGAGCGTCCCTACTGCGCATGATTTTGGCGTCATTAGCGCGCGCACACGAACGCGTGCACATGCACAACATCTAGAGATTTCCTTCAAGCCAAACTCGACAAGGAAATAAATGCTAGATTTCTCTTAAACGAACATGGTGAAATATTTTTGGATTACACAATTCAGGAGTAAAAGTTATTCTCTTCAAGTCGGAATATTAAAAGAGAATTGTTCGAAAGGAAAAGAGATAAAGCCAAAAGCGTGTACAAAAACGTTACTTAAGGATGCAAACCTTGAAAACAACTACTCGAGGAATGGTTTGAGTCGATGTTATTTAAAATTGTTAATTTTTTCCATAATATATATATTGAATTGTTACATATGCTCGAGACTTACCTATCAGGTATTCTTCAAGTTTTTTTTCAAGTATATCTTCAACAAACTATGCTTCCAGCTACCGCGAAAAAAGTGCTTGGAGGGGAACATTAAGGGAACGTTTTTTAAAACAATCGTTAAGCCTTGTTTCTGTAATATTTGAACGTTTTGCCAATATTGTAATGAGAAACTAAATGCTTATCACCCATACTTTGGGACTTTGATACCAAGACGCCATACCTGGTACTGGTTCACGGACAAACTCCGGATCAAAATGTCTTAAGTCAAGCTGACCTGTCTGTTGGTAAACAACAAAACAACAACAACAGATTGACCAAATAATACTTTACCAACAACAACAACAACAATAAAACATGCGGGCAACTTCATATCCAACATTTGTTCCCCTGCACAGAGCTTTACTCACCACATTGGGATTGTACGGTGGCTCGACTTTCTTATCATATAACATTTGCCAGTCAATGCTGCGAAAAAACGGATGGTTCTTGATCTCTTCCTATGATGAACAAATTGAAAAGGAAATCATATATTACTACTGCAAAAACGATTGATTGCACAGAATATTATGAATGGCTTTGCGTATCTATACACGACTGCACCTGGAGCACCTCAACCAGCCAAATGCCGCAGGTTAACCTGTGATAAACTAGTATCACATCTGACAGAAAATTCGACTTCTAGATCCTTGCTGATTATGAAAATCAGAGCTCAACCGTGTTGGTTCAATATTGTGTTGAACGCATTATCGTCTCAAAATGTTGCTCAAAATGACGTACAAACTTACGTAGTCATTCTCTCCCACTCCAAGTCTTTTTGAGCGATCTTTCTGAAGAAGCTGTCAGGTAATCGTAAAGACAATTAGCAAGACACCAGCAACAATAAGACAATAAAGTTATTTCAACTGTTTAAGATGATTTCCAGTCCGTACTGCGCAGTCTCAGAACCCTAATGTTTATGTTTCTTACTCGATGGAATGCGAATCGATGTTATTCGTTACGAACCACATACCTTATCTTTGAGACCTTTCAAATTCTTTTTCCAACAGCTTCATTGATTTTTACAGCTGCGAAGGTGTTTCATCAAGTGATGTGAGAAATAACGAAGCATAAGCTTCGCATCCATAATGGTAGCCTGCGAACGCAGACGTATTTCCGGCTGTCACGTGGTTCCGCCGAAAAATAACGTCTGCGAACCCGAGCCAGGAAACGATTTCTGTGACGTGATGACTTTTGTTTCTCCTCGGCCAATCAGATTCCATGATAGAATGAAACTCGAGTGCTCCTCGCAGCGAATACCTCGCGCGGAGTCGCGCAGTAGTGCTGGGGTTATTTGAGCTAAATTGTGATTGGCTTAGAATTCCTACGTCACAGAAATCGTTTTCTGGCTCGGGTTCGCAGACGTTATTTTTCGGCGGGACCAAGTGACAGCCGGAAATACGTCTGCGTTCGCAGGCTACCATAATGGCGGTTGACATGAAACTATTTACTTCATGTAAGTAGTTGCGAAATGTTTACATTTTGTGATATCTTACATGAAGCAAAACAAAAAACGTACACAAACTTTCGACAGTACCCAGTACGGATTGGAAATCATCTTTAATCTGACGGTGACCCATGCTACATAAAGGACTTACTCCTTCAAGGATATTTCTTGCACTAGCAGATATGTTGGTTCTGAGACGAAGTGGTTTATGGAGGATGTTCTCATACATTTCTGCTGTATCCCGACTATAAAATGGCGGCTGAAAAGGAAACAATAATTTGTTATAAGAACTCAAGGAACAATAGCAAACTTTGTGCTAATTTCTCCTTGTAACATGAACACATTCTAAAGTAGATCAGGGCTGGATCGTCAACTTAGGAACATGCCTGAATTACCTAACAACGGCAATCTGCTGCGCCCTCGTCAACTATCACGCATAGAAACCCAGAGCGAATAATTTAGTTGTCTTAGTATAAATCTACTTGTTGTTTTTAAAAACTTTATCCAAGTCCCTTTCACAGACACTTCGAAAACGCCAAGAAGCGGCCGTCATTTAGTTAACAAGCCCACACTGCTACGCTACTCATTATCTACCACAGAATAGATAGTGAGTAGTGTAGCCAATCAGCGAACGGAATTCGTGATAGAACGCTAGTAGATTTATAATAAAACATATTAGTATCACCCAACTAGTGGACTAATGCAAATCCTGCATTTTAATTGGCTACGCTACTAGAGGACTATTAGTAATAGTCCTCGAGTAACGAGTAACGTTTTATTCCCAAATAAATATTTCTTCAACTTGCATTTGCTAACTTTATTGTTGCCTTTTCTGTCCGACTAGTTGGGTGATACTAAAACAATTAGACCCTTCGCCCTCAAGGGCCACGGGTC
>Ga0126338_10003845_pt1 | contig 10608 bp, 3 predicted proteins | sample OrbCmetagenome_2_FD_92529 | JGI IMG/M metagenome (GOLD analysis project Ga0126338, IMG submission 92529) | Coral microbial communities from Petempiche,Puerto Morelos, Mexico - Orbicella C C metagenome | ecosystem: Host-associated > Invertebrates > Cnidaria > Coral | place: Petempiche,Puerto...
GTTAGCTTAGTATCTTAGGGTTAGGCAGAGAATAAGGTTAAGTTAGGGTGAGCAATCGAACATTGTAATGGTCACCCCGGCTTCGTCACCCCTGCCCTTCCGTTAGCGTTAACTTAGTACACTCCCTTTTTTAATCAGCATATTGCTTCTCCGGCCCGGGATGAAAATTCTCGTTTTTCTGCGATTTACGCTGAAAATATTCTTGTGAGCATTCTTGGATCATAGCCCAAGCGTATGGCATTTCCGTTTTAGAATGTATTGATGGCGTTGAAGTAATTTTGATAGGACACACAACTCCTTTTGTTGTTTCTTGGCTAGTTTTACCGTTTAGAGAAAGGAAGAATTTTATACGGTTTAGTTAAAAACATATAATTGTATTATATTTACAAATTTTCAACACACAAAATTATATTCTTTTCAAAATTTCAGTCTCGGGTTTGTTCTTAAACAGGTTAGCCTGTTACAGTTAGCTCCGCTCAATAAAAGTCAAATGGTGTCGGTGATTTCGTTTACTCAGTTTCGCTCGTCTTGTCTGTTTCTGTTGTTTCAGCGGCGTTTCTAGTGGTTTCGTTTCATTGTTTCAGATTTCAGTACATGCAGTTAAAGCAAACTGTGGAGTTAACAAGCGATTCTCGATGTTTTTAAAATGTTTTTTGAGGATCTTTCAGTCTGAACTGAGGTAAATTCAGTTGTGTGATGCAGAGCATCCGAAAGAATGTCGGTACCTATTTATACAAACTAGTTTAACCCCACCATACGATGGGGCAATCTGAAACGTTGCAAATGAAATGCATCTCAGTACAAAGCTTCTTGATTTGCCAGAGGAAAAGTCTAGCTGGCGCAGTTTAGGAGAAACATTATATATAGCTCCGATGTCTATCGGACTTTTCTCATGGAAACCGACTTTCATCTTGTATCGTATAGACTGTCTACAAACGCAGGGATCGATCGAACTTTGCCCCACCTCCGGTTTTACGGATTAAGTTGACAATAAAAATTAGTGACTGGAAGCCAATTTAGGAACATAAAAGATGACAAAAAGAAATCGCTTGCGTAGAGATTCTTCAAGACGAAAAATTCTTGCGCTTTTGCTATTCGTGAGTTCGATTACTTGGCGAGCATTTGCGGTATTTTACACGTTTTTTCGTAGCTTCATTTGTTTGGATATTTTGATCACTGAATCGAGGGCTCTTGTGTAGCTTTCCCTTTCTTTCCAGTATCAAAGTGCCCTCGGTCAACCATTTGGTTACGCAATAGCTGGAAAACACGGTGAGACGAAGTTCACAGCGCAGTAAAAGGGGCGCGGGCAAAGATGGTCAAAGATTTGAGTGCGGGGAACGGTCTGGGTTGATGGTGAGAAGGTTGAAACGCGAGAACGAGGGAACAAGAGAAACTCGGTCCATGAAAACTTACTGAATTGCCGTCACGGTTCATTTCTTTCCCTGGCTGTGCGATATTTATCTTGCCTCTGGCCCTCTAAGAAGAGAAGCGTTTGATGGCAATACAACGGAAACTGGATTATAAGTACATTTTTTGGGTTATAGTGATTTTCGAACTTCGTGAACTCGCACCATATTTGACTTACGCAGATTTCAAAGTTCACTCGTCCTTATAGTTTCAATTTTTTTTATCCATCGCTTTCCCTATAGATATCATTGCTACGTTCTCGATCACAGGTCGTGAAACTTAACGGTTTTTATGGCACGTGCATTTGGATTGTTTGTGACGTTATTTTCGAATCTCGTGCGTCGATGGTGGATTCAGTCGGTAGTGTGCATGTCTGTTTGAGATTTCACCAGGGATTTCATTGATATCAACATATAACATGAGCAAGTAAGATTTATTGTTATTTTTAGCTTTTCGATAAAGATATTTCGTGTTTCCTTATTTAGAAGCTCTGAGTGCGACCGGGTACCACGATAACGGACTGCAATGTACTGGTACGGTTTGAAAAGTGTTGCTTATTTTAGCTTAACATTTGTGCCATTGATCCGGCTTACTCGATCAGTTGCCCACCGATTTATAGCTGACTTAGGTCTAAGTTTTCGCCTGCACCTTAGTTTCGTTAAATGTCAAGATAAAAGGTTAAGTGTAGCTTTTTTTTATTAGTTTGCAGACCCAAGTTGACCCATGATTGGTTACTTTTGCTGTAAAGGAATTTCAAAAGTCATTGTGATATTTGAGTTTTTGTAGGTGTCCTGACCTCACTTATAGTTACACTCTGCATTATTATATTCGTTTAATTGTTTTGCGCAAGAGATAGGAAACTGATAAGTGAAAGTTATGCCTGTGTGGTCAGTATTTCATCAGATTTTGTTTTGTTTTTGGAACAGCATTTGTTACTTCTGTGCCCATAGCAACTGATGTTCTATACCGAATGCGCAATTCATTTGCACGCGCAGTTTGTACACGCTTTCACTGTGCCATGTACCGGAAACTGCCGCTAAGCCCTGGGCTTATAGCACTTCTTAAGGAGTTTTGGATGGGCTTATAACCGGAGGGGCTTATAAACGGGAGGACTTATAAGAGGCAGTTTACGGTATACAACAAGTTTTGTTGTTGCTGTAAGATTAACATTTTATAACAATGCTTCTTTCAACCCTGATTGCGATGATTATTAAATGTTCGCTGTCTCGGCTACTCGTTTCTCCAAAAGTGCCATCGTAAAGGCCGGCTTCCGTATGATTTGGCTACGATCGACGCAATTGCTACAGGAAAGTTGTGTGATCTTTTAGACTTAACTCGCTGATTAGTTTCGATAAGCACTTCACGATCGCTACATAATAAGAAAAATCCCGAGAGCATCGGGAGTATTTTCAATGACGCAGTGCCTTCTGGTATAGTATCATAGGTGACAAAATGCTCCTTAATTTTGGCGCGAAATCTCAGCATTAATTTATAACTATATGAACTTACGAAACTGCCATGGCAACGTTTGGCGCGAAATACTCGAACAATAAGAAGTGAAAAAACCCACGATTGTAAACGTAATTTGAAACCCATGATATTAAAAGGTAATCAAATGGTATACTCGTAAAATTAAGAAATAATTTCACTTGTCACCATTTTATTATCCACACTAATTGGTAATGATTGCTACAATCTATGGAGGGGTTTCGGTAGGCAGCTCCGAGAACTATTTCAATCAGTGGAAATTGAACTGAGTGGAGTGCAATTTGGTCTGAAATCATACGCGTGCTTTTGAAATCTGATTGTTGGTTTTGTCTTGGTGTTCCATGCTCATTGGCGGGAATAAAATAGTGCGGTTCGTGAATAAATCGCACTGCTGAGAGCCAATCAGATTGCAAGGATCACCAGTGATTTCAAATGGATGTAATGATGGAGATTATCTAATTTTCGTTGTTACCGGCTCACGCCTGAAACAACTTTTGCTTCGCGCAACGACTTCTCTGAAGAAATAATAAAATAAAAAAACTTGATGGTAATTACGTAATAAGATTCTTACGTTAAGGTTTTATGGAGAAGAAGGTGTTGAAAATAACACGATCACCTGTTAACCTTCGCTTTGATTTTTTTTCCGCAGTCAATTACCTAAAGCTGAGATGAATTTGATACCCTCTGCAGTGAAGAAGTCCATCATGCGTTCCCTACGGAGGATAATAAAGTGGCTGTCCATCGACGATCTTGGATCAGAACGACCCTTCATGTCTCTGTTCGTGGGCGCATTCTTGTTCACTGGATTTTTACCCCTGTTGACGTACATGGTATTTGTAAGCGTGGTTGTTTGTTTAGGCGTTTTCCTATTGGTTGTCATCGAAGGCGGGATCGTCACCGTGGCAACCGTGGTATTGATGGCTGCTCTAATCCTTCCAGCTTGTATCGCTGGCGGATTAGCTCTTTTTGCCTACACGGTCTACGCTGTCTTTTCACAGATGAAATGCATTGTAGTGTCTGCTGTAAATGTCCCAGAGAAGCTTCTCAGTGGAGATGGGTGCACAAACGAAGTCAAAGGAGAGTGCCTCGACGAGAAGCCGGGGTTCCAGGGAAAACCTCGCTTCAGGCGCGGAAGGAAAGCTGGCAAAGATTCTGATACCGAGGCAGATGATGCTAACGAAACAAAATCTACTCTCCTACCTGGGGACCAGCACAAAAAGTCCCCTGTTTCACCACATCCACAGTGGCTAGAAGACAATGGACCAGTTAGCGCTTGAAGAACTGTAAGAAATAAAATCTTGTTAGAATAGTTTCAAACTGCCTTACTTGCAATTGTACGTCCACTCTATTCCTCCACTATGAAGAAAGAAACCGAACCCTGTGCGCCGCTCCATAAAACACTCTGATCATAATTTCTTCAGTTCCTTTCTCTGTATGTATTTGCGAGACTATTTTCTCCGGTATGTACGCTTGCATTGCAATGAGGAAATTGTAAATCTATTGTTTAAGAATGAAGTTATATGACGATAAAACATTTATGAATGTAATCCTATTAGCAACCTTCAAATTAAAGACTGATCCACCCTGCTTCATCGTCAACATTATCGCCATCATTTAGGTGATAGCCGTTCATCTCTTGTCCTCAGTTTTAACGGTTCTCCATTTTCTCTCCTCGATCGTCCAATTTGCATTTCTAAGACGTCCTTCAGGCTTTTGTCTGCTTCAACACGTTGAAGACTCTCGGTGAAATGTTGCTTTACCATCATTTCTGTTTTGGATTACATGTCTTCGCCGTAGTGCTATTCGATCGTAAGGTGAATCAGTCAAGGACCATCAACCCACCCAGTGATGTTATTGTGCATCAGTAGGCGTAGCATCACATTTGTGCCCAAAAGGCCAGAACAAAAAACGAATATTGCTATTTGTCTGTTCTATGACTTCTCTCGGTGCCATGCCCGTAATCTGGCAAGTGAATAACACCTAGACGCTAGCCAATTAAAACAAATTCTAGTTTTGTGTTTTACAGTACCCCTCCATACCCAGAGGTGTTTTCAATTTGTCAAACAACGTGATGCTAAAATGTTGTAAGTGTTCACCAATTATGGACTAGCATGCCTTCCAGGTAGGGGGGAGGGGTGAGTGGTAATATTCAAAGTCACTTAATTCTACAGAAACAGGAGTTATAAGCGCCGCGTTAATGACCAACACAGATTTCACTTCACGTCTGATTGCGGTGAACTTGGCTAATTGGACAAACTGGTTTTGTTCAAACCTCAAAACGGTAATTGTCGCGAGGATGATGAAAGCAACGCTTTAAAACCCTTACAGTTAGCACCAAGCTAAAAAATTCAGTCCTCTTCACTGACTGGTATACAGTTGTCTTTATGTTAGCTTATGTTAGTTTTTTTTTATAGAAGAATTAATCTAGTCAAGACAGAATACCCAGCCAGCAGTCTGACCATTCTCTATAATCTTGTCACCCTTCTGATATAGAATGTGTTGATATTTGCAAGGATAAATTAGATTTTGGTGACTCTCTTGGATTAAACTTGCGCAGTCTTCCTTACAATGATCTCAAGTTTCCGATCATTTTAAGTTGAGACGTAAATTAACGGGAACTAATCAGAACAATTCAGTTTTAAAGGACCCTTAAGGTGTCAAGGGCGGTTGTTATCACTTGTTATTACTTAGCGGACAGGAATATCTCTAATTCAAATGCGAAAACCTTTTTTAATAATTTAAAAGGTAGCCAAACAGTGGAACCTCAAACAGGGTACGTATTACAGAGCGCTATGCATTGATTTTTCTACTAATCTCGCACAATAATTTCTCTATAATACACAAAACGTTTCAATTTTCGATCTTCCCGTCTCTTTGTGGTTAAATCAGTTCACCCTCTTTCAAGTACCAGTTGCAGATCGTAACTAATCTAACGGATTTTTCCGACAACAGCATTTGAGAAATCTGGCTCTCCTCCTCACATAATGCAATTAAGACTGATTGAAGCTGAGCTCGATGAAAGGGAAATTAGTCCATATAACGGCAGGCCTATCTGAAGAAAAAAAAAAATTTGATCTCGTTTATTTTGAAAGTTACAAGTTTTGGATGGCAAATTTGTTTTCCAGTGAAGACTCGAACATTACCAAAAAGAAAAAAAATATATTGACGACAATTGAGCGGTGTTGCAAGTTTTTTCGTCTAAGAAATAAGCTTTTAAAGTTATTTGTCGATTCCCGCGGTGATGGGAAACAATTTGCGCAAATGTTCAGCATGGAAACATAGACTGATTGATCTAGAGGCCGTATGGAGTTGTTGTCATTTATCAGTTTTATTATTTTTACCATTGTCGATACAAAGCAATCGGAATATGGACGTACAAAATAGTGGCATTCGAATGGATAACGCAGAGCTTTATTCAATTCATTGATTCCATCCCTTAACAATTTCTGGATTTTGTCGACAAGTGCAACAATGGGAGAAAAAAGCTGGAACTTCGTGCGGTGATTTAAATGCTTGGAGCCTGTTTACAGAAAAATAGATAATTTTAACTTACGAAGCAGTAGGCGCTAAATCAAAGATCAGATTTGTGCTGTTTTATTATTTAAATCCATGACAGCTGCCCGGCTGGCAGTTTTGGAAAAAATTAAACATTTTCAGCTACTTTTACTAGAGCGTTTCCGTGAGTACGATTAGCACGTATTAAAAAGGTTTTCTTTTCATCGATTTAATTTTCCGGCACTCTCTATCCGCAGATTTGCTGGTGAATGGGTTTCCAATTTTAAGGGTATTGTTTAGTCATCGTCCGCATCTGTTAAGAGAAATGACGACCCACGAAAAAGGAATTGCTTAATTAGGTAAACGGAAACCAAACAACATTAGAGTGCAAAAAGCCTGAGGTATCATGGCTTGTTTAAATGATGGCTGAAACAAACGAAGGCCATTGAAAAGCAAAAACTTCAATGGAGGCACATTGCACTGAAATGGCTTTCGTTCTTAGATGGTTTTATTTTGTAAATCCGCTTTACCGGCTACTGTAGAATAAAGGTATCAAAACCCTTTTTTTAAAGATGATTATTGTTATTTGTTATCGAAATAACCACAGCATCTGCTTTAAAATTGACAAAATTAAAATCATTGCGAGAAAGAGATTGAAAAATGTGTTAATTACCGCTAATTAATTGCTGCTGTGAATTGAAATTGACTGCTTTTCGCTGGAGGCTTCCGTGTGATTCTCGGCCTAATGTATCATCACTACTTACATTGAGAGTGTCAATTTCCCGTTACGCCCGATATCCGCCCCAGAGCCTGAGCGATTAATAACGAGAACGTTTGACAAGAGCGCATTCGTGCAAAAAAACACCTTAATGCCTTCTTTTGTATGTACTCAGTACTTAACTGCCTGGTGGAGATTATATGACGGCCCTCTCTTTCCATTAATTTATTTATGGAAATTTAAAACTTTACGGGAAGCACGCAAAGCTAATACTCTTCTATTTAAACGCGACGTAAAGTGGATGATATCGACTTCACAGTAATGACGGGTGAGTCCAACAAAGTGCATTAGAGCAACTCTAGAATATCGCATTATTAAGCATGCACCATGCTTGTTCTGCAGAACGTATCGAACGGGCGGTATATTTTTTTGCTAATCTAAGTAAGGTAACCGAGGTTTTTTTTGTAGATGTTTCTAAACCCTCACTTGTTGATATATGTATGTAAATACATTAGTATTCAGGTTGATATTTTACAGAGCTCAAGGCTTCCATTTCTGGCGCAGTCATGAAAGTTTTTATTCACTCACGGTTTTGATTTCAAATCATGTTCACTCCATTTCCGTGGGTGTGTGCACATATCAATTACAGGATTTTTAAAACCATACAAACTCATTGATTTTTTTTGTAGCTCATATATTGCCACAGACAAGATTCTGCATTAACCTGGGCGTTTTGTTTTCTGTAAATATTTTTGCTGTAAGTTTCTTTTCGCTTGTGTGTTTATTTGATGCAGCCTTTTAGTTTAAATCCCTTTTTTGGTATCCAAAAGCAATCTGCGTGTTTGTAAATGTTCCTGAAGCATCTGGTCTTTTCAGTGATGGTTTCGTTGGGCCACGGAAAATTCCCCTCGCCGAAAGCATATCATTACAACTGCACTGTTATCGTTTAGAAAGTGTAACCACTATCGAAACCTCATGCTGATAGTGGTCCATGAAAGAAAACAAATCTAAATCTCTACTCCACATTTGTTCGACTGAGATTCGACACGTAACTGACGGAGGCATTGTAGTAAATGAATGCATATTACATAAACGCCTTCATTGCCGCCTCATTCACGCGCTCTGCCTTCACAGAACACTCGCGAATTGTACAAAAAACGTTTTCTTTTGTTTCTTGTTGCACATTACACGGCCGCTTTCCAAATAAGGTTGTGATTTGAGACTCGGATCGGCTTTAAGCCTTTATTCAAGGGGGACCTTTTCATGTATCACTCCTTTAACACAGGACTCCTGTTGACACAAACCGAGTGCAGCAAAGAAAGTAAGTAACGAAGAGTTTTTAGTTCCACGCAACGTTTTTCTGTGTATTTGTTTTTCTACGGGGTCCATTACTGGTAAGAAACCTTTTGATCAGGCACGTGTAGTCGTTGAGTGTGCACTCCGCTTCTATCTTGCTTGATAGCCCGGCTTCACCTGGAAAATAAAATTAGAAAGCGGAGAAGAAGCAGACCGCGTGCAAAATGCAATTATACATCGTTGTCTTTTATTCGAAAAACTGTTCTCGTTTTCAACAAAATTTTTACGTGGAGAAAACTGTCGAGAAAGTGCGCAATGCATGCTATCAGCGGCAGTCTAAGCCAGCTACCTCATTTCAATGTGGATTAATTTTTCTTGTGAAATTGTGGCTGATCGAGACTCTATACTGACAAAGAACTGCCATTAGCTGGTAACACTTATGCATCAATTGGAAAAAAGCGGGCAGGCATCAAGTATAATCACTTAACCTGACGGCCCCTGTTAAAAGCACATTAACTAAACGCCGAGATATTCTGGGCGCCACCAGATATTAGAAGATGCGTTGAAAACTCTGGCGCCGCGTAGTCGCGGACAAAATGAGGTCTGTTGATTCTGATATGGACATCCGCTGGGCCGCTATTGCTCGTATTAACTTCTTCAAGAACCTCTTTGGCCTTTTAATAGGTGTTCAGTGAATCGAAGCTCAGTAAATATTTCGCTATCGTTTTTCTCATCTGATTGACTTCCTCTAGTTAAGTTCTGCTCGTGAACACAACTCAGCAGTTTCCTGTAATACTGTCTTTGAATCATGTTTAAAAGAAACCTTCATAGGCTGATGTGATGTTCTCATGTGAGTGTCAATTTATCCCTCGTCTGCTGCGTGTTATGAGATGCTACACCCTCGTGAAATCGACACAGCTTTTCAACCGGTCAGTGAAATGGTTTTCCTTATACTTTTCCCTTAAAATTCACTTCCAAGTTGTTTATCGTATTCAGTGCAGTGCGTTAAATACCAAAAAGACTTCTCTGGTTTGCGTTAAATCTAGAAGTCTATATCATCATTCGTCATTTGTTTATTAGGTTCCAATTACTTTACTCTGAGTTTAAAGAAAGCGAGTGAGAGATTTCAGTTTAATTTCTGCTCCGACGTTTAGCATGTCACACGGGTAGTATTCAAATTTTATGTATTTGTAAGATGCCTCAAGCACACAGCTCATCTGATACACAGATGTTTCAGTCTGGACCCCTGCTTCTTTGAAAATTTCGTGTGCAAAGCCGGAAAAGTGAAGCCCTTAGAAACGGCACTGTATTTTCTGTGAAAAAAAATTACCCAGCTATACATTGACTGTTAAAGTTAGAAAAAATCATTAAGCTTTCAGCTGACTCGACCAAACCTTTCTCAAGAAAATTAAACAGTCTTTGGACGATATGGCAAAATTGTTAATTTTATTTCGTAAACTCGGCCTCTTTTGTGCCTGGTTTTAACATGACAAAACCGAAATTAGTTGTACGTTTTAATTTCGCAAACGGTAGATGCGTCGTCGAAAGTTGTTCTTCTGCAGTTGTCAAGAGAAGTTGCGTGTCTTTGAAAGTAGATTTTTACCTCTATTCTCCTTGACAACTTTGTCGGGGCCCGAGCACGATTAAAAAGACTAACAGACACAAGCGGTTTCAGTTCAGGTTATAGATTGCATTTATTTCCTCAGCTAAATCTTTAGAAACGTTCGTTTGTTTCAAACCTGGTCTGTTCTTTTTTCTTTTCTTCGTTATATTATGGGTCAGTAATCATTTCGTGAGCAAGAACTTTATTATCAGCGTCAAAATTCTCCATCGAAACAGATCAATTTCCATTGTAGGTAGCTAAACCAAACCCGGGCAAACACTCAATGACTGATATAAAGCAAAATGCAGTAAATGAGAATGAAATTGGCGAATTTCTTGATTGCTTCGTCCTCACAGAGTGGCTCAAGTTTCCTCTCACATCCAAGCGGATCTCAAGGACAAGCTTTTTTTTGGGGGGGGGGGGGGGGGGTGGTGGGTGGTACGGAGGGGGAGGGGGCGGGGGTGGATAAAAACACCCCCACCTGTTGATGTGAAGCCATCAAGAGCCCCCCCCCCCCCCCCCAAAAAAAAGCTTGTCCTTGAGATCCGCTTCGATGTGAGAGGAAACTTGAGCCACTCTGTGAGGACGAAGCAATCAAGAA
>Ga0126338_10003847_pt1 | contig 10607 bp, 6 predicted proteins | sample OrbCmetagenome_2_FD_92529 | JGI IMG/M metagenome (GOLD analysis project Ga0126338, IMG submission 92529) | Coral microbial communities from Petempiche,Puerto Morelos, Mexico - Orbicella C C metagenome | ecosystem: Host-associated > Invertebrates > Cnidaria > Coral | place: Petempiche,Puerto...
AGACAGTCTGCTATTCTTTTAAATTAGTATCTTTTCATTGTCCGAATTCCCATTTGTTGTCGCCATTTTAAATATGCAATTTTATTCTGTATCATTTCACACTTATTGTTGTATATTCAGTGATTGGCATCTTTTTGATCATTCATAATTAAGGATGTAGGTTGGTAGTGGAAAGCTTATTTTAACCTACATTTTCAACCAGAGAGTGTTTTAATAGCTTTAATATGTTTTACTCTGGTTGCTCGACTGTTTTTTTTTTTAATATCAATATTGTTTTCCTACAATACTGTCAGTATGTTATAAATTTTAAAATATAACCAGGATTGGAAATAACAGCTAGGCAAGCTAGATAATCTGACCTGATTAGGTATTTGGCCAGGCAAATCTTTTGTCTTGTAAGGCTATGTTTATGGATTACCCATTTCCTCTAATCTAGGGGAAAATAGAGCATGCAATTTCCATGTCTTTTTACAAAATGGTTATCATTTAACTATCGGCAATGTTGAGGAGTGGTGTACTGAAAATCTTGACATAGACGATAAACAGATGTCAAATTAAAACACATCACACACGCAGCATAGTCTTGAACCTATTTTTTGAATTTGAATTGTTGATTTCGAAGTTGATAATTTCAGACCTTGTGATATTAGACTAGTCTTATCTTTATTTAGCCTGGATATATCTGCAATATTGTTCATACGTGTAGGTTACGTCAAACCTCTTGGAATCTTAATTGTGGCTTAGCCCCTGGCCACATTTGCCATATTTTTTTAGGATGTACTTAAACCATTTAGCCTGTTTGGGGCCAATCAGCAAGGGTGTTAGTTCAGCCTTGCCTAGGGTATTCTCCCACCTGCCATTTTGAAAAGTGGAGAAGGTCCTGGGGACGAGGTCGTTGAAGTCACAGTTCTATACATTCAAGTCTTGAAGTTCACTCTTAGGGCTCAGAGGGCAAGAGGAAAGCGGAATTGTAATTTTTCATATTACTTGATTTTCCGAATTTCCCAATTCTTAGAACTAAAAATCGTTTCCCTCCATTCAGTCAGACACTAAGTCTACATGTACCCTGATTTCGTGAACTAGCCGGTTTTTCAAACCAATTCTTGTTTCCCATGGAAATTTGAAGAATAGGGATTCCATTGTATGAACAGGATGACAGTAAATACCATTGCCATTCTCTGCATTTTGAATTTTTGTCATTATTCAACTATCAGTTTTTTTTTGAGACTTAAGAAAAGTCGTAGCACATTTTATTGAGAACTGTTTGAGGAAGTTGTTATGAGTGGTTTTTCCAGTTGTTTGTATCTTTTGCTAGAATCGATGAATTCGATATTTATAAGTTGAATATTTATTTATAAAATCAATAACGCTAAGTGAAAAATCGATTACTCACAACGAATCCTCTCATTGATTTTTAATGATTTTCATTAGATATCATTGACTAAGTTTTATCAATTGTTATTGAATATTATCGATTATTAATTTTATCAATTGACTACCCCGGGAAAGTTATTGCTTTGCAAAGTTATGAAATTTCAGAGATGAATTTGTGCCCCCACCCCCTTGTTGGTGAAGATAAACACAGCACAGAGTTTTTAAACGACTCACTAAAGACGGAAGTCAAGAAAGCAATTAAACCACAGGATTTTTTTCCTTTGCTTGGTTATCAAATTCTTCAATTAAACTGTGAAGAAAAACTGCTTTTCACAGTGAAAAACTTTGCATGCACTTAGAGAGAGACTGGGTAAAATGAGATTTTACTGTCACGCCAGTAGGAGCGCAATGTGCATTCTCAATGAGCCGTTCATGACGGCATCGCTTTCAATAGAGCTACTGAGCAGTTGTATTCCAAAGGTCAGCAAACTGTAATCTTTATTGTAGCTAAACCTAAAACATTGTGGGCTTTATTACCTTCAGAGCATTATAACGAACCATACTATTGGTGCAAAGCATTAAAGCTCTATTCATATTTAGGATGTTATATGTGTTTGGATTAAGCTGTTCAGTAGTACTGCCTTTTCTACTGGCTTACCAGCAGACGAGCGTCTACATATAAAAGCTCGAACAACTGTTCAGAGTCCATTTTGAATACATCTATTAGCAACATAACTATTAATTTTGTAATTCTATTGTTAAATTGTTGTAAACCTTTCATGGCTCCCCATCGCCGCTCTTCGATCACTGTTGGGATCATTACCAGAGTTGAGGACCTATAGAAGCTCTCCAGCAAAGTCCTCAAACTTCATCTTCAAGCTCTGAATTTGCTCATAACAGGCTCCAAAGGGCAAATCCTTGCCTGGCTCAAGCAAGCATTGACGGGAAACACCAGTCAATCCAAGTGAAGACCTGGTTGGCCTCAACGCACTCGTCCTTAGGTGAACAACACAGATATGGAACAGCAGTCCACTGCAGCTGGTGGAATCGATGTCACACAAAGCTGGAAACTCAGCATTCTGGAGGACTGCACCCCCTCTGACTGTGCTTCACTGTCTTCTATCGAGGACATGCTGCAGTCCAATGCAGAGGAGTATCTCTTCCATACCAATCAGTCTATCAATCAACAAGACACCCTTAGCCCAGCGTAGTGTTCTGCCATTAAGTACATCGTCTCCCAGTCTCTGTGCAGCACTTTGCATGCCGTTTGTACAAATGGTGCCTTCAGCCAGATGCCCTCCAACCAAACTCTCGCTGGTTCGGGTATGGCATCTCCTTTGGGTCTTTCGAAGACAGTGGACTGAAATATGGAGGAGAAAATACTCCGGGATGAGTACGTTGATCTTGCCTTACTCTTTCCCAGACCCGTGAAATTCAGCTTTACTTAGACGACTCGTCCTCAGGTCTGATGGGTACCCTGTTCACCTTGGTTAGGAAAAGAAAACCTGTTATAGACTAATTTCAGAAGTGGCTGGAGGCCTACATGGTGTACCTGTTGGTCATCGTAACTGCTCATCCAAGACCGGCCCTAATGAGCTTATTTTAAAGTACCAGCAGATAACTAGTCGAGCGGTAACTAAATTCAAAGGTCTGGTTTGGCTTTCGTACAACCAGCAATTTCGTCACCGTGCCTCTTCCTATTTGTCCACTGAGTAGGACCAAGTAGACCTTGAGTTATGGATGGAGACCTTCTCAGGCTTAGCTAAGCCCCATTGCGGTATCTGCTCGAGTGCCTATTATGCTGAAGATGTCTGTCCTTCCGCTGACCCCTACAGAAAACAGTGTCATCCCCAGATGGTGTGCTTTGTGCAGCTACCACACGTGTGCCACCGCTGCCACTCCAACAGCCACGCTGTCCAAGACTGCCCTCAGCAACAATCCAGTGGTTCAGCCCAGAATGTGGGAGTCCCCAGACCTAGTGAGTGAGCCAAGAAGTACAGTGGACCAGCAAAGGCATCATCAGAAGCAAATAGTATCTTCACCTATTGACATTTATCCCTTAGATTTAGAATTAACTGATCATCCAGATATTAATTTTGTCTTTAATTTGAAGTATGCTTAAAGAAGACGTTTGTATTGGTTATTGTGGGCCACATTCAACATGGATTTCCCCCAACTGTATCTCTGCGATACAGCACCCTGATAGAGTTTCTTCCAACCTGCAAAAGGAAGTGAATTTAGGACAGGTAGCTGGTCCCTATCCTGCCCCTCCCTTAGCAAATTTCCAATGTCATCCAGTGGGAGTTATTCTTAAAAGAACACTCATCTGACTGGCAAACTATCTATCACCTCTCCTACCCACAGGGAAATAATATAAATGACCAAATTGCCAAAGACCCCAATTCCCTGAGTTATTTTTGGGTAGACGATGCAATTCATATCCTCCAGTCCCTGGGAAAGGAAGCCTTTATGGCTAAGACTGATCTTAAATCAGCCTTTCCCCTTAAACCAATCCACCCCAATGACTGGGACTTACTGGGTATTCTTTAGAAATCTCAATACTATGTGGACATGTATTTACCCTTTGAGCTTCGCAGTGCCCCGTTCATTTTAAATCAGCTCTCCGATGGGCTCAAATGGATCCTAAAACATAATTATGGTATCCAGCATGTCATTCACATCATGGACGACTTCTCCATTGGTGAACGTTCTAGATTAGCTTGTCTCACTAGCTTCAGCACTATTCTATGGGTGTTCATGTTACTTAGGGCAGTAGTAGTGTCCAAGGCCATAAGCCCCTCCCAAGGAATAGAATTTATGGGGATCGTTTTAGATAGCATTTACATGGAGGCCTGCTTACCACAGGACATAGGTTCAAGGACTTATGACTTGCTGACATCCTTCAATAAATGCTGTTCCATGCACCTGGTTGAGTTACAATCACTCATTGGAACTCTCCAGTTTGCATGTAAAATGGTAGTCCCCGGCAGGAGCTTCCTTCAAGGCGCGATTAATTTGGCTAAAGGTGTCCCTAGTCATTTTCATCACATCAGGCTTAATGAGGAGTTCTTTAGGGACCTCGAAATGTGGAAAGTTTTCCTCTCCAAATGGTACGGGCACTCCCTTTTTCTTAAGTCCACCACTACCCCTACTGCAGACCTAGAGCTCTACACTGACGCAGCGGGCTCCATGGGGTTTGGTGGTTATTTTCAGGGAAAGTGGTTCTAAGGGCACTGGCCTCCCCATATGCTTTTGAACCAAGAACATCGAGTGGCAAGAACTCTTCCCCATCGTTGTTGCCTGTGCTATATGGCACCCAATTTTTAAGGGTAAACGTTTGCAGTTTTGGTGTGATAATCAGTCAGTGGTATCTATCATAAATTTGGGGCATTCAAAAGCTCCCCTTATCATGGAACTGGTCAGAAAGCTTGTTCTCCTATCCATGAAACATAATTTTCTCGTAAAGGCCTGTCATGTCCCTGGGGTTTCAAATAAGATTGCTCATGCCCTCTCCCGCTTTCAGATGTAGTGTTTCTGGGCCCTCACACCCGATGCCGACCAGATTCCTTGTACCATCTCGCCTTCACTAATGATCCTTTGAGAGAGGAAGTGCTCACCTATGCTTCTTGAGGTTTTTCCAAGAACACAAATTGAGCCTACAGCTGTGGAGAAAAATGCTTTTTACAATTCTGCCTGATGAATCGCCTCCTAGGTCTAAACAGGGATGTACTACCTGCCTCCATGGGGACACTTCTCACTAGAATGGTGCATCATAGCACAATTAAACTCTATTATTTTAGCAGCTGTTCACAACCTTCATATTACTGCTGGGTACAGTGACCCTCTGAAGGGCAAGCTTCTTCTCCCCAAGGTTTTACACATTATTCTCTGCTACCAAGGTTAACAGCGTATTTGCCGTCAACCAGTTACCACTCAGGTGCTTTCAGCAATCTGTCCTATTTTGCAATCATGGCTTAGCCCCCGGGATTTCTCTATGATCTGGGCCGCCTTTAATTTAGCTTTTTACACCTTCCTGCATTGCAGTGAATTTATCTACAACAGTGTCCGCAAATTTAGACCGCTTTTTGATCTCTGTACCAATTGCATAGCCTTTCATCCAACCCTGGCATGCCCGCAGCGCATGACGGTGCAGCTAAAATCGTCAAAAACAGATGTTTACAGGCGAGGGTAATTGCTCGCACTTCGTTCACCCTTTGTGCCGTGTCGGCTATGCGAGAGTACTTTGTCTTAGCATGGCCACAACATTGTCACTTATTTTACTTCTAGTCAGGTAGTTTTCTTACCCGGGGAGCAGTTTCCCGCCTTTTACGGGACAGTTTGAGGGTCTCAGGTCTTCCTTACCATAGTTTAAAGGGCCATAGCTTCCGCATAGGTGCTGCGTCGGTTGCTGCTGCCAGCCTTCCAGATGGGCTCATTAAAGTCATGAGTCGCTGGTCCTCAGACTGTTACCAGCTTTATATAAGAACTCCTCAATCTAGTTAGAGTAAGTAGAGTCAATCTAGTTAGAGTTAGGTTGGTCAAGTATTCCTGCATAAAAAACAAAGGGTCACTCCTGTGTGGAGCGGTTAAGTCTGCGCAGCAACTTCCCCCAAGCTTGTTTTTTCATCGCCTTTGAACATCGCTTGCTAACCGATTCTCTTGTCTGATCCAGCACATGCTGTCTGTCATTCAGCTCATAGTGCTGGGGAGATAAGTGAGGTTGTTTGTCACGCTATCATAAAGTTGCATGGGCTAAACAAATGCAAGGCAGTGTTCCCCCATTAATGCCATCACAAGTTGTTTGTATTTGATTAATAGCTCTGGTTGAATTGCAAGTCGCCACAGTTAACTTACTTTCGTAAGGAACAACGACGTTAATAAATTTTTTCACTTGAGTTAAATCAGTGCAGGGAAAGAAAAAGCAGAAATTTGAGAGGGGAGTTTGAATGATTATGAAATTGCAAAGGCACGGAGGGAGCATGAACAGTTTTGAATTTGGGGAACAAGGAGAGGCTGAGTGTTTTAGAGCTTTCTGAAGGCAGGGGTTTAGATACTAATGCTGCTGGTGGTAGGGTATGAATATTTTCTGGAATCACTCATTATGTAAGATTGTTTCAAACATAGAAAGATCATTGTCCCCGCTCTCCGTCACTTTTATAATTAATAATTGTAAGATCCCCTTCCCTGGCTTGCATCAGATCTCTTTCAGAATCAAGTGAATCCAGTTAGTTATTTGCTGATTAATAATCAATTTGGATACTGATTTCTTTGCAAATAATTATACAATCTTTCTTCCTCAGGTGCTGCTCACTGATTAAATAAACCTGCTTCCTGTTGCAACACTTCAGACCTGATGTAGGTGCAGAAGATGATGCATGCATAAGCACAAGGTGAGAATTTTGCTCCCAGGTAATAACTGCTCAACATCAAGCATACAACATATATGTCAGTGTGATTTCTTTCATGTGTACTTGTGCTATATGGTAAAAATTTGACAACATTTACAGTTATCCAGCTGTTATTTCCAACCCTAGCTATATTGGTGATTTAACCAGGGAAACATTCAACAGGTCACATTCACTCAGAAAAGGTGACATACTGACAGGGTTTGACATTAGCACTCGCCCGCTCACCCAGGCGAGTGTCTAAGGTGTTGGGCGAGCGCAGATCATTGATCACTCGCTCGGGTCACCCTCATTAAATAAAGTCTTTCATTCATTCATTCATTCAGTACAATTTTCATCGCCAAGAAATTATTTAAATTGCAAAATAAACATTGTTTTTTGCTTTCCATTTTGCCAAGAAAATCCCTAAACATAAACTTACCATTTCTATTTTACAAAGTTTTATATTCTGAACTGTCTAGTAATAAATTGGCCCTGAAAGGTGACATTGGGCTTCATAAATAGACTAATATTGCTTCCTCCTAGTGATACATGTAATTACATAATGCATGTACTTGTACAAAGTGATATTGCTGGTCACTATCGAGAAAGGTATGATTTGCGAGTGGCGAGTGGTCAGGGTGAGTGCATTTTGAGGGTCACTCACTCTGTGTCCAGCCCTGCATAAAATATCCATGGATCCCCCTCCCCCCTCTACTGCCAAGTGGGTTATTTCAGAAAGAAAATCCACCCCCTCCCTTCCCTGATAGATGGCATGCTGGAAATACTTGCAGAAGGAAGTTAAGAACCCTGTAGATCAGGGTGGGAGGAGGAGGGTCTGAGCAGAAATGTTTTTTAATTTACGGGTAATTTTCCACTAAACTGGTAGCCTCAAATTTTTTAGATTTGGATATGAAGCTTTTTTTATTTTCAAAATATTAATATATGATAGTTCCTTCATGTTAATATATACATGTACTTGTATGACCTTCTTATGACCTTCGTGACAAAGTTGTCTTTTCATTATTAGCCAGTTATTAAGACTGTGACTGCCCTACCCTGCCCTTCTTAAAAAGTGTTCCTCTTTAAATTATTAATCTCACTTCACTGTGTTTATTTTTCTTTCACAGAACATTTTCTATAAATGTCTTCTGCAGCACCATCATTTCCTTCAACCAAACAAGCAGATAACTACGAACGGGTGTGTCGTCTTCTGGTTGATGTTGGATGGCAGGTTCTAAGAGAGACATTTGATAGAGTACGTCCACCTGGAAGCCTTCACTCAGTGTTGGCTGATCCTCAGATTCATGCCCAATTAAAATCTCTTAAAAAGAAAAGGGTTCTAAGTACCCCACAGTGGAGGAAACTATATCCGGTCATGAAATCTTCAGTTTCATCAACAACATTTGACTCCACTTTACTAGTAATTCTACTAAGGAATATTTGTGGTCTGTTTCCTCCTACCACTGGCTGGAGTAACTGTCCTTTGATGACAGACACAACTCCTGCAGCTGACATTGCTCGCATCCAGTTATACAGGAACACAGTTTACAGTCACGCCAGCAATGCCTCCATTGATGATGCAGCATTTAGTAGCTACTGGAAGGAAATCAAAGACACCTTGGTACGACTGGGAGGAGCATGCTACCGAGATGCTATTGATGATTTTGAAAATGAAATCATGGACCCTGAATTTGAGGGACACCACCAGGATCTACTCAAACAGTGGGTGGAGGATGACAATAGCATTGAGGACAAATTAGACGAAGATGACAGAGGTAAAAAGCAGAGAAAGCTACAAGACTCAGAGGAATCGATTGTTAGTTCTGAAAGGAGAATAGGAATTGATGGTTGGTGAAATCCTTTTATTTTAAAGTTTAAATGCTATGAACTAAATGTATGAAAATAATTTTCTCTATCAGTCCTCATTATTTAGTTATACCTAGTTTACAGTGAGACATTTTACATGTACATAAACCGAGCCACTTGGAGGAGAATTAATCAATCAGAATGTTACTCGAGAACAAAGGATAGTGATCTTTTTCTCAAAGAAACCAATAACATTGAAGAATATGAACAAAAGATCTTATCAGAACTGAAAAGCCCAACAAAGGGCAAAGTGAAACTTTGCTAATTGTTGATTGGTTAATTTTGATCCTAAATTTTGTATGCTTTTCATCGGTTTCGGTTTAGTTGTTGCAAAATGACTTTTCAAGCTGAATTCTTAGAGCAAGATTTATAATTGGGATGATTGGCAGTCAAAGACTGAATCTCTGAGAGTGTATATATAACGCAGAGGAGTCGATGTTTGCCCTGTCGATTAAGGCCACTGTGTTTTCCTTCCTTCCATTAACTGTACATGTTTTAATATAATAACAACACCTCTAAAATGCCAGCAGGTCATTTTCTAAGATCTGTGTAGCCACCCATATATGGATTTGCTTTCACTGGTTTATTCTTTTGTCAACGGTTTTATTTATCCACCATCCATAACTATGATACAGTCAAACCTCTGCTATCACCCCTAGGTGGACACCTCTTGTAGGCTGACTCTTAGTAATGGTCCCAGCCACATTTAAACACTGCATTTTTAACCTCTCAGAAGCGGAGACCTTTCTTAAGCAGCCACTTTTTCTGTTCCTGAGTGTGTCTGCATATGGGAGTTAAATGGTACAGGTAAAGGTAAAGTCTGCATACAAGGGAAGTGGTTCATCTGCCCAGCACTTATCTCTGCTTTCTGTAGCATGAAGCGACTAGGAATATTTCTACTACCCACTGGTTGGGATGCTAGTCCAATGCAGGGTTACCCCCAGTATTAAGGTGATTCCTCAGTACTGCATTGCGCATTCCTACTGCGCACAATTTTTGCATCATCAACACGTGCAAATGAGTGCGTGCACATACACAACATAAGAGACTTCCCTCAAGCTAAGCTCAACAACAAAATAAATGCTTGTTTTCTCTGAAACGAGTTTGGTGACCTATATTTTTTATTGCATAATTAACCGCGTGGCCATGGGCCGAGCGCGGTTCATGGTTTACCCGTGGTTTTTTTTTTAACCGCACGGCCATGGGCCAAGCGCGGTTCATGGTTTACCTGTGGCTTTTTTTTAACCGCGCGGCCATGGACTGAGCGTGGTTCATGGTTTACCCGTTGTTTTTTTTTTATTTGTATGCAAGCAGACCCAAGCTTTCACTCGGCCAAATTTTGAGTCACGCAACCTGTGATGTTTACTCGCCAAAAGCTGTTGAAACGTTAATAAATCTCATCTCTGATACTGACTTTCGCGGGAAAAAAATTAAAAACCCAGCGTTCGTCCAAAATTATATTTTTTCAGCAGAAATTTCGCTCGGAACATATACATATTTATATTCGTTTGAATTGTCGATGAAATGACCTTTTCTGGATATTTTTCCTTCGGGGTCAACAAAAACCTCCGATTACAAAATCACGCCGAACCCACACATTGCAAAAAAATCTCTTCAAAACCCTGCCTTCGAAGCGATATATCACTTTAGTGTTAATAGCTACCACACATTGGCAGACGGTAAATCTATTCCTTAACAATCCAGCTTTATCATGTTAAAATTTCAGCAAAATCAAACAAAACCAGAATTAATTAGAATTTTTTTGTGACCCCACTTCCCAGACTTGACCTAACAAAGGAAGCAATGGTTGCCCATAGCAACCGAAAAACACGAACATAACAAAGCTGACGTTTCGGCCGAAAAAACTCTAGAATTATCACCTGAGAGCTTAAACTTGAATGGGAACATCTTTTTCGAACTTTTTTCAACTGATTTAGACGAAAGACTGGCCTCGGCGGACTACAAAAAAGACCAAGAGAA
>Ga0126338_10003848_pt1 | contig 10606 bp, 5 predicted proteins | sample OrbCmetagenome_2_FD_92529 | JGI IMG/M metagenome (GOLD analysis project Ga0126338, IMG submission 92529) | Coral microbial communities from Petempiche,Puerto Morelos, Mexico - Orbicella C C metagenome | ecosystem: Host-associated > Invertebrates > Cnidaria > Coral | place: Petempiche,Puerto...
GTCCATTTAACACAAAATTGACCTTCTGCCGGTTGGGATGAAACCGCAACTCCCAGGCAAACTGCTCTGCTTGCAAGGGGGTGACTGCAGAAACTGGGGGGAGTCCGACTAGGAAGGAAAAAGAACAGGAGATACAAGTGCTGGTAAATCACAGCCCCAAGAAGGCCTAAATAGCCTTCCCAGAACCCCCTGAGTTATGCAGATGAACAGACAAGTTAAACAGAAACAATCAATTTTAATAACACGAGAACGGCTGCAAATACAACATTTAGTCCTAGATCCCCAAGGGGCATGGCTAAAAAACTGGGGGCAAAAATACTCAATAATGGAAACAGTGCAAAAGGGGGGTGGGCGAGTCTACACACAACGGGACTTGCTGCTGGACCAGGGAGGCAGAGAGTCAGGAGAACGCTTAGAGGACGAGCTGGGCTTGGTGGGCGTCTCAGCTGGGCAAACTCCAGCGTGGTGTGGGTCATGACAGCTGGCACATTTGTGAGCAAAACGGCACGATGCTGAGGAAGCTACGCAATGACTCCGGTTCCATGATTTGCAAATGATCTGCGAAGAAGCAGCACCGCGGGGCTCAGTTTGGCCATCCAAAGAATCGCGGGGAGAGCGCGAGGACCAGCCAGCCGAGTGAAAGCTGAACAGCGTGCTGTTAAGTTGAGACCAATCTGTCAGGTTAGTTGCCGCAGCATTCTCTCTAAACGTTCGGTCGTAGGACAACCAAACCCAACCGGAGAACTGGCAATATGTGCGGAGTATCAGGAGTTGGTACTGCAGGAGATCTCTCCAGCGATGAGGGAAGTACAACACAATGATAAGGCAGTAAACAGAGAAAGCCTTCAACGATGTGGAAATATCTTCGATGCGCCGCTTAGGTTTCTTCGGCAAGGATGTTAACACAAGGCGCCCATCGAACAGCAACTGAGGCTCAGGCTCTGTGAGAACAATGTTGAAGGGCAGCAACTCGTGGAGTTCAACGAACCTCCCAGCCACGATCTGACTGACTAACTTTGCCGGAACAGGGGAAAACCCAGGGCCCACCACAAACGGTTGATGCAAAACAGGCAACAGAGCCAACGGTGTAGCCCTAACAGCACTCAAGGGAAAAGCCGCATTGACAGTGCTGGAAGATGCTGAGAGTGCGAGCGATGGAATTGGAGTGGAGAAGGTCGACACAAGGGTAGGGACAACAAAATAGTTTGGCCTACCTGAAGCAAGAGGAGTCGCCTTGGCTGGTGGAGAGGACGCAAAGCCAACGCCAGAAGCAGCAAAAGACAAAGCTTGGGCAACAAGTTGGCTAGGATTAGCCAGCGGAGCAGAAACACCTCTGGAAATGGCCACACTCATGGAAGAACTAGAATTAGGATGGCTTGCGACTGGCTGGGCCGAAGGTACTTGCTGGACAGCGTTTGCAACGGCGGCCAGAAAGGCGAGAGATGTTGGCGATAACACAGATGAAGGAATAGTGGACAGAGCTGTTGAAGCTACGCTAGAATCCAATGGCATTGAAACCGGTGGCGGAGGAATTTCCTTGGATTCTGGCACGAGAGACAAGGCATCGTAAGTCGCTGACCGGTTGTTAAGCGTGTTGCTGGTGTGCATCACGTCAAGCAGCGACAAAACAAGCAATACTTAGAGCGAGAATCCGCAAAGATTCGCCAAAATACAAAGCAAATGATCCGCAACGATCAGCTGGCAGCACAGTACGTGCAATGCAATGTGACACAACAGCTCTGCAAATCTCCAAAGGGCCGCCTTGCAAGTCATGTACTGTAAAAGGGGAAACCGCTGACTGTATTGGTTTGAGTCTAACTTTGCCTAAATCATATTTAGCCACATGAAATCAGTTAAACTCAATTAAAAAATATGAAATGTATGGCAGACAGTAAGGAGAATTAAAATTGAGATCTTGAGAGTGAAAGGGTTAATGTGAATTTTAGAGTCCTGGAAAATCAATCTGAGTCCTGGAAAAGTCCTGGAAATTTGTTTCTGAAAAAGGGTACGAACCCTGTGTATGCTGTGGATTGTTCTCTTGTAATGCACAGATCCTGGCAACCACAAATTTGCATTTGGTGACTATTGTTTACCAATCATTATTTATTGGCCCCTTTCTTTGACAATTGGCCTCTGAAAAGGGTCTTCAGGGGCCACTTTGAACCTCAAGTAAAATTGTCTGGCTGAAACACTGAAAATAATGCAGCAAAAAGGAAGAAACACCAGTGTCCATCGATATTGAAGAGAGACAAGAATGAATGATATAAGCTTCACTACAATGGTAACAAATTCTGCTTTTATTAAAAAACTGTAACCCAATTTTTTTTTGTAGACAAAGTGCAAAATGGCATGGCACAAATTGTAAGATTTCTTGGCTGATAAAAACGTTTGAGGTGGGAAGATTTTCTGTCACACACTAGGCAACAAGCTCTGCAAAGGGATCAAATGTCATTTCGTGAAGAAATATGAGTAGCTGTTTTTAGAATGTCTCCTAATGAAGAAGATTAAGATATTAATTGATTTTTACTTATTTAATACACCCAAATGGGACAACCATCTCAAACCAGGAAGGACATGCAAGGCAGGACAAAATGTGGTCATCTATATGCTTACATGTCGGGAACGATGTCTAACACCTACTGTGTTAGAATGATTGTAGGAACTCGTACTAGTAAGGACCGATTGGGAACGACATGCACAATTGGAATGACAAGGCATGATGGAAGGAACAATGAGAGTGACATAAACGATAGGAACGGGCACAATGGGCACAAAATGGACCATAAAGCGAAGTGACATCACACGTGGTATTGATAATTCTTTAACCAAAAAACATATCAGCAAACAGGGAATTTAAAAAGTTAAAACAGTTTGTGTGCACAGACTTTGTAGCAGAAATCTGCAAATTTTCTTGCAATTATGAGCCTTACATTGATAAGAGAAAATCAAACTATTTTTGTCACGCAAAATATTGCGCTTGTGATCACCAACACTGTGCTCAAGGCTGAAGGAGTTCTTTGAATCACTCAACTGTTAGTAGATCAAGTCATTTGAATTTTAGGTGATGTTACTGTACCTGCGTGTGGCAAGACTCTTTATTCTAAGAGTACTTCTCTCCACCCAGGAGTATATTGGGTACCGGCGAATTGTTGGGAAACCTAACAAATTGCAGGGGAGTGACCTGCGATGGACTAGCATCCTGTTCAGGTGGAGTAGAATTACTCCTAGCTACTTCGTGCTACACAAACCAGGATAAGCTCCGGGAGCTATGAGCCAGTCAGCTCCAAGGCTTCACTTTTTTTAACCTGCATGTGACCAGCACTATATAAGGGTGTTTTTTTCGTTGCATTCTGGGTTAGAGTAAGAAATTAGTTTGCATAAATCATACTTTGCATTGATGCTTTGTCTGACAAGGGACCCAAATCTGATGGAGAGTTAATTTTTGGCAGGGAACGTCTCCATCGTCTGATGTCTTGTCAGATAAGGGATCTAAACCTAATGGAGAGAGCAAAGGTAGTAAAGGAGGCTCACCCTTTGAAGAAGGAACAGGAGAAGAACTGAAGAATGTACTTCAGGAAGAACAAGGACATGAATCTCCTAAGCCCTCCCCTAAGCAAAGTGGAGAGGATGACAAGGCACCTGGAACCTTCAGGTAGGATTCTCTTGTGAATGTTATTATGGTCAAACCCCACCTTATGACTACTTTTTTATTGCTCCAGTACCTTTTCTTTACCTCTCCAAGCTAAAACAATATCCATTGAGTTTATGGACTAAACGTTAAATAGAAGCTCGCTTCTGTGAAAGGATCAAATTTTAGAGCAAAGAGCCGCTCAAAGAAGATGCCACAAGAGTACCTACATGTGGAGGCCATCAAGTCTTGAACACTGCAACACTTCGGTCGATCTTATAAACATGAAGCATTCCAGAAAGTAAAACACAAACTGGATTTAATAGAACAACCTTACCTTAATGAAATACATTCTTGCTAAGAACAGATCTTGTATTTAGGAGACAAAATTACCATCCAACTGACTCAAAGCAGTCATTAAGTTTTCTTTCCTGCTTTTCGTTTGCCTGCTTCTCCACTTCATATCTACAATCCTGGCTAAAAGTCCTTGGGACACTTGACAAAATGACAACTGGTGACATAATATTTTGAAGTGAGAAGTAATTATTTAATTTGTGGGGACCCCCCCCCCCCCTGACGTCTTTGAGATCAATATTTGACAGATCTTTGGATCCTTGCGACTCCAATGGTTCGTTACAATAGTGCATTTGCCGTTCTCTTTTAAGTTTTGGTCTCTCGACCTCATTATTTCGCAAGTGATTCTGAAGGGTACTTTATGCTCTGTTACGAGGAGGAATTTTAAGCAGAAGCTAGTGGAGTGGAGCCGTTTGGCGGTGCCATAACAATTTTTTTAGAGGTCAAAGGCATGGTTTCCTGACTTTCCGCTGTTATCTGCTTGTTGCTTTGCAGAGTGTGACACCTCTTTCATGTACTTACAATTTCTTTAGGCTCATTTCAGTATTGCAAAACATGTTTTAAGCTCTCTAAGTATTGGCTCTGGAGGGACAAAGTGTTTGAAATATTCTGTGAACATGTTGCTTATTTGCACTCTATATTATGATGTCCGGCCCAGCTATTTGATTAGCTGGATTAGAACTGTTTGCAATTACCGAAAATGTAGCTTCTTGACAGGTCTAATTACCTCATTGACTGATTTGTTACAGGCTTGTCACCAAGGGCGGATAGGCGCATCAAAAACAAAGTCTACAGGCTCCCCTGTCCCCGCCCCGGTCGCTTTGCTCTCCAAATTCTTCTGTTTCACGCTTGCCAGAATTTTTTTCCGTCCTTGCTGGGAGCCTGTTCGCAGGCTACAATGTTGTGTTGGGGGTGGGGAGGGGAGGGGGAGGTGGACAGAAAGAGCATAATTATTTGGCAAAAACGCAAAGTGTCCCAAGATTTTTGACCAGGATTGTAGCTTTCCATTCCTAATATACAAGCAGCTTGTCCGCAAAGAAGTCTTTCCCGTTGTCGCTTGAAATATTGCAAATTGTTCGCAAAGCTCTAAGCAGGGAGTTCACAGTTGTCAAACATGGTTGATCAAAGTTTATCTCGGAGTCTTCCAAATCAAAGCTTAACTCTGACTCCAGTGACGAAAAAGAAATGATTTTGAAACAAAACCTGGACATTTAAGCCGCAAATTATATGGGAACTATTAGTTTGTTTTCCATTTTCTCAAGCAAATACAGAAAGCTGACTGAGGCGCTGTTGTTTTTGGTTCCTGGGTAGACATTATCAGCAACCGCCACCCCTGACTCCTTAAACGGGGTAACGTAACAATTCAAGTGCTACTTTGAAAGGGCATAGAAAATTGAGGATTCAACCAAATTCAAAATTTTTTTTGGCCAAATGCTTCAAATAGCAAATGGATTCATTTTAGCAAAGAACATTTTGGGGGTTAGGTGCAATTTTAAGTCTCAGAACAGTATCTGTGCTCAAGAATCCATAATCCTTTTTCTGTTCTTTTTGGTCTGTGTTGATTGGACATAATGTATTTCAAATGTACAGTGGACATGAGCCAACATTCAATTTGGAACTGACTAGAAAATATGTATTCTGAAATTGTATGACAATAATCCTGATGTGAACTAAAATCCAAAAGAGCGACAAAGTATACAACTGATTGGAAGGAGCTGGATGATTGTAAAAATCACTTGCTTTTTATCACCTGTTGTGTTCCATAATGAATACCCTCGTAACAAAGTGGCAAGCTGGCAACTGGGCTTACTGTTTTTTATGGAACTACTGAATTACCATAGCACTTACTAGATACACTCCTTATTGGTGTTTGAGGTGAAATGAAAGCCTTGGAACTTGTTGATTGCTTTGGGTAGCGAAAAATCAAGCATAGTGCTGCATTGATTGTAGGCAGGTGTTTTCATTAAGATGTAACAGATTTAACAGACAGTTTTTGTTTGCTATTTGGAGCTGTATGTGTTTCAAAGTGAATGGTTGTTCGTCATTTATTTTGGAGCATATTTAATTCTATTCAATTATAGTTTAAAACAGGACCTTGACTTTGGCAGCACAAAGTGGTAATTTATGCATCTCAGGGAGCTGAATGTTAAATCAAGGCTATCATTTATTAATGAATTTTGTCTGAATTAGATCTTGGATGTAGGAAACGATTTCAATGGCTTACAAGAAACTAGCCATTCAATTTATCAGAGAGGTTTAAATAATTAAGCTTAGCTGCAGAATTTTAACCAAGCTTTTTTCAGTTTCTAAAGCACAAACATGATTATCAATTAACCTGTGAGTCTGAATTTTGGATTTCATATGTTTGCTGTGATGTATCAGCACAATTTGCATGTTTAGTATTGTAAGGTATGGCTTCCTGTTCACTTGTCTGATCTCTATGACCAATACGATTTTACAATTCAATAGTTTGTTTGTTGATACAATGTCATTTATGGAAAGATTGCTCTTCATTTGTTTCAAATGATTTGCAAAAAGTCTTTGTTAGCTTTTAAGCTTAAGCAGCTTCATATACTTCAGAGCTGCTGTTGTTGTTAGAACATTAGTGGAATAGAATGTCTTGTCTTTTTTTTCCGTGCATGAGGAGAAGGAATCTTAATTTTGACCAGGAATGTTGTACCATAGTGTAAATTGATCTAGAGCTACTCAAAGTTTTGTATTAGGGCTTGTAGCGTTGTTACAAAGTAGCACTGGGTGTAATGATACACACACCATTTTAAGTCTAAGAACATCTTTTCATTTTAATTTTGTGGAAGTTGATTTAAGGTATGTGGGCAATACTAGGTAGGATAACAACTGAACAATATGTTTTACATGGGATTGATTTAGATTAAATAATTGTATTTGGATTTATTTGTAATTTAACCTAGCATTACTTGAGCTTATGGAATCTGGTTATTGAAATTGCTTGATTCCTAAATCAGAACTGCAAAGTGCTCTTCTAGTACAAATTACTCATCTTACATTAATGATATTCAAATGTACTTTAGCCATAAGCAGCAATGTCATAACATGGGGTTCTCAAAAAAACTTCTCTACTGTATCCAAAATGGTAAAACACTACACTTGTCTCACTTCGTATTTCTCTAGAGTCTCTGGGAGTGTGTACACAGTTATCATCAATGGTAGCATCCTTATTGAAGACAGTTTTAATAGTAAATGTTGGGTTGTTTATATTGTTTAGAAAACTCTACATTCACACTCAGAGTCACAAAATCAGATGTTGATTTCTCTCAAAACCCACTGAAAGAGTTACGTTATTGTTAAGTTATGGGATAACTATCTTTTTGTAATTGGGTAATTTGCATTCTGAAAATTGCCTTATTGTAAATTGTTCTGTGCTGACAAAGGCTCATTGATTTAGGTCATGCCCAGAAATTCTCAAATCTCATTTTTTTTCAAGAAGTAGGCCTCTTTTACCTTTTATTGTTGTTGGATTAGGAGAGAAGTAATGGCAATGAAGCAGTCTGAAATTAGGGAATTTGATATATGACATATTTTGGACATATTTTGAAGTCAAGAACTGTTTTGTTTAGCCGTATTTGTATTTAGAGGCCTGGTAACACACACTGTAGTACTTTTTGCACAATCTGACTCGCAGTGTGAAAACAAAATGTCTCAGACTATCCATTTTTCAGGGGAAAAAAATTCACTTTGAAATGAGTGAAATTCTTTTTATTACTCGATGCCTTATTTCTTTTTGTTGATCACCTGATGTTGTTATGTAGCATTTCTCGTGAAGTATTTTACTTCTAACACGACATATTACCTTACCTGACTATTATATTTAATCCTTCACATGTCCATTGGAAAACATCATTTTAAACCATCACCATATAGTTACTTTTAATTCTACACTGAAGAACAGATTTCCTAAGATACAGTGGAACCCTGCCTTAGGGTCACCTCCTTAACCCATTGACTCCTGTGCTGGCCGTAACCAGCCGTGACAAGCCTTGGCCTTTCTTCCACTTCTGACGTCATCACCTTTGACCAAAATTGGCATCATCTATGCTCAACTTCCGCAGGAGGAGAAGATCTTTCCAATGATACCCAGATCAAGTGATCAGCCCAGTGGAGCCCGAGATATGCACAAAATTGCCCAAAAAGTTGAGTGAAAAACTCAGAACAAAATTTCCTGCCACTACACGTGGCTACTCCATGGCAAAAATTGCCTGTCTCGATGGTGCTTTCTCAGAATGTTTTAAACTGGAAGCAAGCCCAGTAGAAGGTCAATCACTGCAGCAAAAAGAAAAGAAAAGGAGAAAAAAGAAAGGGGAAAAAAATCGAAAAGCCTAAAGACGCAGTTCACTTGTTTATTAAAAAGAAGTTGTTAAGAAGTGCATTTGTGATATATCTGTGAATTTATCTGTCAATTTATTCCAGTCAGGAAATTTGACGGTACTCCATTAAAACAACAAGATTTTCCCGCCTGTTGGTGACCGTATTGACGGGCTTCCACTCTGTTTAGAAATTGAATTGTTAAGTTTGTTTTTGTTTTCCTTCTTTCTTCAGCCGTACTCCAGGCAGCAGACAACCTTCCCCAACTTCAGGTTCACAGCAGCAAGATGGTCAACAGGCCACTCAGCCACAGCCACCATCTCAGCCACCAGTGGGCCAGAACAAAGGCAAGCCTTTTAAACAGTCAGATCCTATGGAAGACATTGTCACACCTGTGGCCTTAATAGATCCTCTTGAAAGTGTGCAACTGGAGCAGCTGCCATTTGCTACCCAGAGGGAGCCTGTGATTGGCACTCCTACAAGCCCTTCAGACTTTGTGATGGTTTCTGGGGCATCCTTGCAAGGCCATAATAATGTCACTTCTCAGCATGGTCAATCTCTTCACCTGACACACCAGCATCAGTTGGCGCTGGCAATGGCTGCCCAACAACAGCAGCAACAACAACAACAGCAACAGCAGCAACAGCAACAACTGGGAATGCAGTCTGGCTTACAGTCCACAGGCATTGGACATCCAAACCCATATTTCATTACTGCACAGCCTACACAAGATCCATATGGTAATCCATCACTTGCTGCTGTCAGTGGTGGTGCACCTCAAGTGGTCCATCCTCAGTATGCAGCATATAGTGTTCAACCATGGGGTATGTATTCTGCTGGAGCGTCCAACACAGGAGCTGGGTACCTCCAACAACAGCAACAGCAACAGCAGCAGCAGCAGCAGCAACAGGCTCAACATGCTCAGTTACTTCGTTCCAACTCAGGAGGGATGACTGGGCGGCCCATGCAGGGGCAGATGGAAATCATTGGGACACCACCATCACACCAGCAGCAGGCCATGGCTGCAGCTGCATCTACTGGCACTAACTACCAGCTAATTGCTCCACCTGGTACAACACCATTAGGGTTAGGAGCCACGGCATATTATGATCAGTCAGGAAACTTGGTGCTTGGAAATGCTCAAAATGTCAACAACATGGCTACTGCCCAAATGGCTGCTGGTCAAATAGGAGCCCTTAGAATGGTGTCACCAGTGGTGGTAAATGCTCAGAATGCAGGTGCCAGTTCTGTTGCAACAGGACGAATGGGAACTGCCAGTTCAATGGGTGGGGCATCTAACATTGGGCTTTTTGGACAACAGACACAACAGCAGCCACAATTAAACAGCAGTGCCCTGGGATTGCTTGGTAGTGTTGTGGGAGGTACCTCCGGTGTTGGTGCTGTAGGAACCATTCCAGGAGGAGGAACAAGGAGAGATTCAATGAATGCCACAGAATTTGGCAAACGTGCAGGAATTACCCAGTACTATGCAGCCCCAGGTGCTGTAAGCAGTCTTGCCAGTTTATCAATTTCAGCACAGCCTTCTTACAATGCTCCTCAGGAGCTACCAACTCCTCCTCTTCTCTCACAGGGACAGTCGGGTTTTGGTGGCCAGTCAGGATATGGGGGACAGTCTGGCTTCACTGTTGGTAGCCCCATTTCTAATGGGCTCTCACGTTACATGCAACTTGCAGCTGCTCCAAGGGAGTCCCACACTAAGTATCAAGCATCACTTGGTAGCCTTAGTGGAATGCAATTTGGCACTTCTTCTCTTGGGGGAAGCAGCTTTCGAGGGTCTAGAGGGAAAGAAACTGGCAGGAGTAGACTTCTAGAGGACTTCCGCAATAATCGTTACCCAAATATCCAGCTCCGAGACTTAGCAAATCACATTGTGGAATTTTCTCAAGACCAGCACGGTTCAAGATTCATTCAGCAAAAATTGGAACGTGCTTCTCCCAATGAAAAGCAGATGGTGTTCCATGAAATCCTTCCAGCTGCATACAGTTTGATGACTGATGTGTTTGGAAACTATGTTATTCAGAAGTTCTTTGAGTTTGGGAGTTCTGATCAGAAGCATCACCTTGCAAACTGCATCCGTGGACATGTGTTGCCTCTTGCCTTACAGATGTATGGATGCCGTGTGATACAGAAAGCGTTGGAATGCATTTCTCCAGATGTTCAGGTATGGCGGCTGTCAGTAATTTATGTTTTATTGAGCCCCGGTTATTCAGAAGGACCCGCAAAGCTACCCATGAAATCCGTCACTATTTAGTTGATAGTGTA
>Ga0126338_10003849_pt1 | contig 10604 bp, 4 predicted proteins | sample OrbCmetagenome_2_FD_92529 | JGI IMG/M metagenome (GOLD analysis project Ga0126338, IMG submission 92529) | Coral microbial communities from Petempiche,Puerto Morelos, Mexico - Orbicella C C metagenome | ecosystem: Host-associated > Invertebrates > Cnidaria > Coral | place: Petempiche,Puerto...
TCAATCAATCAATCAATCAATCAATCAATCAATCAATCAATCAATCAATCAGTCAATCGATCGATCGATCGATCGATCGATCAATGAGAAAAGATAACTCCTGCAAACACTGATCAAAATGAATGATTTTACATTTTTTAAAAGAAGACAAATAGCTTACTGTTTTAAGCAGAGAGATTTTTGAAAAGTTAAAAACACATGAAATGGTGACCAGTTAAATTTGATACAGAAAATCCAACATACGTTTCACTGCATAACTTCTACAAGATGCACTGGATGGAAAAGTTCTCGGCTTAAAACACAAAACTTAGTCCGAACAACAAATCCTGAAAATTTCTGCTCAATTAGAGAAATCCTTCTGAATCCTATTCCCTGATGATGCCGTAAAACGGCGAAAGCTTGGAATTAAAATACAATACAGAAGTTCAAGGCCTCATCTGAATCAATATATTTATCCTTCTCAAAATATCTTTTCTCAAAGCGGGCAAAAATAACTCGTTTTAAGAAAACAAGCTTTGAATTTACAGTAACAGAAATTCTCAAAATAAAATTTCAATACCTTAAGATACAAATTCCGGTAAAAACAAAACGAATTTAATCACAGAATTTTATCCCCACCTTAAACTGAAAGTTATAATAAACAATCATGTTGTGTCGCTTTATATCCAGTTATTATCTTAGAGCCATTTCAACGTTACTATTACCTCCTACCAAGAAAGAGTCACGAATGACCTTGTTATTTTATTTCAAAAAGGAAAGAATCAATATTATTTAATTGTAACGTAAGTATACATTTTCGCTCACAGTGTCAAATTTCATATCAATATTTCGTTGATGTCACTACCTCTTTATTTATGTCGTCTTCCCTGCGATCCATTGATTTATCGTGGCTATACCGGGGACAGTCGAACTCACTGAGTGTGTCTGGTCTGGAGACAAAGAGGACGAACTCGAAAAACATGCCACGTCTTATACCGATCGCTGAAAGCGAGGCTAAGTTTATATTTTCCAGTGAAACTCGTGACTATTACCAATGAATTCGCTATTATTATTGAAGTCACAAGATTGTCTTGTGATGGTCTTGTGACTATTGCTCAATCAAGTTTATACTTTGTGACCCCGTCCCCATTTAGTTCGACCCTTCAGTACTCCCAACCTTAAGCTTTCCTCATTATCTTAAACTCCTGGTTGAAAATTAACACTATGTTTAAAGTAACGCCGGGAGCGTGGGTAGAGGCCATAAACGCTTTTATTTGCTGGCAAATAATTTTTTTTTTTATGATACCTTTTTGACGGTCTCAAATGAATTTCGTCCTCGAATTCATCACCAGAGGATAATACTGATATTTACTTTTATTTTAAAATTATTATTCACTGACTCAGGCACAACTTGTCTGAATTTAGGGGTTTCATGAAATAACTACATAGGAGGCGACTCGTGTGCATGAGGGATACATTTGCCCCCCCCCCCGGGGGCGGGGGTACTCCCAGAAAATCGGGTGGGGGTGTGCTGTCCGCTTCCCAAAACCCTAACCCTATTTATGACCAAAATCTGCGATATTCCCTACCCTATTTATGACCTGACCAAAAATTCGAAACCCTATTTTAATTACCGTAAACATAATTTGTGAAGGGCTTTCGTTGATTTTCGAAAAAGTGGCTTCTTTTTAAAAACATACCCATAGCAAGGCTAGAGTGCAAAAACCATACCCTATTTATGACCAAAATCAGCTAAAATCGATGCCCTATTTATGACCAAAACAGCTGAAAACCCCTACCCTTTGGGGCCGCACATACCTATATAGCCCATATAAGGGAGTACCCCCCGGGACATTTGCGCACTTCGACGGAACTATTCAGCGGATTTCTTTACATCTGTTCATTTTTCCAAAACGTGCGATAAATTTCGTTTTTACACATATGAAATAAAGGGATTTTTTTGTACAGTGAAATTTTTTTTTCCACGCTAGAAGAACGCATGTATTTGAGGTAAAAACGACATTTCAAATAAATAAACCTTACCTTCTGATACCTCAATGAAATCGAAAGGAATATTGCAATCTGAGCAGAAAATTTGAATCCAGTTCCAAATGCCTATCTGCACGTTTCTTCCATTGATAAAATAAATTGCAATGATACAAAGAAGAGCGTAACATCATTTTCTCATCCTTTTCGCAAAGGAACGGAAGTCAAAAGATCAACTATTGTTGGAAATTAAAGTGTGAATATTAAGTTCAAAACGTGCTTGGTGCACGACCTAAACCAAAACTATATCAAAGCGACAAAGCCGATCAATCTTCGTTTTTTTACATGACTTTTGTAATACAAAGAAAAGGAAATTTTTGAAAATTAAGTAAAGTTGGAATGCCGCATACATTGTAAGCCGGCGTAATTAACTCTTATTGCGATCCCATGAGTGACACCTACATGTCAAACATTAAAATGTCTTTTCAAGAAGCAAGAAATTGCGTGATTACAGAGCCAGCAGTAATTTGCTTTTCCCTGGATTAAAAAACTAACGAAAACGCCAGGGTTGTTCTTTTGTATTTCCCAAGTCTTGCACTGTTACTGTTCTAATATCACGTTGTACAGAGGGCTTGCAAAAAACTGATTAAAGCTTTGGAGGGGGATTCTATTTCGTAATTATAAATTTGCTGCCTTACATTCCGGTTTGATTTTCGTCGCTTTTTAATCCTTGTGATCTGAGCCTTAAAAAATCAACTTTAACATCTATTCACTAAATTTTTACATCTGTTAGTTGTGTTTGAGTGATACATGAATTCTTTTCCTGGACAGCTATCAAACATTCTTTTTTAAACACGAATGTCGAAGTCGCAAGAATTCGCGAAGAGACTTTAAAAGAGCCTTTTAATTGTATCTTTCTTTTTATTGTTTAAATCTAGCCCTTTTGCTGGGATGATTGCGCCAGGAAATCGAAAAGGTGGCTAGTCTGTTATTACAAGAGCAAACACAAATAAACTGGCTGTTAATTAATTTGTATTCGCACAAAATCTCAAACGAGACGGTGATCTATTTTTCTCATTTCAATATGAATGCAGGCGCTTTAAGATTTTTTCTTTCTAAAGCCGAGTAATTACGTCTCGCGTGTCAATAATCAGAGGAAATTTTCCCTCCAAAAGTCCTCCGTACATATCTGATACTTTAAACGCCTTTACATTTATCAGTATCGGAGAAAAACAATTAATTTCACTTAGGTCGCAGGGCAGGCTGGAACAGAACGAAATAAGAGGAACGCCAGGTATGTATGGTTCTAAGGGAATATTCGGCTTAATTGCTAGCAAGCATTTTTTCTCTTGTATACTGTAAATTCAAACAAGAGGGTTTGACCTTGTCTGGTATGTGTGACGACAAACTTTAACCAGACTTCTTGCTAAGTCTACCTCCACGCCGAAATTCTTAGGTACGAATCAACCTGTGTTTAAAATGTTTGCTTCTATCAAACCATTTCAATTTTTAAATTATTAAAAGGGCGACCATATGAATTTATTATTGAGCGGTTGTTTGAGGTTTCATAGAAATTTCAGGCGAACTAAGCCCTTTCTCATCGAACTTATCACGCGCACAAAGCTAATAATATACTGCGATATCATGACTTTGAAGTCCGAAAATAAAACAATTTAAAATAATGAATTTGCAAAACCACCCATGCACCGTGAATCACGTTTCTCGTGGATTTAATTATTGTGTTGTTTTCGCTAAGCGATGCGAAAAGTCGTCTTCGCCGATAAAATTGAGAGAGATTTCTAGACGAGCTTCTCGCAAATTTAGATACCAGTTTCTCGATCGTTAAAAGTAAAATAAAATCTAATATTGTTGTCTTCAACATGACAATATTATAAAATTTTCCTCAAAATGTCTTTTTCTTACAGTATAATTTTTCAATGATTGTCTGACACCTCACTTTAAAGGTGAGAAAAAAGGTAAGCGTTCGTTATTTTATATTTGCTGTCGGTTTCGTTTTCCTACACTGATTTTTATTACATTGGCACGAAAACTGTTTACTTGCTACAACACCTAAAAAAAGTAAAACGAAATATTAAAGCCGGATTATTTCTTAGACCACACGCACAAATGAAGAATTTCGTATTCCAATAAACGAGAAACATTGTTCTTAAAGTTTTCTATATTGTGACTAATTAATAACCAGCGAATACTCGTATACAAATATTATTAATGGCGGACAGCCCAGCAGCTGGATTGCAGTCCATTGCAGATACAAAAGCAGTCCCACAGATATCGCTTTGTTACCGAAATTGAAAAAGCCACAGTCGGGACAAGAATTTTCCTCCACGACAAACGGTAAACTATACTGGTGTTTTACCTTTTTAATTATTGTAACAAAAATACCAAAAATATTAAGCACGATTAACATGCCACAAACTGAAGAATCGGGCTATATGATCCACTGACATTATTTAGTTAGACATGTAAGAAGTAGAATTTTATGTTAATTAACTCTTAAAAGCGACCAGCCATTTTCACCGCAAAAAGAAAACATACAAAGGTATAAGAGTATAATGTAAAGTGAATTAACCATTTCTAACTCATAAACTCCACAGTGGGGCAATAACAGAACTCAGTTTTTTCAGTTTAGCAGAATAAAACCTAAAATGTCACACGAGGTGCTCGACCGTAATAATTACAATAAGAAAACGTTCGGTTTTCCAATTTTTGCTAATTTATTGACTCTTAATTAAAAGGAATTACTCCTTGACTCAGGAAAAGCTCCGAAAAAGTTTTGAATATACATGTAATTTCTTCCTTTCAACTGATTCGAACAGTCCCCATGATTGGTTGGTTCATATCAGTCAATTTCCATAACAATCAAGAACTATTTATCTTATCTCATTGTTAAAAATCGTCAAACAAAAGACCTGGCTTCTATAAAAAGTACTTAAACGACGATCTTTCAAACGGGAAACATTGGTTTATTAATAAATTTAAATCCAAAGATATTGAAAACGTTTCTTGTCAAGTCGACCTCAAATTCAAAGGCTTTGCTGATGCAGCACTGAATTACAATTATGCAAATGAATCAACACGATTGTGAACGATGAAATTGCTATGAGCCATGTCTCACTTCCATGGCATTATCCTCGATCCTAAATTAACAACAAAAAATAAAGGCTCAAAAGTCGGGTTTTGATTTAAGTTTTCGGTAGATAGAAACGATATCTTTGTCCCGTCATTAAAAACTGTAAACATTCAAAACCTCACCCTTAATTTACGTCTGTAAATACTTTCACGTCTCAAATGACTTATTCATAATTTGAAATACGATATAGCTTTTTTTACAATATCTTGGAAACGATTCCTTGCGAAGAATTTCATAATACACATTCGCCTATTTGTTAAGAACAACATGCAAGGAAACGTCTAAAGAGATCCCCAACAAGATTTGTACCAAAAGCACACGCTACACGATAATGAGTGCGAGTTATGTCTCGAGAGGAAGGTGCTTTTGATAACAAACAATAATGTAGACGCAAGCTTCGACGTCAAGGACCTATGTCTTAAAACATGGCCAATTTTTCAAGCTTGAAGTTCGCAATACATCTTAATTCTAGGTTGTAGCAATCTTCCCTTATTTTCGGTTTATTATTACTTCTCTGGTTAATATTGTGACCTGTATCGTTAAAGGAGATTGATTTAATAGTGACAGTTTCCTTGACAGTAAAAGAGTTTTTTGCCGATTTTCTACAACATGCTTACTGGTGTTGACTGATATTTTCGGCGTAAAATGCTCGGATAAAAACAAAAACTGTAAGGTGTCCCGGGTTACTATTTTGTCCATGACGGTAAAAATGTTCATGAGATGGGCGTCCCGGTGTCGAAGCAGAACCTGAAATTTCACTAATGGATCAGGTGTCAAATATGTTAAGTCACACCCATGTCCTAAAATCTATAAATAAATTATGGGAAAGACACTTTCCACACAACACAAACAATATGGTTTATTGAAGCTTAAAAATGAAAATGAGCAGTTCAAGAAAATGTGCTCCTGTTTTGTCAGTTTTCTGTTTGGAGTTGTACAAGTGAGCTCAGTTTCAACCGTTTCACAGTTTGGGAAGGTCCATCGTGGTAAGATTAGAAACAATTTCTTATTTATTTAACTTAATGGTATCGGAACCATAAACATGAAGTTGTGAAGGTTGGGAAAAAACGGAAAGGTAATTGCCATCCTCTTCTTTGTACGTTTACACACAATCATTCAAGAAGGCTGAATGACCTAAGAGCACTAGAAAGAACGTAACATTGGAAACAGTTTTGACTTTTTCAGCAAGGTCGCCGGCTAAACTGAAAATATTGAAAACATAAGAGACTGTAATGGCTTAAAAAGATATGAGTAGTGCATAATGTTTATCATTATTTTTATTTTTGGAGTTGACAACAAGCGCGTAATGGTTGGGCCCAATGAAAACAGTGAATTTTGTTCACCACGATCCTCGTGCTCAGGGCAGCGTCGGGGCTCGAACGATTTGTTGAAGTACTGTATAATTTGCTCATATTGATATCATGTCGCGTCTTGTTTCAGATAATTGTATCTAAATCTTTTTTCAAATAAGGTTACAAGGTACTGCATGGACCAAAAAACCTCGTTTCCTGGAAATTTGACCTTCTGCTGGGAAGGTTTAATTTTTTTCTTTACGTGCTGGAAATTAGGATCACTAGCAATAATGTTTACGTGCACATTAAGGTGCCAATGTGCCTTTAAGATCCTGTCTACAGTTAATCGTTTTAGCCTGAAAACACGTTCATCTGATTGTTTACATGGTAAATGGACACCTTTGAAACGCCAGCCCTGTCACTTTGGTGTGTACGGGTGTAAACAATTACTTTTGAAAACTAACGACGCAATTCAAGGTTAATTAATCGCGGTAAGCTTCACTTTTACGCATGCGTAACGCCAGATCCTCATCGTTTGTTTGGAAGCGTCTGAACACGATAGTGTGGGAGAAAATATTTTGGTACGTACGCGGACTTCTGGAAACGTTATTTGTGGAGACTGCGAATGAAGGTTGAGTTGTAATCCGGCGCTGATAGCTTGGGAGCTGAGCAAAAGTGAAGGTTTGTGTTTATTAACACCAACTTGAATTTTGGTGAAAAGAGCACAAAGCTGGAAGTTCACAATTACATTACTGGTCTTTAGAATTGTCAAACCACATGAAATAGTATAGAAAATAGTTGCAAAATAAAGCGGATTATATACGGGGTAATTTTCGCATAAATAGAGAAGAGGTATAAGTATTAATTTTTTGAATTGCAAATCCATAACAATCGTTTGTATACGGAATTTTCACTCGACGGATTCAGTGACACAATAACCACAAAAAATGTCACACACTGCAAACAATTACTGGACTTACATGAATTTGATTTGTATGAAAAGCTCTTTAGTTTACAATGAAAAAAAAGGCAAGACTTCATTTCACGCATGAAGTTTTTAACCTCTGCACCTGCTTGCTTGGCAGGGATAGAAGGAAATTTGTCACAGCTTATTTACAGCTGCAGTCAAAGTTTGAAATAATATTTGAATTTTTAATTCACCGTGAGCTAGCTTTTTACACATGTCTAATCTTTTTCCATTATTTGCCCAGTCTATGAAAAACTTAATTACCAAATGACAGATAAGGAGGCAAAAAGTAAGCTTAGGACATGAAAATTGAAGTTGTCTTTAATGGTTTGAATTTTAGCGTTAGTTTGACAGGTACAAGACAGAAAAAATGCTTAATATTATAGTTTACACAAGATCTCATTTACAACTGTTCCACTGCTAATAACTTCCAACTTTTTGAAGCGCAATTAGGACTTTTGTGTTTTCACATAAAAACTCCTACTGGCAGTCTCAGCTTCCCAGCAATACAAAAGGAATATCACGGCACGAAAGTATTTCCAGAACAACTCCTGTATTCATCAGCAATAACAAGGTCATTCAAAGTAAGAAACAAAAGTAAGCTGTTAGAGTAAAAAAAAAATTGAATGCTCATTTTCAGCATCAATGTTTTCGTCAGGCGTCAAAATGTCCAAAATGATTTTATCATTTGAAATTGTATACGCTTATTTCTAACCTATCACTATATATGAACATGACTTCGAAAGGTCAAACCTCATAAGACATATTGCCGTAGATGGAAACCGAAAATTTGAGGTCTTGTTTGGTTAAAAGTTCCCACATATTAAGTGCAATGAAACTACAAAAGGGTATTATGAAAGTTATGCATGCAAAAGGATGTGATGTCAATTGAAATATTCTGGCAGATGTTGCCAGGTTATGTCTTTGTGTCTTACAAATATTTCTAAAATCTAATTATAAGTTGCACTCCCCTCATCCGTTCACTTAATAAGTTACTGAGCTAAATGTTCTATGAACATCTTGAGTATGAGTGAATGCACCACATGAGCTTCTTAGCAATGTTCTGACAAAAAAACAGCTAATAAATCGCCATGGTGGTGTCGCTTTAATGTTTAATATTCAGCTATGGTAGGGCGAAAGAAATATGTGCAATCGATCCGCAAACGAGGAGAAAAATGTACGGGCAAAACTTTCCGTGAGCAGTCCGTTCCCTCGATAAAGCCACCGAGACCAGTTGTTCAAAGCCCAATTAAGCTCACCCGGGGTTACCGTGAATTTTGATTTCAGTTTTCTAACTTTTCGGTAAGGTTTTCTGTTTATATTGTTTGTCCTTCTGTTTTGCGCTTAAGTAATCTCTATAGCTGCTCAAAACATAACCAGTGAAACGCACCTTTATGCCAGAACAATCAATACTTCGGTTTACTTTTAATCCTGGGTTAGCGTTAACTGTCTTTCGAACAACCCGACACTGGCTGTTAAGTTTAACCCAGGAACTAGGGAAATTGTTATCGAGAACTCTTTAGCTGTCAATGGTTAAAGATTATAAAAATGTCAGCGTGTGAAGCAAGTTATCGATGCTTTCAAACATTTCGTGATCGGTACAGTGAACACGGCGTTTTTGTCATCAACACATCGTTTCCAATCGTTTAATCTAAGAAAATTCTGTAAAGAGAGACAACGACAGCTACCTCATTATCACGACCACCTTGTCATCTTTGCTGCCAGCGGTTTTCCCTTCGTACAAATAAGCATGCGTATGGCGAACGCTAGTAACCAAGCCCTCACATGAGAATATTAATTATCTGAAGTGTGGAAAAGCTGTATCGCGTACAATTGATGTAATGTCTACTCTTCTTAATTGCCGAATACAACGACTAATGATAATTACTTCTACAGGCTAAATTTAAATTAAGATTTATTTATTCGGTACATCACATATCACTTTCATAACAAAAGCTCTTAAGCAAACCGAAGCCTCGGGTATGCTCTTAGCATGTTATAAAGTTTAGCCTTTGACAGCCTCATATTGCTATACAAAATGCTCTTATAAAGAAAAACCACGTAGTCTTCGCCGTCTGGCCTTCAGTTGGAGGGTTTGGGAGTTTCCAAGGCAAGTTGGGTCAATTTCTAACATTCTGGGACATTCTGACGATCGTCTGGTATCGATGGCTGGTAAGCAAAGTGAAAACCTTGAGAAGTGCGCACACATTGGTTGATTTCCATGCACCAAGGTTATTAGAAACCTCACTCTTTCTCTCAGTTTATTCAGTTAGCTTCTGGGTACTCTTTCACACGGGCAAACACGAACTAAGAAAACGCAACTGGAAGCCTAACAGATTTTTGAATGAATTCGAAATGAGATTCATCGAAACTGTAGGAAGACAAAGTCAGTTAGCTTTTGTTTAGGTACACCTGCTGCAATGGGTGGAAATTAAATGAAAAGTTAATTCAAAACAAAAAATATACAGAAAGACATGGTTCGTAATGTTTGAGCGAAAGAAAATGAAATTACTTTTGTTTTTGCTTTAACTCGAAATACGATCGCAAATATTGCCAGCGCTTTCGATCAATTTGGCTGCCACGTTTGTTGGAATATTATCGAATTTTACTATTCTCTCAAATTCCGTTTCTTAGATGAAAAATTTATCTCATACCATTTTTCAAAACATCAATGACAATACGATACAAGCACACAAGGTTTGCGATACGCAGTTCTTGCTCACTGTTGCTCGCAGGAAGAAAAACGTGAGCTTGAAGTTTTAAGTAGAAAACAAGGTACCAAAGCAAAATGCAGGAATAGTGGCACCATAAACCGTAAAACGAAATATCCAAACTGTTAGAAAACGAAGACACACTCTGTACAAAAACGAATCCCTGTGCCAAGTTATTCTTGTGAACTACTAGTTATACAATACGTCGAATAATTCTCGCATTTTGATAGAACGCACAGATGACGTCATAAACAACTTTTGGTTTCTTTGTTATGTTAAACAAGTAGATTCCATGTTGTCGTGTTGCCATTAGTAGGGAGCTTAAGCAAACCACGACGACGACGGCAACGAGAACGTCACTAAACAAAAGGTTTAACGAGCAAAACAATAGCTGTGCACGTGCGTTATAAATCTTTGTACATTTCATTGCCGTCCTCTGCAAAACAACAACGTGAAATGACCAAGTTCTGCATCGTCTACGGAACGTGGACGACAGCGGCTAATTTTTCGTATTTCCA
>Ga0126338_10003851_pt1 | contig 10602 bp, 6 predicted proteins | sample OrbCmetagenome_2_FD_92529 | JGI IMG/M metagenome (GOLD analysis project Ga0126338, IMG submission 92529) | Coral microbial communities from Petempiche,Puerto Morelos, Mexico - Orbicella C C metagenome | ecosystem: Host-associated > Invertebrates > Cnidaria > Coral | place: Petempiche,Puerto...
GTGGGTGGAAGAGTAATCTTCCTCCCTTCCACCTCCTTCCTACGGAGAGGGGGACGGTGGGTGGAAGAGTAATCTTCCTCCCTTCCACCTCCTTCCTACGGAGAGGGGGACGGTGGGTGGAAGGAGAAAGGTGACTTTTCATCCCTATCCCTTCTTTATCTAATAGTGGAATAATGGACCAGGACACAGGTTTTGGCTGCACATAATCTGTTTGTGCAGCTTGTTTTATTTCTTCTTGTTCATTAGGTTAACTATGGAATATTGTAGAAGGTTGCAAGAGCTCGTAGTTATAAATTCTTTATTTAGCTCTTACACCTTCTTTACAGTAGAAAGGTATTCGAAAATGTTTATCAAGTAGTTTACTTGGAAACATGGCCTATGAGAAAACTTTATCGTGGTAAAACAAGATGAAGATTGGCTTATTGATAAGATGGCATGAAATTTAATAACGTGTTCAAAAAAAGATCGCTTAATTTTTACCGATGACTTCTTTTTAATCAGGTTGAATTTGTTATTTTAAAGTACTGTAGACCATTTTCTTGGCTGTTCCTTAAATGTCTGCATGCCTGTTGACAAGATGAATCTTGATTACTTAAAAGGCGAGAAATTGATTTTAGGTATTGAAAATTCGAGTACAGCACAGTTATATGCTAATCCAACCATGATACTGGTTTAACAAAGAACGAGTGTGGTATTTCCAGAACTCTGTCGACTTTTCTTTTTTCCTCCATTTCTTTTCATATACACAAGCTAGTTTGAAACATGGCCATGAATATTTGATTGCTACTCAATCACAAAATCTGCGACACTATTGTAGAAATGTCAGACAATTATTCTAGTTGAGAAAGTTTAACCAGATGCCAAACAATGTTCGCCGATCATTAACGTTGGAAGCAATGACAGAAATGAAATATCCATTTCTTGAAAATGAACAAAAATTTATTGAAGCCTGTCTGAATGCTTTCATTACCAAAGAGGAAACTGGGAAACAAAACTAGGAAAAAAAACTGGGAAAAAATGGCTAGCTATACTACTTACCTATGACTTTTAGAAGGTGATCACACTCGGGAGAGATGGCTGATTAAGTCCTGGAAGCGGCCTTGAAAAGTTGTCGTTTTTCTCGGGAAGGAACACAGCAGAAGAGTCTTGCAGGCTATGAGGTGATTATGAGTGCCTCAGCAGCTGCAAGTCCTCAATTTTTTTTTGGGAATCTTCAGTTCTGCAAAATAAACCAAAGGTCATGCTTTCTTGCTAAATTCTCGTTAATAAGTTTTATGAACAAAGTATATCATTTTGTTTACACCGGTCCTCACCCTGTGAAACTTTTTTTGCATGTATAAGTCGTATAATATTCCTTGAGAGGTCTAAACAGATTGCTAGTCCATATTCTTTCCCAGAATATTTAGGACAAAACATTTCTGAAGTGCCTTTTCACAGCCTTTCTATCGAAGACGTTTAATTAATTCTTCTTGCAACAAATAAAGAAAAATTAAATCTTTACATGAAATGAAAGCTAGTACTGGTGTTTTGACGCCATTTCGCTTAACAATGCAAGCGAATGTGCAAAAAACTTTAATGTATTTAAAAAACTTAAAAGTATCAAATTTTCAATATTAATTTTCCGTATTGCTTGTCGTAACTCCTATTTGCTAAACATTACACTTGACAATATTAGCAAATTTTTCATTGAGACAACATTCCTTAGTTGATTATTTCCTTTGTTTTCGTCACATGCCTGCTTGATAATGTATTGATACAGTAGAGAAAAATAATTTTGCAAGTTGATCAGTTCTTTAGAATTGAATAGTTTATGACTAATTATTCCTTATTTTGTAAATGAAAAACTTTAATATTATTGTTCATTTTCTCGCCAATTGTCAATTTCCGTAAGATGAACCGTTTACACTGGCTCAGTTACTATTATGTACTGCCTTGATACAATACAGAAAAGAGAAATCATTAAATGATCATTTGTTCTTGAAAATTCGACGCTTCATTACTAATAAAATTATTAGCCTCTACTTTGCAAGTGACCAACATATTGCTCAGTTTTGCATCTCCCGTAGATTTTGCAACATTATTCTTAAAACCAAGTGTTTTAATTGACTCAAGTACTATTTTATAAAGTGTTCATGAAATGAATTTCCAACCTAAAATTTAAAATTTAGATTTCTAATGTAGGCATTGTACAGGTTTTAATTGAAGTGCCAACGTCTAAATGTCTTCTGAAAACCAGGAGCCTATACAAAACCTATTGACGCCTCAAATCCAAATTTGCATCTTAATTGTAAGTGATAAAATAAAGCAAGTTCACTAGAACAGAAAATAAGAAAAAGACACATGCAACAGCATGCAGCATGTAGCAGTCCAGAGAAGTAGAAAAATTGTTTTACGGCCTCGTCTTGAACAAGCTAAGGAACTCGATCACCAAGTTGCTTTTAAAGTCTTTTTCTAAGTAATTAATTACATTGTAGAGTTCGTGGCACGAACTTATAATCAGCTACATGTTTTTTCTCAGAGTCGGCACTCTGGATTTTTTGTGTTCTTTGTGATTTGCCAGAGTGATCACTTTAGGTTTGGTTTGGTTTCAATTGAAAACCCCTCAATGACCTTATTTTGCAGTGTTCTTCTTTACACAAATCATCTCGTAGAAAGCTACCATGTTCAATTCTAATGCAGTGTTGAATCAATATTTGTTCTTGTTGGTTTATAACCAAGACTGAACAAATTGCAGCCTGGTTATCTGACCAGCTGTTGCTTTCGAACTAAATTTGTCTTGAAATGGAGAGGCTAGAACTTTTGTTTTAACATTCAAAAAGCCCTTGTTTACTAGAAAAGAAGAAAAGAACATAATTTTCTCCGAGTGTTTCTGGCAAATTAGGTTTTAGTTTCATGTTGAGACCCATCCATAGTGTTACGTCGAACCAACTGAACTCGTTCCTAAAGCGATAACATGTGCATGAAATTACAAACGTTGAAGTGAGATACTTAATATATGCTTGAGATACTCCTCAAAATGTGCAAGATGTATAACAAAACAACGGCAATAAGTCTTCTTGGACTTTGTGCGAAAGCCTGCATTCAAGAGTTGATTTCATTGACAAACCGTGTGTTTGCTTTTATTTGATCTATCTGTTGCTTATCATTTAAATTTTCCTTGAAAGAAAGGACCATCGCTTTGAACTTTTTAAGAAAAATATTGTTTTTCATCAACTTTTTCGAAAAACTTTTGGTTCTGGTTCTGGACAATACCTTCAGTTGCTGACTTTCGTAGATTCAAAACTGTTAAATCAGGTTAAGGGGAGTAGGAAAAATGTACTTATCTGAAATAAGGTTTTTCCAATTGTCAATCTGAACTAGAGTCCAAGAGTACACTGCAATCCAAGATGGCTGTCCTTTCTTTCAATATTGATCTGCTCCCAGCCTGGAGAAGGAAAGGAACAACTGTAATAATTAACAATGTTTTAATTCAGTCATTCGTCTGATAAATTCGTAGTCGTGTTAGATACACTTGATGATGTCATAAATTTTTTTAGATACCGGTAACAGTGGTGATTTGCTGTGGTTTCACATTTGCTTAAGAGATCTTCAGTGAAGAATAGTGAATATCCTTGATGGTTACTACCCTCCATTTACCCCGGGTGCCCTCTTGTGCCTTAACTGAAAGTCATATGCTTTCAAATTCGAATATCAGTCACAACCTCTGACAACACGCCCTCTCTCTTTACATGCAAACATTCTTTTAATAATAAGCTCCCTCAGTCCCTCAGGGACGTTTGAATCGATCTTAAGTTTGATTATGTCAAAATAATGCTTAAATTATCAACAGAATGATCACTCAAGGTTTGATTTTATGCACTCAATTGAAAAGTGCTTATTTACTTTATTCTCACATTGTTCTTATTCGTTCTTATTCTTTACAATTAAAAACTGTCTTCGTAGAAAGCTACCACTTGCAATTCAATGCTGAAACATGTTCTCTTCGGTTTATGATTAAAACTAAACAATTGTAACTGATTATTTGACATGCTGTTGCACTCAAACTGAATTTTTCTCGAACATTAGGGAGACCAGAACTTTTTTTAAATTTATTGTTAACAAGAGAAGAAATAATGTACTTATCTGATGTTTGCAATAGTCTATGTACACCAAAGTCCGAGAGTGGACTACGATACAAGATGGCTGTACTTTCTTTCAATACTGATCTGTTTCGAACCTGGAGAATAGATATAATATTAACACTGTTTTAATTCAGTCAGTCGACTGATAAATAAATTTCAAACTGAACCGTATTGATTTGCTGTGGTTTTACATTTGCTTAAGAGATCTCGAAGGAAAGTGAATATTCCTTTTGGTATCTTCCCTCCTTTCCACCACCCCCTTCTAGCTTGCACTTTAACTGACTGTCATGTGCTTTCGAATTCGAATATTAGTAACACCTTCTGAAAACACGCCCTTTCCTTTTTAGATGGAAAAATATTTTAATAATAAACTCCCTCCCTCCTTCACTGACATATGAAATGTAAAGTTTGATGTCCAAATAATGACCAATTCAGTTAGATCTTGCCGCGGACTTCCATTCGATGAGTCTGATTTTTTCAATAAATCAAAGCTATGACTACTTTTTTTTAAAGAGAGATCCTTGATGATGATCAATATTTCTCAATTAAGGTAAGAAGAGCTATGTGGATATATAACTATTGAAGTTTACACCCTGTCACACCCAAAATACTAATTCCCATCACTGGTTTTCTCATATTGCTTTTATTTTATTTTATGTTGATTCTGAGAATTTGGTTCTTCATAAAAACAAAAACCTCAGGGACTTTCCTGGATTTTGATCATTCTCTCACTTAGACCGCTATCTGGTTAACGAGAGTAGAAATAATGTACTTAACTGAAATTTGGCGATTCCAGTAGTCAACTTGTGCCAGAGTCCAAGAGTATACTGCAATCCAAGATGGCTTTACTTTCTTTCAATACTGATCTGTTTCCAGCCAAAGAAGAAAAGGATCAATAATGACCAACAATAATTAACAATGTGTCAATTCAGTCAGTTGGCTGATATATTTATACTCGTGTTAGATAGTCTGATAATTTCATACATTTTCAGAAAGCTAGTAGTCATTTGCTGTGGTTTTGCATTTGCTTAAGAGATCTCGAAGAAAAGGGAATATACCTTATGGTATCTACCCTACACCCGCCCCCATCTTGTACCTTAACTGATTGTCAAGTGGTTTGAAATTCGAATATTAGTAACACCCTCTAAAAACACTTCCTTTCCTATTTAGATACAATACCTTTTTTAATAATAAACTCCCTCCCTCCTTCACTGACATATGAAATCTAAAATTGATGTCCAAATAATGACTAAATTATCAACATTTTGGGCCTTGCTGATACAAACCATCTTGTAAGAACCGTGGACTTTCATTCGATAATTCAGATCCTTTCAATAAATCAAAGCTATAACTGCCTTCTTTTTTGTAAAAGATGCTTGATGATGATGATCAAGGTTTTTTAAGTTAAACAGAGAACTGTGGAAATGGAGAGATATATTTCTATCATCTTGAAAACTGAATAAGGATAAACTAAACTTTGGTAGAAAAACCTCATTTCACGGGAAATTTATACAAGAGTCAATATAAACACTCCCGTTTTAGAATGTTAAACTTATAAAATCGAGGCAAGATGCGAAACATAACAATGTGTTCGTCTTTTACTAACAGGCTCTTAAATTATCAATGTACCCTTTAACTGAACTCAAGAGCTAGCAGACATCTTATTTCTCCCTGTGATATCAATACTTAATCAAGTAGACAGGTTATGAGAATAAAGAAAGTCATCAACTCGTGGATACGGTCTTGCTTTCCATTAAAATATCTTATTTAACACTTAAAATATTTATATAAAAAACAAAACACTTAAAATATAACAACAGAAATCAAGCCGCCTTGAGAAATAAAAGTTCGAAAACAAAATATTGAGTTGGAACTATAGTGTTCCTTGTGGACCATTTAAAAAAAACTTTTAATTAGCATTTTTTAAAATATATCTGGATGAATATCAATTAGACACTTTGATGTTGTTTCCAGGTACTTTAGCCCTGCCTAACTCTTTAAAATTCAATATCGTGAAATTGTAACTATTCAGCCGCAAAGTTGTCTAAGAACTACCAGTCCACTTTGGGGACTGGTTCCGAAATCAGCCTCCATGTGACGTCAAAACGTTTACAAACATCACTGTAAACGTAAATTGAATTACTGACATTTTTGACGATATTTTCATTTTGCTAACGTTCTCAAAGGAAACATTACTTCGGTTACTGGACTAAACTTCAAAAGTATATTTGTTGGCTTTATCCAGTGAGTAGCTTTGTAGAGGAATTTACTCCTTCTGAAGCTGAATTTTTGAAACGCCCGCGACCTTCAAGCAGCTACCTATTGAAACTATATATCAAACACTCGAGACAGTGTTTGACCACATTTCCAAACAACTCAAAGTTTGTCAAAAATACTACGCAAAGTGTTGTATCTTTAACGCTCTTTTTGGTGTTTCGAAATGTAGTCAAGCAATGTCTTTTCTGTTTGATATATTAGCTGAAAATTCGTTTGGAAATTTATTGGAAAATTCTTTGGAAATTGTGCACCATCAGAGCGGTTAACTCCGATATGCCTATCAAAAGAGAGATGCTCTGAGCGGGATTCGAACCCACGACATTCCGATCTCATGGAAGGTGCTCTGACCACTGAGCTACCGAGGTAAACACAGTGGATGCATTCGAATATCAGCTACAAAGGAAACATCCATATACTCAGTAGTTAGAGCACCATCCATAAGATTAAGACGTGGTGGGTTGGAATCCCACTCGGTACACCTGAAATTTTCCTGCATTTGTTCTATCAGAGTTCAGCTCTCTGATGATACAAATTTGTTCCAAATATGCCGTATTACTTTCTTTGACAAATCTTTGACCATTCTTAGATCATTTTTAACAATTCTTTGATAATATTTGGACAATTATTTGAAATTTTTTAAAAATTCTTTGACAATTTTTGACGATTCTTGGACACTTCATTGGGAATTCTTTGACAATTCTTTGATAATTCTTTGGCAATTCTTTGAGACGTCTTTGACGAGTCCATGACAATTCTTTAAAAGTCATTTGGAAAATGTTTGACAATCCTTTGACAAGTTTTGACGATTCCTTGACAATTCTTTGACAATTCCTTCAAAATTCTTTGACAATTCTTTGATAATTCTTTGAAATTTATTATCCAGCTTGAAAAAGACAAATGACTTGACGTGACTATGTTGCCCTTCACCCCAGCTATATACATTTGTACAAAGCTAGAGAGACATTGTCTGTAATATTTATTATCGTGTACATTACGTACCATTTTTCATTAAGAATATTATCAGTTGTAACAACCCTCCTTTTTTGTACTAGTTTTGTAATTTGTTGCAATATTGTGATATGTTTGTATCAATAAAATAAACTATCAAAAACAAAACAAAACAAAATTCTTTGACAATGTTTGACAATTCTCTGAAAATTTTTTTTTGACAACTTTTGACAAATCCTTGACCATTCTTTAATAATTCTTTGACAATTGCTTAAAAATTCTTTGAAAATTCTTTAGCAATTCTTTGACTTTTCTTTGACATTCTTTGAAAATGTTTGACAATTTTTCACAATTGTTTCACAATTCCTTGACAATTCTTTGACAATTTTTTACAATTGTTTGACAAATTTTGACGATTCTTTGACAATTCATCGACAATTTGTTGACAACTTTCTAAAAATTCTTTGAAAATTCTTTGAAATTTTTTTACTTTTCTTTGACAATTTTGGACGATTCTTTGACAATTTTTTGAAAATTGACCCATGAAGACAATACACCCTAAGTATTATTTCTTCAACACAAGCCACCGTATACGCAGAAAAAATTAGGATACTTCATGTGTACGAAATGATCTTTGTAGTGTACAGCGTCTAAGGAACAAATGATCTGGTGAAGAGTCTTTATAAAATTCCTCTTGAAATGACACCAGTTTTTATTTACGGCACAAGTTTTCGTTAACTGTAGATATTTTCACTTGTAACGTATTTGCAGCATTTTCAAAGTTTCTAGCCATTTTAATCAATTCTCTAACTAATCTATTTAACTGTTAATCGTATTAAATGTTTAGTTTGTTTCGGGACCTTCTCGAACAACTCTTTGGTAAATATAGTCTCCTGTTTTGAATATTGTTATTGAATCATTTGACCTTTAAATTTTATAATGTTTATTCAATAAAATAATATCTTGCGGTTTCACGTTGACCAAGAAAATAACTCAATGGATTTTATTCTTGTCGGAATTTTAGGATTATCCATTTATGTTAATTCTGATAATTTGGCAACACATCAACCTCGCGGAATACATAATGAAATTCTTTGTGTGTGTGACTCTCGATAATAAATAAATTTTCACAGGAAAGCTACATTTTAATTACTTTGAGTTGAAACCATTAAGTGCTTAATGACAGAAGGGACAAAAACAATGAATAGAATTCCATTTGGGCACTAATGCAAATTCTGCAATCTGTTAGGGTTAAAATGGCGACGTTTTCCTCGTTCTTCCGAAGTTTCAGAAAATACGAAAACAGAGACATTCACTGTAACTCGACTTTAAAAGCTGGAAATTGCGGTCAAAATGCTGACAAGCGTGTGAATACAGCTGCAAGCTTCAAAGAACCTTTCAGTGTGCACGATTTTGCTTTAATTAAGCATGCAAACAATCACCCCCAAAGAACCTTGAGCTCATAATCTAATTGTAAATTAAACTGGACTTATCTCAAATATGATGTTTCCAATATTCAACTTGCACTAGAGTCCAAGAGCTGCACGTGTCATCACTTTCATCCAACGGGTTGCACTATAGGAGCACTTGCCTCTTTATTTAGTACATCTCTTTTTGACCGTGAGAAAAACAAAGGAGACTTCAATATAACCTAAGCCTATTTTGCGTAAAAGTAAAGAGCTAATTTCAAATTCCTGAAATTTTGAGGTAGGGTCAAACCCTTAGCTGAAATTTATTCAATTTAGTTTTTGGTGTCGGCGTAAAACATCGGCCCTCAGTTGATTGTGTAGTCTGCCAGGAATCATTAGGGTTTGTTTCACCCATGATGCATTGGCATCTTTGCTATATTGAGCCTTGGAAATGAACTCACCTGCAAACTGATTGATCATTATTTTTTGTAAGAATTTGTTGGTCGAAAACATATTTCTCGTTACTTTGCTCACCAACGCAATTGACTTGAAAGAAAAAATAACCACTCGAAAGTTCGCTTCAACGACCAAAATCAACTTTCAGTCCTAGGCTCGACAAATATCAGTTCTCTCTACTAACTAAGAATTTGATACTACATCAAGATCGTCTTTCATTCCCCGGTTGATGTTTTTTTTTCCCAAGATACTTAACAATTTATGCATTGATATGGCAAAGGGACTTGAAGTTGAGACAGTGTAACAGTATATGACAACAGAAACATGAAACTACCATTCACTTATCTGAAATAATAAGATGTTTTCAATGGCTACCTGAGACGTCATATTGCACACTTTGATCCAAAAACTGATGGTTGTACTCAATCACGAGTCCGCAAAATTTGATACACGACAACAGCACACCACGGCTCAACCTGGAAAATAGGAAAAAATCAATAAACAAACCAAATCCTTACTGAGCTTTTCACTACAGACTGAGGTACTTCCAAAAACGCCCTAGAATACCAATGGACACATGTCACAGTGATTTTCGATTCGCGCGAATAAAAGCGCTCCAAAGTCTTCAAAGTGCTTAGGAATGAAAACTCACCTTCATGTAATTGAGACGCCATTAACAAACAAATCCACTGCTATATATAGTCGAACTCCAGAGTGGCTGGACAGCATCTCAAAGCATGTATGCTGCAACTAAAACAGTAAGAGAAAGCATGTTACCATTGTCACTGTCATTAGTACAGCAATTTTTAAAAAATTTAGGTCAATCTACCAAATTTTATTTGAATGTCCAGCGAAGAATCGAAAATCCCTATCGCCCCTTTGGACCGGTTCAGGCTATTGTCCAATACAATGAACAAGACAACACTTCAACAAGACAAGGGGATAAAAATCTGAAAAACAACGCAATTAACTTATCTAAAATTGCAGTGGCTTGCATCACTAAGATGTTGATAAGGAGTGGCTTGTTTTGCTGAAAGAGACTGCTCCAACACAATTCCTTTGGACACGTCTCTGCTGCTCTGTTCCGCTGGATTGTGAAAACAACAACAAAAAATACTTTAGGCCATTTTCATTTAAAGCCTAGCAAAACACGATTGTTAACCTTTAATGAGACTTTTTCACTGTTATTATTGATCTTCTTGGCAGGCAAGGATCTGTACAAACCGTGCTGCTTATGATATAAGCTTATATGAAAAATGAAAAAAAAAAAAAAAAAAAAAAATAAAAAAAAAAACCCCTCCAAACCAAAATTCATTCAAAAAAATATTTTTATTTAACCTCCAGATTTTTTTGGGTATTTTTTTTTTTTTTTGTATCAAAAAATTTTATAA
>Ga0126338_10003852_pt1 | contig 10597 bp, 9 predicted proteins | sample OrbCmetagenome_2_FD_92529 | JGI IMG/M metagenome (GOLD analysis project Ga0126338, IMG submission 92529) | Coral microbial communities from Petempiche,Puerto Morelos, Mexico - Orbicella C C metagenome | ecosystem: Host-associated > Invertebrates > Cnidaria > Coral | place: Petempiche,Puerto...
AGTAATTCAACCAACTTCGAGAGTTATGCAATGCTGTAATAATTCAATATGGTCATGTTTAAAAGAGATATTACGACCGCTACTGCAACTTCCCCAATTGCCATTCAACTGCCTCTGACCAAAAACACTGCCTCATTACTATTAACCACGCAACTACCTGTACACTTTCCAGTACTGAGAAGTAACTACACAGTGGTCACTTCAACTTTAACTGTACTATTACCATTGTACCACAACTCTACTACTTGTAGTAAGTGGCATAGTGGTCAGCGCTACTGCGTTGTAAAGGTCACGTCAGGGCGTTAGTTGCAGTGGACTTTGTGCCACTGCATGTGGTAGCTGAATATAATGACAGTGTTAAGGTGACAGTGGAATTATTGCTGCCCGTCGTACATGTATTTGATTTTGGCAGTTATGTAACAATGTGGTATTGGAATTATTGTCGGCTGAGGTAGCTGTAAGGGCAATGTCGGTTAAGAAGTTGATAGTAGGGAAAGAGGAGATATAGCTGTAGTGACACTGACTGGGTTGGTGGAGGTGGAGTAAGTTATGTAGTTAGTTGTATTGGCACCAACTCCATCACTGCCATTACGAATGGAACTACCACTAATCCACTCAGTATCACCAGCGGTGAAGCTCAGCTGGTGATAGTGGAATTGGTGTTATTTCCATTTGTAGCCGTTGACAGTGATGGAGTTGGTGCATGGCAGTAGAATAAGTGGTTGCAGATTTAGTGGCCATGATGCAGCTGGTAAAGGAGCCAGTGATAGTTTTAGTTGCGGAGATGCAGTAGAACTAGTGATACTTGTAGTTGCTCGGGAAGTGGTGCAGAGAGTGGTTGTTGTGAAGTTTAGTTGTAGTTGTAAGGGAAGTAGTACAGTTAGTGGACTTGCCCATAGCTGTAGTTGTCGTGAAATTGTGTAGTTAGTGGTAATGGAATTGGTGATACAGTTTTTGTTTTAGGGGAGATGATGCGGTTGATAGTTGTAGTTGTTGTAGAAGTGGTGGAGTTAGTGGTAGTTAGTGGTAGTGGAATTGCTGGTAGTGGAATTACTCTTTCCAAGTTTAAAACACATATTTTAAAGCATTTTATGGATCAAGACCGTATCAATCATGTATGTACCGTAAATTAGGTTCAATTTTTTGCTTGTCTGTTTGTTGTTGCTGCTCTTCTTTTTAAATGCTTGTTTTTACATAATCTCCACAATGGTTGTAATTTTTAATGTAAACGTGTACTATATATATCTTCATGATTTTTTTTTTTTTTTAAAGTACAATTTTATGAATAGCTGTATTTTATATGTAAATGCTGATCGCCAGTTAATACCAGTGATCCTGTGATTACTGATTGGCCTTTCAGGTTAAATAAAGTCTTTTATTTATTTTATTTGTAGTTGTTGTGGAAGTGGTGCAGTTAGTGGTGGTGGAATTGTGATAGTTGTAGTTGTTGTAGAAGTGGGGAAGTTAGTGGTAGTGGAACTGCTGATAGTTGCAGTCGTGGAAGTGGTGCAGTTAGTGGTGGTGGAATTAACTGGTGGTAGCTGTAGTTGTGGAGATCATGGTGCAGTCATATTAGTTGTAATGGAATTGTGATAGTTGTAGTTGTTGTGGAAGTGGTGCAGTTAGTGGTGGTGGAATTGTGATAGTTGTAGTTGTTGTAGAAGTGGTGAAGTTAGTGTTAGTGGAACTGCTGATAGTTGCAGTTGTTGTGGAAGTGGTGCAGTTAGTGGTGGTGGAATTAACTGGTGATAGCTGTAGTTGTAGAGAAAATCGTGCAGTTATTAGTTGTAATGGAATTGTGATAGTTGTAGTTGTTGTGGACGTGATTTAGTTTAAGTTAGTAGTAATGGAAATGCTGGTGGTTGTAGTTGCTGTAGAAGTGTCACAGTTAGTGGTCGTTTCCGGTTTGGTTCTAGACTGAGAAAAAAGAACTTGTCTCCGTGATTTACCGAATCGTGCAAGTTCTTTCTTCGAGCGTGTTTAAAGTCAAAATGTTTGTCTCGAAAGCATTGTATGAGATGACTTTGTTGTTTTTGGAAGCATTCGAGTGACAAACATAGCCTGGGGTCTCGCTTAAGATGTGATGAGATTCATGCTAGATAACTGGGAGTCCTATTGAGATATTTGGGCGGAATGTTTCTCGTGAAGCATACATGAATGGAAAAACCGATAAGTTCTGGTTTTATATTGGATTTTGCGGTCGATTTAAAAATTAAACTTGCGATTCGTTCTTGCATTGGGGATACTGAATAACTTCAGTTGAATTGAAATTAAAAAATCGATACAGTTATAACATGTCAATAGTGACTTAAGACACCCTAAGAAGGCTTTCCCGGCTTCAGACGAAATGAGTGTCACTGAGTGTCTTTTTTATGGACACGATGATTGTCAGACAAATACCGTCAAGTAATTTCTTTTTGAAGCACGACGCTCTGTGAATATTTTCTTTGTGATTTACGTTGTCAATGAAATAGTGCATGACAGAACGTCATATCGCTAGCTACTAACCAGCCTCTTCACTATTGTTTTCTTCGAACGTTGCGATACTACTACTACTGTTGCTGCTGCTGCGACTTCCCCAATTGCCATTCAACTACCAATGACCAAACAGCTGCCACTGTTTCATTACTGTTATTAACTACACAACTACCTGTGCGTTTTCCAGTAGAAGTAGCTGCGCAATGGTCACTTCAACTTTAATTCATGATTTGCTACTATACTACTTGTAGTAAGAGGTAGTGGATTTAGTGATAGCGCTACTGAGTTGTAAAGGCATTTAGGGCGCTAGTTCCCGTGGAATTAGTGCCTATGCTAATTGAACATAATGGCAGTCAGATGACAATTGAATTGCCATAATGGTGATAGTGGTACATCGACTTGTTCTGGCAGTTATGGAGTAAATGTGGTATAGAGTTGAGGTTGATTGTAGGAGAGGAAGTGATAGTTGTAGTGACAATGTTTGGTTTGGTGGAGTTGGAGTAAGTTATATAGTTAGTTGTATTGGCTGTGGTGGCTCCGTAGTGGAATTAGTGGCAGAAATGGAACAAATGGTTTTTGGTAGTGAAACAAGTGACAGCCCTAGATTTAGTAATTATGAAAATTAATTCAGGATTTTGAGTCCCAACAATATAGAAAGAAGGGCTGAAATGGAATCATGCAAGTTAAGAGTCAGATATTTCGGATCGTGCTGACTTATATATAGCCCGAATGTAGCCAACGGATATTCGAAGATTTGATTGATTTTAGATTGCGGCAACTTTAAGTCTCCGTTCCCTATAACTATTCCACTACCACTACCTCAGTTTAAAACGTCTTTGCAACTATGATCAAATTCAAAACTTGAGCAACTCCTATTACTTCTACAAATAACACAATGACTTTCTAGTTCCACCCCTTTTCCACAGCTGAAACTGTATCAGCTCATTTTACTACTTTCCCATGCAAAAAATTCCTCCAATGCCACTTTCATTAACATCATATATAAACTTCTCTAGCATTTACAACTGCTAGCACTATTTCTGTGTACTAAGTTACCAGTATGTAACTCCACTCTACCAAGGTTTAACAACGGCTGCGGAGACCCGTACGCGTAGAAGGAGAGGACGCGAGAGACGAGTCGGCGTGGGGAGCGAGTCGGGGCCTGGCCCGCTTCGGCTTACCTGTTTGCTTGTACCGCAACGTACGAGAGCCTACACATAGGCCATATCTTGTGTTTTTGTTATTTTTGTTTACTTCCTCTCACTGAAAAAGCATTAAACGGAGTGGAGGGGGTGGGGTGTGGAGGAGAAGGAGGGTATTACATATTCAGGTGCTGAAGTAAGCTGGTAAAAACAGGCAAGGCCGATGACATGGTAACCAAAGCCAATTTCCGTTGTCTGTAGTAGATGCCGTGAAATGGAAATGAGAAGGCTTGAACGTTGGAACCATTCAATTGAACAGTTGCCAATGAAAATGAGATATCGTGAGTCATGTGGCAGTACTTAAAAGTGTGATATGAGTACTTCCTGTTATGCACTTAAAACGTATCAAATGCGCATGTTCGCACACCACGAAATTGAACATATTTCTGACTTTTAAAACGAAATCACAAACATCCTTTCAGAACATTAACCTAATATATATGATAATAACAACTAAACTGATTATTTCTGCGCCTGTTTAAATGCGACTTCAACATCGTTCGTAATAGTGTGCTTCTTTCCTATATTGCAGGATACACTAGATCTATTTCAAAGTGATCTGTTGCGATTAGTGATAAGTGATGAGTGTGATTTGTCAACACAAAGAATTGTTTTGCGACCTTTGCTTCATGAACTGATAACCTCTTGGTTGTTAGTTTTCAGCATTTTAAAATATCTTTGCTGCGTGGCAAGCGAGTCGTGCACCTGAGAGTAACAGACATATTTTAGCTCCTTTCGGGCTTACTAACATGAGTTAGTCGCGACGTTCGTAATTTTTGTACAACTCTCGTTGTGTGTTAGCTATATGGGAGTTATGAGTTCAAAAGGCATTGTATCTCAGTACCAGCCCCAACGTGTTACGCCACGGCGCTGAGTCGGTGGCTCTGTGGGTGAACCCTTCAAAAAGATGTATTGTAAACGCAAAGCTTCACTTTATCCAAAAGTCACTTGACGGATCGTATCAAGCGAAAGCGGATGAATGAAATAAGCAGCACCTGTATGTCTAAGATCAAGAAGAGAGTTTCCTTTGCAGATGCGGCTGGCTTCACGCTCGAATTTGTAAAAATAATTCCACCACACAGTGGAGAAGATTATGTTAACATTTACACCAGTAACTTGTGGAACGTCAACAACAACTACAGCCGAAGTTTGCCAAGTCCACAACCATTAGGGAAGTACTTGTCTCCAAGTTTTACCGAGCCTTATAAAACAAGCTCTTTCTTCGAACGTGTTTACAGTCAGAATGTTTGCCTCGAAAGCATTATATGCCATTACTCTGTTGTTACTGGAAGTATTCGAGTAACTAACATAGGTTTCGCTAAAGAAGTGATAGTGAGATTCACGCCAGATAACTGGAAGTCCTATCGAGATATTTGGGCGGATTATCTCTCCTCAAGCATGGATGGAAAAACGGATAAGTTCTGGTTTCGTGTTACAGTTCCAATGGATTCTGCCGTCGATCTAGAAATTAAATTTGCGATTCGTTATTGCATTGGCGGTCAAGCGTTTTGGGACAATAACTTGAATAGCAATTATAAAATACAGTGCATTGAATCCAGTTAAGTCAACAATAACTTCGGAGGTGCCGTGGACCACTTCCCCTGCAACTTCGACTATCCTCGATTCATTTCCAATGCAACTGCGAAGTTCACCAATAAAGCCGCTAACTACACTGCTAAAACTTTAACTAACACTATTTATACTATAGAGCTTCAGCTATCACTAATTCTAATACCTGACGAACTGCACCATTTCCCCTACAACTACAACAATCACTAATTCCACTTCATGCACCACTGACTACATATACTACACCACGCTCGACTAAGCTCAATTTGCAACCGGGTGGTCTTTTTGCTGCCTGAAACTGAGAATATCTTTGCTGTCATAGTATAATATGTATGATGTATATTATTTTAGTAGTGATTTAATTTCATCGCGATTTGGGAATCCCTCTAAATTAATGATGTTTACTATTCTTAGGAAATCGTGTGAAGTGACATTAAAACTGACGGGAAAAAGGAGGGTAGGAAATGTTCAATAAATATTCAGCTAATGAAATTTTTAAGGTTGACGAAATGGTGCTGAAGGTTTTTCCAATCGCTATAGAAAGTCAGTTACAAGCTTAACCTCTTTGTTTGATTTTCTCGTGTGTCAAGTAGAAGTGTATCAAAGAGGATGCGCAAGAGAGCTTGAAATTTAGAGGAATGAAATTCAAGAAGAAATTTTGAGCATGAAAATCATGTAGAAGTATAAAAGAATGGTATGACTTTCTTTTATAGACCCAAAAGCTTGAACGGAGATCGCACAAACACCATGTAGAAAAGATTAACCATCACCCGGAGCTTCCATATGTAATGAACTCCTGCCATACTATACAATGACAGTCACTGTTGAACAGCTTGATTATTTCTCAGTGAGCTTGTCTAAATGCCATTTAAACATTGAAATGTAATTAATAAACACTGTCTCTTGTGGAGACATTTTGTGATATCATAAGTGACCAGGTGCCGTTTGTCGGCACAAAGACTTGTTTTGCGACCTTTCTTCCCCCCGGGGGGGGGGGGGACTCCCATATAAAAAGGACTGGGTTGCTCGTCATACCTTTTAGGGGTTAAAAGCGCGGTTTTGGTGCCTGTTAAGGTGCTCAGCCCAAAAGGACCACTGCAGGAGCTTTTGTGCTATCTTTTAAGGTATTGAGCCGAATAATATATGACAGGAGATAAAGTGTTATTTTAGATCTGGTACTTGTTAGGGGTGAAAAACATCTCAAGCCACGCCCACGAAACAGGATCTTGGTACCTCGTAGGGTTTTGTTTTCCAAATTTCCGACAAGTACCCCCGTCCCTTTTATATGGCATTCCTCCGTCCCCGGGCCTTTCCTTTACGAACTGATTGTTAATATAACTTGGTTGTTAATATTATGCATAAATATCTTTGCTTCGTAGTAGGTGAAAAGTGTACCTGAGAACAACAAACATATTTCAGCCTTTCCGGGCTCACTAGCATGAGCGTGATCATTGTAACGTTCGTAATATTGTCCAGCTATCTTTCTGTCGCGTTATTAGTTATAACTTCAAAAGGCATTAGATTAGTACCAGCCCCAACCTGTTATGCCATTGCAGTGAGGGGCTCTGCAGGTGACCCTTCAAAAAAGCAAAGATTTTTTTCATCCAGAGCGTAGTCATGTTTACGTAAAATAGCACCAGAGATCGCTTTTTATGTTGTTAAACGTTGCCTACACTTTTGTTATTTTAGTTAGGGGAAACCCGTTTATTTCTCCCAGCTACAGTATGGAGCAAGTTGATTTGTTTTCCAAGGAGCAGAGGTCAAAGAATACTTCTTATGCCTTCACGTTTACCCTCCGATGAATGTAGAATTTAAGAATGTAGAATGTAGAATTTAAGTTTAACAAAATTTCAGTGTTCATTTCAGCATAATTTCAGACTGATTCGCCTGTTACTTGTATTGTCCAACTGCCAAAATTCAACGCCAGTAAACTTCGGCTAACTTGAACTTTGGCCGCATCTGTTTCTTCGGTTGCGCGGACCGGATCAGGAATCAACTGTTGAGACAGGCCTGATGAGGTTTTTTTCGACGATACATTCACCGTCACGTAGTTTACTTACAACAGACCTTTAATGGCAAGGAAACAAGGATTATTGACCAAAAGTGAGGTCAAGATGAATAAATATTGGCCTCATTCCTTTTAAGCCGAGGCACAAGCTTGATCCATTAGATTTATTTTGCTACACAAATTGCAAGAACACATTTTCGTGCGGATCCCCGAGCAGGCAAGACTGCTCCATCTTGTTACCATCTTATCCTGTCGAATAGCCAATCACAGTGCAGGATTTTGAAAATCTTGTCCTCGTGCGGAGCCCCCAAAACTCTGTTCCACCTCCATCAACCACTCAGCACCCGCGTTACTCGTAAACTTCCAAATAGTTTTATCAGGGGCTTGGAGGTGAGGTGAGGGATTCAGGACTCAGCCCCATTCCTCGCCCTCGTTGCTTTGTCTTAGTCTAGCAATTAATTCTAGTAATAACCGATTTTCGCAGCAGGAATCGACCGACATCATTTGCTTGACACGATTCGACAAAAATCCATCACCGCACCCTGGCAGGTGCACTTGCCTTTCGTTTGATCATTTACATAATTACATACAGTCTGCTTTTATTTTGATTCAATGCCCAGCTACATTTACTGATGTACGTATACCCGCAAGAGTGGAGTCATTATGGTCGAATCACTTACATGCCTTGCTCCACTTGTTCCACTGGTTTCGATCGTTCGTTCATAATCACGCGACCCTGGCAAACTTACTAGCGCGCCCCTACTCGACGATTTATGTCATGACTCGCGAAAAACGTCATCACTACACTTAAACTTAATTTGCTGATCTATTTTTAACGTTGTTTATGTAAATTACTGTTATCTCTGTGCACGTGCAGGAGACTGTCTGCTCACGTGAACAGTTGTGCATGCTTGCACGTTCGATTGAATGTTGTTTACCGAACCGATCGCTGAACGTTTGAGCTGGATAACATTCCCGCTAGAAGCCCTAAGTGTGAAACATTTCACGGGCTTCTAAATGGGAAAAAAGAAAAGAGTCACCTTTGCCGATTTATTGGGCTTTTCGCTGGTCAATGTGGTAGAAATCTCTCCGAGGAATAGCCTGACAGACATTTGCTTTTCACAAGACCATAAAGCTCCGGCAAAGCCGATCGCAGCTCACCGGCGATACCTAACATGCCTGTTTGAGCAACCAGTCGACAAAGACGATTTTCTTGAAAGAGTCACACGACAGTACATTTGTCTGGAAAGCGTAGTTTGTGATAAAGCTATCATCGGCTTTGTGCGAGTGTTGAACATCGCTTACAAAAAAGAGGTTGTGGTACGATACACCGGGGATGGTTGGGAAACGTTTCGCGAGGAGTCCGCCGAACATCTTTCGATTTCAAGTGATGGGACAATGGATACGTTCTTTTTTCGCATACCATTGCTATCTCTCTTGAAAGAAACGAGCAATGTGGAGTTCGCCATTCGTTACAACGTGAGGGGAAACGTTTACTGGGACAATAACTTCTACAAAAACTATTCGGTACGCCTTGTAAGTGAAGGCTAACTGTTTGGTTCCTGAGTCAGCTGGTTTGTGGGGAGGTAATGATCGCAGGTGATATTTTTTGCTCCCGAGGGTCAGTTGTCTTTACAACGAAAATAAACGGAACGACGAGACCTGTTTCAGAGCTACTATACAGCCTTTTGGAGGAGAAGCACATAAGAAGACTTCACTCAGCCCTTCTTAAACAGTTTTCGATATCAATAGCCATCCAAGATTAAGAAAGCGTATATTCCACAACACTTTATTCCGCTGCAGTGGATATATGATGGCGGCGTTGAATGAAAATAACTAAATAAATATTAAAATCGAAATAATGAATATTCGAGCTTACAACAGCTAATGACCGCTGCCATCTCACAAGACATTGTTTTAAAGTCTTAATTTAACAATCTTCTCGGTGAATAGTGTAACATCAGGATGACAAAGGACGCAGCTACAAAGATCGAAATCTTTACGAATAACCGAGTTTCTCTCCCTAAGATCTAACACGAAATCTTCCGTTCATCTTTACAAAAATTCAGAAAGACAATCAATGAATATGTCCACGACAACAATGTAAATATTTTTTACCGAACATCGCGTGACCTACTAACCTCGCGTGACTGCGTTGTGGGTGCTCCACGTTGCAAATTGTAACGTAAATGAATATAGGTGACAAACGCAACGCCTTGTTAATCGTATTGTGCAATGTTATAATCTAAACCAAAGGTAAAATTAAAACAAAAGTTAAAACAAAAACAAGATGCAAAACAGAAATTTAAATAACAGAAAGCAAAACAAAACCAGAAATGATTGTTGACGCTTCTGTGTTGCGGTACGTTCCTCATCACATGTTAATCTCTGATGTCTGGCAAGTGTTTTTGCTTTGAAACTAGAAACTGGTGTATCGCTCTGTATCAGATGCAGACTACGAGATGCCTCTCTTTTGAATAGTAGTCCGTCGAGTGTGACCGACAAGAACACGCGACGCGCGAGAGGAAAAATTGCCGCACGAATATGAGAAACCGCTTTCTCGCTCGCTCGCGTGAGGCCGTATTCCTCTCACGCTTTCCGTCGCGTCACGCGTGACAGCTGCCAATTGCGGAGGTATATATTCTTATGAGCGTAGTCTTACTTGTTTCTATGTCACGTTCTCGTTCCTTAGTTTCATGTCTTTTTACATCATGTGACTCTGAAATGTGCACGACAAAACTAATCAATGAGGAATCTACGAGGACAGGCCCCATCCATCCCTGTTAAATGCTCTGAAAGAGCCTAAATGGGGAACATGTTCCGAAAAACCTCCTTGCTACCTTTACTAAAGCAATAAAGCGCGTACGCTCTCTCTAGGAGCCCCTTTTATTGAGCTAAACCCACTTACTCAGTGATGTTCTTTCAGTGTTCAATGCCCAAACGTTCTTATGCTTTCAGTGTCAGTGACAAAACACAAATCGTTATTGGCCCCCGCTACCCAATATTGAACTACAGCCCTGATAGCCAGTGAGGGAAACCTCGAATGCGTTGTACTAAGCTGCCAAGCCTCTCATCAAGAGACTGCGATCTGTCTCATCACATCTTGGTGAAGCATACGTAGCCCGCGAGTAGGTTCTAGTGTCTGGGTTTCGCACTCAAGCGCTCCGTATTTGCTTTAGCGCGCGAGCGAGTTTAAGGGCGACGCGAGTGGAGGGGGGGTGGCGGGGGGGGGGGGGGGGGGGTTAAAAAATAGGACGGACTGGCTAAAAAACCCAACCCAACTACACCCCAATGGCCCCGTTTCGTTTTTCATTGTTGTCCTCCCGGGGTTCGCCGCTCC
>Ga0126338_10003853_pt1 | contig 10597 bp, 7 predicted proteins | sample OrbCmetagenome_2_FD_92529 | JGI IMG/M metagenome (GOLD analysis project Ga0126338, IMG submission 92529) | Coral microbial communities from Petempiche,Puerto Morelos, Mexico - Orbicella C C metagenome | ecosystem: Host-associated > Invertebrates > Cnidaria > Coral | place: Petempiche,Puerto...
TACAGGGGCCATTGAGAACCTCGCGAAGCGCAAGGGAATTGGTACGTTGTAGAATGTGATAAACAGTATTGTTATATATGTAGCATAAATAACGTTTTTTTTTTCAATTGATTCTGATTGTAAAGGTTTTTGTTGCAGAATGTCGAGCGGTATCCATGGGTCAGGGGCAGGAAGTGCACGCCAGAAGACTCCTTCAACAGTCCATGGCTGGTGTAAGCTGTTATTTTTATCATTACCGTCTTCTTATGCGCGATCACGTCTCCCCCCTCCCTCTTGTTTGAAAACGAAGTTATAGACATAGGATGCATATACCAAGCGACAAGTTAAGAGCACAACAAGGCCTCATTGGTAGGTGGCTGTTAATTCTGTATTTGGCTCAAATCAAACGAAAACAAAACACAAGGTCTGGAAGCTAACTGTTTCGCTCAGACCTCCCTAGCATGAAGAAGCTTAAGATAACAATTCAGGCTCAATTCTAGCTAGTGAAATTGAACCTCCGTTGAGATACACTTTGCGTCGCTGTTTGACAGTGATCGTGTATCTCGATTCATGATACATGGTAAAATACCTGTGTGTGGTTTGCGACGATAGGGTGGCTGGGTGCTACTTCAAAACTGTCATTTGGGCTTAAACTTTATGGACGAGCTCCTAGAGACAGTGACGACTGCCGAGTCTTCACACGAGGGCTTCAGCGTCTGGATCACAACTGAGGCGCACAATCAGTTCCCCATCAGTCTTCTGCAGGTAGGTACAACTGTTTATGGGATATAACATACAGTAAAGTCCCGATGTTACAAACATTTCCAATGCTACATTAGTTGTTTGCCGTATTTCAGTAAACTGAAGTTTTCTTTCTTAAACAAAACGTGTTGCTACTCACGAATTAATTTTCAGAGTAAATTGTTCAGCCGCGAAGAAACAGTTAGAGAACGCCGTCGTATCGATTTTATAATGATGTTTTAGTTTTGCCTTTTTTTCCTTGGAATTTAGCATTGGTTCACATTTGCGTTGGTTGTGTTTATTGAATGTCTTAGTAAACAGCAGAAGTTTGAACTCGAAATGACTAGATTTGCCCAATTTACATCTCATTTCTTGTTTATTTATAGTCTTCAATCAAATTCACAAACGAGCCGCCACAGGGCGTGAAGCCAGGATTAAAGAGAACTTACGCTGGAATCACTCAGGACCAGTTGGATGTGACTAACATGCCGCAGTGGAAGCCCACCCTCTATGCTGTGGCTTTCCTGCACACCGTCGTTCAGGTGAGGAAAATGTTTCCATTCCTCATCAGGGAAGTCTTTTGTTGTAAGTCTCGTACATCTACTGCCCTCAGTAGAAAAGAGTTTCCGTCTAATTGCTGTTTTGGTTGCTGTTTCGTAAGTTTCTGATTCTGACGCTGCGATCATGGTTGTTTTAGGCGCGCATACAGAATTTCTCTCTATATGCATAACAAGATGGCGATCGGTACATTTACCCATAACTCTTTTTTACCGCGCGAAAACCTTAAAAGCACGGAAAAGATCTAAAAATCTTCAAACCTAGCATACACAATACCGTTAGTACAGGAACAAATATTATAGTATCAAGACTGCCTGTTTTTGCCCAGTGTGTTTTTCTTTTTCTGCTCTTCATAAGACATTGAATTTTTTATTTTTATCCTCCTCAGGAACGGCGTAAGTTTGGTCCGCTAGGCTGGAACATTCCTTACGAGTTCAACCAGGCAGACTTTGCCGCTAGTGTGCAATTCGTTCAGAACCACTTGGATGACATCGATCCTAAGAAGGTAATATGAACACTGAATCTTTGGGATAAATACAGACCAGTCAATTCTAAATGACTTCGTATTCTAATTGACTTGTCTAGGGCGTGTCGTGGAACACAGTCAGGTATATGCTTGGTGAGGTGCAGTATGGTGGTAGAGTTACCGATGATTACGACAAGAGGCTGTTAAACACCTTTGCAAAGGTAAGACTTTTTTGAAAAAAATTATTTTCTCTCTTCCTTCCGGCGTTCTTAAGGAAGCCACAACCGTTGAAGCGTTATACTGGAAGCATTTTCTACTCTCGCTGTTTTTGGCTCCTCAGCAATCATTGAGTAAACAGTAGTTTATCTTGCAACCTAGTTCAAGTGACGTTCTCAAGATAGCTAAGAAATGATTTCCCTCAGGCTGGAAGTAGTAAAGATACATTTGGTAAACTGGTTGTTTTCTTGCAGGTTTGGTTTGGGGAACACATGTTTAGCGATGACTTCTGTTTCTACACCGGCTACAAGATCCCCAAGTGTCGTGGGTTGGAGCAGTTCTTTGAAGCCATTCAAGCTCTTCCTTCAGTGGACACGCCTCAGGTGTTTGGCTTGCATCCCAATGCAGATATCACGTGAGTCAGTTAGTCAGTTTTACTCGCCTCGTTAGAAACAAGATCGGTTGGTTCATTTTTCAAATTTTACCGTGAAACCTGTCGTTGTCGCTCAATAAAGTTTTCTCGGTACTTCACATATCCCACTTCGTGGCCGAACGAAAAACCGAGTTTGACTAACAAGTCAAAGTAACCACATGTCGCCAGATTACACATGAATATGATTGCTCGTTAGTTGTTTGACTGAAAGATGTCGACCTATTGGCAAAAAGTAAGAAAGACACCTTCAGTAGCGTGTGGCATCTGACAATGATTTTGTTGTTTTCACCAAAAGGAGCAATGTTCGCAGAGAGTTGCTCGAAACCTGTTACACATAGACAAAAATTCTTCGAAGAACTATACGATATAGGCGTGTTTAGCAGTTCATCGCGATCATGTTAAAACTGACCAAGTAGGTTCGCTTGAAATTCTCTTTTAGGTACCAGAGCAATACAGCCAAAGACGTGCTGGACACTATCATGAGCATACAACCCAAGGACTCAGGGGGAGGGTCTGGGGAGACACGCGAGAGTGTTGTGACCAGACAGGCAGATGATATGCTGGAGAAACTTCCAAATGACTACATACCACATGAAGTAAGATCTACTCCATTTAGAAATTTAGCCATTATTCAACGAGATGAGGAACATTTTAACGTTTTCTGTTTGTACGTACAGGTGAGAGCGCGACTTCAGAAAATGGGAGCTCTGGCGTCCATGAACATCTTTTTGAGACAAGAGATTGACCGCATGCAGCGCGTCATATCCTTGGTGCGACAAACCCTGACTGACCTGAAGCTGGCCATAGAAGGAACCATCATTATGAGTGAGGTATATAGGAATGCTTTCTTTTCTCAGCATGGCACTAAATTCATCAGCATTTTTAATGCATAGAAATTTACTTATGACGCTATCAAAGGCTAATTATTTGTTCCCATTGTCACAGAATCTGCGTGATGCCTTGGATAACATGTACGATGCCAGGATTCCCGCTCTTTGGAGAAAAGTAAGGCCTTTTTTCAAGGAATTTTAGTCACAACCTGACAAAAAGCGATGATTGTAGTCGTAGCCATTAAAGACACACTCAGAGACATCGTGAAGGGTGCTTAAAAAGCAGAGTATTTGGTTACGATTTTATCCGTAAAGAGAAGCAGAAGCTGAAGAACATAATAGCTTGGAAAAATGAGAAGATCAAGATACAAGCAAAGCAGGCTTTTCCTGACTCGCTGGTTTTGGGAGTTGACAAATAGAAATTTAGGTATGTTTTTTTGCGGGTCACATTTTTTTTTATCTTTTCGCAGATTTCGTGGGAGTCCTCAACCCTGGGGTTCTGGTTCACGGAGTTCCTGGAACGAAACGGTCAGTTCTCCACCTGGATTTTCAATGGTCGCCCTAATGTGTTCTGGATGACTGGCTTCTTCAACCCCCAGGGCTTCCTCACTGCTATGAGACAGGAAGTCACGCGCGCGCACAAGGGCTGGGCTCTAGACTCTGTCGTGCTACACAATGACGTCATCAGGGCTATGAAAGAGGACATCAACTCACCCCCCTCCGTAAGTTCATCTTTCTTGAATGTTGCACTTGTAATGTGGCAGTTCTACGTGTGAAATGGGTGTTTGGTTATCACTAGTGACGCAAACGCAAGCACGAAGCATAAACTGATGCAATACAGGCGTACCCATGCAAAAGATAAATAAAAGATACAAACTTACTCGTAAATTTGAAGTTTAATTTACTCATTTTTTACTGGGGAAAGACCGCGACATGAGCATATGAGCACAGCCAAAAGGAAAGATTTTGTTTTCACTTTTGTTTTGTTTTTGCCTATGCTATAGAGTAGCTTCTCCCAGGTTTTCTGTTAGGCAGTGAGCAGCAAGAAACGTGGCTGAAGATCAACGAGCATTTTCCCTCTTTTAGTTCTTCCACTCACCGTTTTGGCGTGGTTCTCCCCAACTCCCTGTAACATTCTCGTGGGCTAGTTCACTGAAGCCTTAGCCTAAAAAAATGCGCCTTTCACTCTTGTTACAGGAAGGTGTGTATATTTATGGTTTATACCTGGATGGCGCTGGTTGGGATCGTCGTGGATGTAAACTAATTGAGCCCCAGCCTAAGGTCCTCTTCACCCTGCTGCCTGTGGTGCACGTATATGCCGTCAACTCCACAGCACCTAAAGACCCGCGTCTATACCAGTGTCCGGTGTACAAGAAACCTCAGCGCACAGACCTGACTTACATCACCCCTCTGTGGCTCAAAACCGTACAGAGTCCGGATCACTGGATTCTCAGGGGAGTCGCTCTTCTCTGCGACATTAAGTGAATTCGGATTCTTACGTGTTCACTTCTCAGTTTTTTCCTTCTTTTAAGCCTTTTATCACCCAGTACTGGTGTGCAATGGCATGCATGCAACTTTGTTTTCCTTACTTTTTAACTTTGTAGAAAACAAGTTTGCTTGTAGTTTTGATTGCCGCGCGCATTTTGTTTGTGATAATTGTTTTTTATCGTTTCTTGCGTTTGAACCATTGCGGGTTAGCTTGTCGCATGTCGGTCGTTCAATCTTTGAACTCTGAGGAAAATTACTTATGACCTTTAAAGCTAAAATATTGTGTACTTTCTAAAAAAAGTAATAAAGAAACACATTGAAAAACATTGTAACAAAATGTGACTTACCTTAGATTATATGAAGGCAACATGCTCTAAAGTATAAAAGCAAGGAAAAATGAAGAAATGAAAGGGGCAAAAATTAATTCTATAATCAAACAATGAGTTTACTATGTGAAGGGTAAATTTTTCAACATTGTCCGAGCGTGGGACAAAGAAAAAATCTGTGTCCCCGACAGGAATCGAACCCATGACCTCGCGGCGAACACCGAGTGTTACATCGAACTGTGTGATGTGAGTAACCCGCCAGTTCTGATGGACAAAACCTTAAGCCGCGCGATTACAATTTTATCTTAGGTGGAGGAATTTGAGGTTAGGTCACAACATGGAAATTATAATTATAAATTACAATTAATATTATCATAATACTATTAATATCATTATATTAAAATTATAAGTTAAAACTGATTCCAATTCTAGCTTAGCATAATCGTGCTTTGAACAACCGGGGTCTACTGTCTAGCAAACCCCGCTGTACGGAGCAGTCTAGAGATTGTAATGGAACCATTTTTCGGCGACTGTGACTGCTTGTATAGAAGCTTTTGGTTGCAATCGATATCTCTGACATCCTTCAACAACAATTGCAAAAGTGAAGATTAAATTTACCCAGGCTGCTGAGTAATGCAAACCGAGAGGAAAATGATAAATAGCCCACAGATCATACATATTTGTCTTACACCATTACGTCATCTGAATTCCATGTCTCTGGTGGCACAGGAGGATTCATTAGAAGATAACACTGGCTGATTCAGACGCTGCTAAAATCAGTGAAAAACTCGGTGAGCAGTATTATCTTCACAATTGTTAAATTGAAAACCTACAAGATTTTTTTTTTCACGAAATAAAACGAAAAAAAAAATAATAATATGATACTCAAACATAAGATTTAAACAACTGGCTATGGTTATGTAAAAAATCCATAATAATCTTTCCCCATCGTACCAGAGGAGGATTTTTACCAACACCTCACATGTGCACGCACACAATCCTAGAAATTGTGAGAGAAAATTGCTATGTCCCCGGCCAAGAAGTGAATATGAAAAAGGAAGCCTAAACTTCAGAGGATCTGTTCTGTGGAACAAGATTGCCTAGGAAATCAGACACCTGCCTAGTTAAAAAGTGTTTTAAAAAAATGTCTTGATAGGTAAATAATATTTTTAGTGCACTATTTTATTTTTTTATTTTATTTTTATCTTTCTTAGTTAAGTAGTCCTTTCGTTAATGTAATTAATGTATTCCTGTTAACATTGTTAATACACTCTTTTTGTAATTTTCACAGGACTCCTAGGAAGACCAATTTACTACTTAGACGACATTTACCTTTCAGACGAAATTTACTTCTAAGACGAAATTTACGACTTAGACGAAATTTACCTGTAAGAGGAAATTTACGACTAAAACGAAATTTACCTCTTAGATGAAATTTACGACTTGGGCAAAATTTACTACTTAGACGAAATTGACCTCTCAGACGAAATTTACGACGTAGAGCAAATTTACGACTTAGACGAAATTTAGCTCTTAGACGAAATTTACCTCTTAAACGAAATTTACGATGTAGACGAAATTTACAACTTAGACGTAATTTACAGGTTAAATGAAATTTACCTCTTAGAGAAAATTTACGACTTAGACGAAATTTCCCTCTGAGAGGAAATGTACGACTTAAACGAAATTTAGCTCTGAGACAAAATTTACGACTTAGACGATATTTGCCTCTTAGTCGAAATTTACCTCTTAAACGAAATCTGCGACGTAGACGAAATTTACGACTTAAACCAAATTTACCTGTTAGACGAAATTTACCACCTAAACGAAATTTCCGACTTAGACAACATTTCCGACTTAGACAAAATGTCTTACACGAAATTTACGACGTAGGCAAAATTTTCAACTAAAATGAAATTTATCTCTAAGGCGAAATTTACGACGTACACAAAATTTACCTCTGAGAGGAAATTTACGTGTTAGACCAAATTTTCCTCTTAGACGAAATTTACGACTATGACGAAATTTACCTCTTAGATAAAATTTACCTCTGAGACGAAATTTACGACTTAGGCGAAATTTACTACTTAGACTAAATTTACCTTTTAGACGAAATTTACCTCTCAGACGAAATTTACGATCTAGACGAAATTTACCACTTAGGCAAAATTTACTTCTTAGACGAAATTTACGACCTAGGCGAAATTTACGATTTAGACAAAATTTACGTCTTAGACAAAATTTGCGACTTAGACGAAATTTACCTCTGAGAGGAAATGTACGACTTAGACGAAATTTACCTCTAAAACGAAATTTACGACTTAGACAAAATTTACCTCTTAGACGGAATTTCCGACCTAGACGGAATTTTCCACTTGGACGAAATTTACATCTGAGACGAAATTTACGAAATTTACCACTTTAACAAAATTTTCCTCCTAGGCGAAATTTACGACCTAGACGAAATTTACTTCTTAGGCGAAACTTACGACTTACTCAAAATTTACTACTTAGACGAAATTCACCGTTCAGACAAAGTTTACCTCTTAGACAAAATTTACGAATTAGACGAAATTTACCTATCAGACGAAATTTACGACCTAGACGAAATTTACCTCTTAGATGAAATTTACTACTGATGAAATTTACCTTTCAGACAAAGTTTACCTCTTAGACGAAATTTACGACTTAGACGAAATTTACCTCTGAGACGAAATTTACGACTCAGACGAAATTTACCTGTAAGACGAAATTTACGACGTAGACGAAACTTAAGACTTACAAATTTACGACTTAGACGAAATTTACCTCTTAGACGAAATTTACGATTTAGACGAAATTTACCTCTTAGACGAAATTTACAACTTAGATGAAATTTACCTGGGAGACGAAATTTACGACTTAGATCAAATTTACCTGTTCGACGAAATTTACGACCTAGACGAAATTTACGACTTAGACGAAATTTACCTGTCAGACGAAATTTACGACATGGACAAAATTTAAGACTTAGAAATTTAGGACTTAGACGAAGTTTACCTCTAAGACGAAATTTACCTCTTAGACGAAATTTACGACGTAGACGAATTATACCACTTACACGTAATTTACCTCTTAGACGAGAGTTACCTCTTAGACGCAATTTACCTCTTAAACGAAATTTACGACTTAGACGAAATTTACCTCTTAGACGTAATTTACCTCTCAGACGAAATTTACGACTTAGACGAAATTTACCTCCTAGATGAAATTGACCTCCTAAACCGAATTTACCTTTTAGGCAAAATTTACAACTTAGACGAAATTTACCTCTCAGAGGAAACATACCACTTAGACGAAATTTACCTCTATGACGAAATTTACGTCATAGACGAAATTTACGTCTTAGATGAAATTTACGACCTAGACGAAATTTACCAGTTAGACGAAATTTACCTGGTAGACGAAATTTACGATGTAGACGAAATTTTCCTGTGAGACGAAATTTAAGACTTAGACAAAATTTAACTTTTAGACGAAATTTGCGACAAAGACGAAATTAAGGACTTAGGAATTTAGGACTTAAACGAAATTTAGAACTTAGACGAAATTTACCTGATAGACGAAATTTACGACCTAGACGAAATTTACGACTTAGACGAAATTTAGGTTTAAGACGAAATTTAGGACTTATAGGAAATTTACCTGTGAGACAAAATTACTACGGAGACGAAATTTACAACTTAGACGAATTTTACCTCTTAGACGAAATTTACGACGTAGACGAAATTTAGGACTTAGAAATTTTGGACCTGGATGAAATTTTCGCCTGAGACGAAATTTACCTCTTAGAGGAAATTTACGACCTAGACGAAATTTACCACTTAGACGAAATTTACCTCGTAGATTTACGTCTCAAACTAAATTTAGGCCATCCCCCCTTTTTTTTCGTTTATTGTCGAATGCGTTTTCTGATTTTGGGTCGGTCGGTTGGAAAAGGAAAAAAAACAAAAATGAAATTGGAAAAGGAGTCTGGAGCTAGGAGGCCCGGTACCTCAGCATAATATCCGTGGAGCCTGGAAACAACAAGGTGTGGTTACAAAGTCACCATCGCGGTAATGGAGGAAGGAAAAAGTCGACGTCGACTTCTGTGTAACTGTTTTGTTTTGTTTTTTTTTTGGAAAACGCGAAAATCTGGGTCGGTCGGACGACGCTAAACAGAGAAAAAAAGGGGATGGCCTTACCTGTTAGACGAAATTTACCTCTGAGAGGAAATTTACGACTTAGACGAAATTTACCTCTTAGACGGAATTTGCCACCTAGACGGAATTTTTAACTTGGACGAAATTTACCTCTGAGACAAAATTTACGACCTAGACGAAATTTACCTCGTAGACCAAATTTACTTCTTAGACGAAATTTACGACTTAAACGAAATTTACCTCTTAGACGAAATTTACGACTTAAACGAAATTGACTTCTTAGACAAAGCTTAACTCTTAGACGAAAATTACCTCTTGGACGACGCTTACCTCTTAGAGGCAATTGGTTTGGCGGTCAGTTAACTCCACTTCAACGCACACATCTCTCCTAAAACGTCATTTAGTATCCATTTACTCATTTATTTATTTATTACTCATTTACTCATTACTCATTTATTTTGTATTCAATAGTACAAATCTTAAAACGATAACACATGCATTTATAATTTATTTTTTTCTCCACACTCCCCCACATTTGCCTCCGCGACCTGCATCTCCTTAAACCAGTTCTGCCATCCTTATCTCATTACCTCAAGGCAAATGAATTCATAAATAACTTGGTCTATTCATCTGAGGTATAAATCACTGCCACGCAATAAACAAATAAATCGAAAACCATTCAGTGGATAAAGTCAAGAAATTGTGATCTTATAGGAAATAGATAGAAAAGACACCTCTCCAAGGTTTAGGTTTGTGCGTTTTCCCAGACTGCAGGTGTTTGTCGAAATGTTTTGCAGAAATATACAGAACCCAATATGGAAACGCCATGTTGATGCACCTCTGTGGTGCACCAATATGGCGGTCGGAAAATAGTGTAAACATCTGAAACTTACTTTGGCTATCTAGGCGACTGATCATCTGTGCTGAACAAAGAAACATTTACATAAGCACTTTCCCTAATGATCTAACTTCTAAAAAAGCTAAAAATCATGAGATAGGTATATATTTTGTCAAAGTTGTCTGCGGATCCACTCGGCTACAGCCTCCTTGATGCACAGCTACTTTGACAATGTTATGACGAAATTCATTATCAATAACAGGACAGATGCATAAAAAACTGATGTCAATTTGTTAAATTCCCTTACTCTGCGTACGTTTATGTAGACCATAGTCAAAGAAGGCGTCTTTTTTCTTTTTACATCTCAATCTACCTGACCCCACGAAGCAGTGATAAGACGCATCCTCAGGGACCCAGGGGGAGATTATATATTTAAAAATAAAGAATCAGCAAACAAATAAAAATAAAGAAAAAGAAAAAAAAAAGAGGAAGAAAAAAAAAAACAAAAACAACAACAACAACAAAAACAAAACAAAAAAAA
>Ga0126338_10003854_pt1 | contig 10594 bp, 8 predicted proteins | sample OrbCmetagenome_2_FD_92529 | JGI IMG/M metagenome (GOLD analysis project Ga0126338, IMG submission 92529) | Coral microbial communities from Petempiche,Puerto Morelos, Mexico - Orbicella C C metagenome | ecosystem: Host-associated > Invertebrates > Cnidaria > Coral | place: Petempiche,Puerto...
AACCACGAATTTGATTTTAATAATGTCAAGGTCATAGACCGCTGTCCCTTGTGGTCGCGTAGATTGTTCTTGGAAGCGTGGCATTCCATTCTCGAACCGAACTCAATTAATGACCACGCGCATGTTCCAGACATTTACAAAATGCTAAATTAATCCCTAGCGAGTTCCTCACATTGTTATAAACATCTCATTTACATTTAGACGTCGTTAACATTCATTTCATCACTGAAGAAGGTTATAGTATTTTAGCCGAAACGTCTATTTTTAAGATTTTTAAGTCAGTGACAACAATTTTTAAGATTTTTGCTCCATACTGTTGAAACTCGACTAGCTGAGCCGAGCGCTAGCCCGCTGACCTATTCTATTTGAACTCTCGTCTGTTCTAAGTTCGCTAATAACTAAAGCAATACATATTGCGGGCTTTTTGAGAAAGTTTACCCGAAAAGGCATGTCCTAAGTAATATATCAAACACTAAAGACCGTGGTTGACCACATTTCGAAACACCGAGAAGAGAGTTGAAAATACGACGGTATAGCGGAATATTCTTGAGGAACTTCGAGGTGTTTTGAAAGGTGGTCAAACACGGTCTTTCGTGTTTGATATCTCTTCTCAATCGAAAGTAAAACTATTGAGAAAACGGAAAAATAGAATCGTAAATATCGATACTAATTAAGATCACATATCGAAACACCGCCTCGGCCATGCATGATTTCCTTTGTTAAACTTTATGAATCTTTAATGAGTTTGAGAAATCTTATTCCTGCACTCCTAGTTGAATTTCTTTTGCCTTTAGTCATCGTGCAGGTTAATGTTTTCAGAGGATTAAAAAAAAAAATCCGGTAAAATAAGTAAAAAAAAATTCAATTTTAGTAATTAGGTGACCCACGTCGTCAGCACTCTTGCCAGTGAAAGTGGTTCTTATTTGGACTCGTGTTTACAAAGTGGTAGGGAGAGTTGAAGTCTGAAGTTTTCGAGGGGCTTGTATCTTTTGGGAATGCATAACTTCTGTCCTTTACGTTGTGCATTAAGTGATTATGATCTTTGGTAACAACTCGACGCCTTCCCTTTGCTCGTCGATTAGCAAACCAAACCTGTAAATATACAAGAAGGAAACGCTTTAGAGCGAAAAAACTAAAAATCATTTTACACTGAATACGAAAACAATCTGTGAGGTGACGTTGATGTAATTGGAACTGCTGTTACCTGGATTCTAGATTCGTCAATGGCCAATTTGCAAGCTAGTTGTATTCTTCGCTGTATTCCAGGGTAGGGATTTTTCTGGAACTCCTTTTCAAGCTCAAGGCTCTGTACACGGTTAAACTTGGTTCGTTCTCTTCGTTGAGGTCGAGGATGACCCTCTTCCGAATACATATCTCTAGCGAGTGGTGGCGAGCTTCTGTTGCTATGGGAGTCTTGTTCATCAAAACGGTCTGAAACCGGAAGAGATCGGCTTCCTGTCAAAAGATCGCGGTACAACGGTTGATAAATTAGGAGGTTGTAAGTTGAACCAAGATTGAGAGAATCAGTTTTCAAGTTATATTACGAAATTATACTAACAACTTACAGCAACACATATAGAAGAATGAATTACTAATAATTACACGACAAAAAGCCTCCTGTAGTTGCCGGTCAGCTATCTTCGGATACTTAGTTACCTAGCTGTCAGCTGTAGATCCTCTCTTGAACAACCATCTAATTAATATTTCAATCCCACCAAATGTTGAGCCGGGCTTGAACAATATACTGCTTTTGTGACTAACAAATGTGAACTATAGGTTTTCGTACTGTTTCGCGTGTATAACTGTTAAAGGGGTTGCCTAACTCAGACAAGGCTGAACATACTCGTAGCATAAAGGCCTTTGTTTTGTTTTATTTTAGTTTATGAATTTGTCACTTGTTAATTTGTTTTAACGTAATAACTAATAGTGATTGCTACATTTTATTTAATCTATTTGTTCAGTTTAGGTTTTCAATAGAGTTAATTCCTCAATAAAAAGGACACAAACAATCCACTTGACCAATCAAAGCTCGAAGAAATACATGTACATGACACGAATCTCAGGAAAATTGAAAACCGCTCTAGATGTTAGTTAATGTGTTCAACATGCGACACTTGTACATTTAAATGTAAGCCTTGTCTAGCTATAGATTTCGCTATTTGATCATTGGACGTTTTCATCAATCTTTTTCGTTTACTGTTCAGTAAATCTAAGGAAACAAGAAACTAACTTAAATTTTTTTTTACCTGGATCAAGTGATTGTTTTGTGCACTGCGGTTTCTTGGGTTGTTGGTGATTGTCTTCATCGCTTTTAATATTTAATATACTTGCGATAGAAAATGGTGAAGAATGATTTGTGCTTTCGCATTCATTAAGTCGTTTTGTGGCAAATTCTTTCTTTTCAGCTGCTTCGTTGATAATTTTGCTTTTGACTAGGCGACTTATGGAGCTAAGAGATGGGACCTCGTCCACACTGCAAACATTGTCTCGTATTAGGTGCTCTCTCAGCTCCCAACAAAATGCCCCCGGGTCCGCTCTTCTATATTGATCAATTTTTTTCTCGATCTCAGAAGTGATGACCCTCGGTCGTCCCGCATTTTGCACAGGATCCAGATTTCCAGTTTCTTGATACTTGGACAGCAGTTTGCTGATACAACCATGCGTGACCTTGAGTTGCCGGCTGATATCACACTGACGAAGTCCAAGACACGAAAGATTGATAATGCGTGACCGCAGCTCACGGGAAAGCGGTTTTCCGCTGACGTACATGCCTCCCAGTTGGTTACGTCTGCCATCACCTGCGTTAAATACGTTAGATATACTTAAGTGTTTTTTACCTGGCACTTTCTGGACTCATTAACTCAAGCAAAGGTCGAAAACTAAATATCTCGAATAAATTCTGAATGAAATTATTATCAGTCACAATATATTTGTACTTAATTATAGTTTCTTGCCAATTGGCAGACTCGACCACAAAACTCATAGATATTACCCTGAGGAAAGCCGGTCTCTTTCAAGTCGATATCACGATTTCAGATTAGTAATTTGTTATAGCCAGTCATCAATGCTGAGTCACTTACGCATGCGCGAGCTTTCAAACACGAGTTTGGAAAAGTGTGGCAGAACATTTCAATCTCAGTTGAGCTACTTAGTGCATCTTGACCATTAATTCATAACTTTCTTAGGTATCTACGTTCAGTTAGCCATACGGTACAACATTGTGGTTATTTAACGAATAGTGGCCCCTAAATCGTTACGAACTGAACTGAAAAGTCTGCAGTCACTTAGCTTTCAAATAGCACTGCGAAGTTGAAAGATAAATGCATCGTGTTGCAATTCGGCGGTTAGTAGAGTAAAATACGGCGTGATGTTTTGCTTATTTAACGTGCATGTATCGCGACCTCTAAATCGTTACGTACTGCGGAATCTGCATTCACTTAGCTTTAAAAGGGCGTATTTTTAGGCTATTTGGCGCATGAATCGTTATGTAGTGTGAAATTTGCATTAACATGGGTGTCACTGGTAGCATTTAACTTAGAAATCCGCGGGAATATACTAGAGAACAAAATTACTTACACGAGACAAGTAAAAGCAAAGTCTGCTTACGAGCCAAGTGGCTCATCAGGGAGCTTATCCCGGTTTCTGTAGCATGAAGCGGCTAGGAGTAATTCTACTCCCCCCTGGATGGGATACTAGTCCATCGCAGGGTTACCCCCAACATTAAGTACCCATTTGTAAACCTGGGTGGAGAGAGGCATTGTGGGAGTAAAGTGTCTTGTCCAAGGACACAACACAATGTCCCCGGCCAGGGCTCAAACCCGGACCGCTCGATCCAGAGACGAGCGCACTAACCATGAGGCCGCCTCGCCTCCCACACGAGACAACTGGTGAATTTATGAACTTGTCTTGATCACGCTATGACCCAACGGGCCAGGAATACCGCACTAGTTATGTTATTTAACGCAAAAACTGACACCAAAATATTCAGTTCTTTTTTAAAAATCTGCTCTCACTTAGCTATGAAATAACACTGACGTTACGGTTAAACATCTCATCTAAAAACAAATGCTTTAGTCGATTTGAAAAAGTATCTTACACATGCGCAGCCGGCGACAGTGTTGTTGTTTTGTTTGTTGGTTTTGTCACGACTCTCAAGACTGGCGTTCTTCCTCTCCTCGTCAAAAACAGAATTTAGTAATGATTCAAGTTTTGTTTTAGGAAGAAAAAACGTAACTGGTGAGATATAGGCTAGCCGTGCCTGTTTGGACTATTAAAACTACGCGTGTAGTTTACATCGTTTTCAATATTGTATTTCTATTGTCATTTCTATTATGATTGCATTAATTGTAACTTATTTTGAAAAGTTATCGCTTACATAAACTTTTAAACGGTGTCGATTTCACATTTGGTTACATGACTAGAAATAAACGTTAGGGAAGATTGCCAATGCTTTCTTTCTTTCGGAATAAACCCAGCTCCCTCGGGAACCAGTCTTTCAACCTTGCCTAGTTCACAATCGCACATTTAGAACATACTTTGGTTGAGTCATTTCATAATTGCATTGTGCAACTTTTGACAACGTTGAAGACAGATCACATTTTTAAAGTATCTTTTAGAGTATTTTAAAAGTGGAGCTTTGGTTTATTTATATCGGCAGAAATATTCTTAAAAATACTAGATAGATCTCTTCATGCTGGAATTTCCTAACGCTTAAACATTCGTTTCTTTGAACATTCAGTTATGGTTTGTAGCCAGGCGCTATAACGCTAATGTTGCTCATAATATGTTTGTGGGCACCGTGTATTCTTCTTGAATCAGGAGTAGCAAGCGCCGGTGCAACATTTGTTGACCATTGTTAAGAGTCCAAAAGACAAACTTTTGAGTGTACTTGTCAGTTGATAATTAAGTTTAAGCAAGGTCCTCAAAATAAACAATATTTAAAGCTAGTTAACTTTATCAATTTTCAGTTGCTATTTGAGACGAATTGCAGCAGATCGGATATGTCCGCAAGCGAATAAGTGAAAAGTAAATTTATCCTAGAAATCATCCATCGTCTTCTGCAAATTTTTAAACTCGTAAGGGAGTTTATTTTCCAAATTCACCTACACTGAAAACGTAATGAAAAGTAAGAAGACATTACCAGCTGGCTGAAAACCTTCCATGTCCTGAAGGTTGGAATGGTTTGCTGAAGTTCTTGTGTTCTCTGTTGACGAATGAAAGAATTTCTCGATGTTTCACCAGCTTGTGTCTTTAATTACCGCGTGCGCCGGTTCATTTCTTATAGCCGACACATCCTGCCCAACAATAGGAGCACCTCGCTATTGTTTACGGCCCCTGTAGAGGAACGTGCGCCAACCACCCAAAATAGAGAACAATTGATACATAACAAGGGAGCGATTACTGAACCGTTCAAGCATAAGTACGGCCACTTTCTCTCTGATTCTGGGAGCTCCTACACCTTTCCACCAAATGTATATTTTTATTTCTAAATTTTATTTTGCTTACATCAGGTGAGTAGAAGGTTTTTCACGGCCCTGGGGTGACACTTATCACACTAGCATATTTCATTATCAGACGAAAATAAACGAGAAATGAAACGTCTTGCAGTACATGGTACCATCATTATCAAGAAAGAAAGGTCCATGTGTTTATTAATAAAGTTAAAGATAAAAGGATATATGCACGATAACTGAAAAATAGTGTTTGGATACGAGAAGTTCAACCTGTGATCATAACAAAGAGCATTATCTTCGCTTTTATTCAAAGAATCGCTTAAGTAATTTAAATGTTTCTTAATTGCTTTACCGTAATCGAGTTCCATGGTTCAATTATAGACAAAACAATGTTAGAAAGCATCAGATTTTACTTATTTCGCCGAAAGGTGGAAATTTTGAAGGAAGTTGTTTAGGCGGATAAACTTTTACTGAGGCTAACGGTTAAATATTATTATATTCAATCGTTTCTGAACAGAATAAAAATAAAACAATGGTGTTTTGAGATGTATTTTCTGTTTTGTCATGCATTCGACAGGTGTCTCTTTTTCGCAGTAACTGTAAAACGTGATATGAACAGTTAGCCAAATATTCTAATACCGATACATGTAGGGCGCTTTCTTAAAAATAAAATCAACTCCTGGCAAAGCCTGTTGATTTTCTACTGTCCGGCAAGTTCTCAAACAAGTTCAAGCCAATTTTTTAAGTGGAAAAGACAAAATACTAAACTGCAAAGCAAACACGAGTTTGACAGAACGGAAAGCGAACTTCAAAGGCGTAAAGACAGTTAATTTGTCGAAGCAGGTGGGATTTCAACCTAATTCAATTCGGTATCCTTTGGAGTGCATTTTAAACATTCATGTGATCGTGTCTTTCGAATTTTCCAGTGAAGTAGCACTTGACACTTGACAGTATTCTTCCTCAAATGATCTTCTTTGTCAGTTTCGTACAAACAGTCACCTGGCCCTTCAGTTTTTTCTTTCATGAGGAAGAATTAGCTAACGACACATTTGTCAGTACATCAGTAACAAAACAGAGAGTCACTATGCACCGATATTTCTGGCTGGTGCACCCTTTTAAGGGTTGGCATAAAAAATTCACTCACTCTACTCCTAGCTATGAACAAAAAAAATTTATTAGCTAAAAAAATAAAAGACTTTCTCTCTAAATGATTGTGCGCTTTTTGCCACTGACTTCATATATTCGAGCAGTTCTTATCATAGGTGAAGTTGCTGACCTCATTTCGCTACTAAGTACTCACAAGTAGCAGTCCAAAAATGGACTTTTTAAATCGCCTGGACAAATCGACAAACTCTATTTGGGAAAATAGTAAACGGGAAAAGTAAAATTCCCGTGTAGGCACAGAAAGGGCTACTTTGGTCGAGTGTAAATTACCGAAGCACAACTGATAAGCGTGAGCTTGTGGTTTGCTTTTTAACGATGGTCAAATAAAATCTAGCAACAGGTGACAACATAACTCCTACTGCCTTAAGAACAGTTTTCACACCGTCCACATTTTGATCCCAGTGGAATAACCACTAAGAGAATGTATTGTTGTTGCAAGGTATATATTAAGATAAGATCTTTCACCTTTTACTTATAATTGCGTTTTGTGGGGGGTTGGCGCTGCTTGAAATTTAATGTTTTTAAGATATGAGTCGCTATTAAAACTTCTAAACCTTGTTTGTGCCAGCAGGTGCTCAGTCTAACCAGCAACCTTTCTTCTTCAACATTAAGGGGGGTAACGTGACACAATGAACTAAGTTATTATTTTCATTACGCGAATTATATTTCATGAAGCAAAAACACCTTCCAACCCGTAGGCCGAAACTTTTGAGGGACTGCCTAGACGGCGAAGGGGAGCATTGGATAAAAACTGGTCCTCTCTGAAGAGTAAGCATTCGCCGAGAGTCAAGATTTATTTAGTCAGCTTCAATTTTAACATTTATATCCTTTACTTTTATTTTGAATGAATAAACAAAAAGGCAAAAAGAATAAAACTTCAAGGGTAGGCGGCGTCCTTTTGTGACAGTAACACTGTAACGAAATGCCCTAAAAAAACTAACAAAGACATCTAGACATAATGAATATGGTTGTGGAAAGGCAGTTCTTTTTGTCTCCTGAAAAATATCCTAAGAACGATTATTCAATGCTTCAGTTTTCTGCCCTTCATTCTTGACAACTTCCTTCTCATACTCATAGTATCTCAGGGGACACACAAAGACACCTTCAGGATGTGTCCCTATTCCAACACACGGGACTCCACGCAGCTTTTCAAATTCGTCTCAAGCTTGCAAGAAAATGGTACTTTTCAAGTGGCAAAGAAATAAATTTCTCTTTATTTTCAATATTTTTCCGGGGTACGTTCTTGTTGGATTTCTAAAAGAGAAAGCTTGACTGAAACACGTGTACTGTGGAATTTATATTTGCTGTTTTCAACGTAGCTGTTAAAAAGCTGTGTAATACACCAAATAAGTCAAAAGGTCAATATGTCACTATTTTACTTCATTTAGAAATTTAGCATTGTACTAAATTAAGATTTTACTGGTTTATCCTGTTTTGAAATGAGACGATGGCACGTGAAGCCCCACCTTCACATGAAAGCAACTTTAGGAGTGTCAATAAAAGCTTTTTAGCTCGTGGCTGTAAAATGAGCAGTGTTTTACGCTGGCTTGACAACGTCTGACAAGAATGAGAGATGCCAAGCGTGCAAATCCAAGTTATTAAGTTGTAGTTTGACTAGCCTGGAGCTGGTGGGGTGCAAAGCTTCCAATGTTACATATATAGCATATTATATATAGCCGTCATAAAAGCAACACATGTACTAGCAAACAAGCTGGTAAATGTGAAAAGCGTGCAGTAGATGCTATTTCCCGCCCGCTGTACACATTCAAATCAGCAAGATACTGAGGATTAACTCACACAATGACTGTAGGAATCACTTATGGCAGGTTATTGAACTTTGGTACACGCGTAATAATTGACGCAGCTGTGAAATGTCCACCTGCCAAAGATAAGGCTTTTTTCCGAAGGAAGTGAATTTCAGGCTACAAGGTGAAGTATATGCAAAGAGCAGCCACACCAAGTAACACGTCACGCGAACTAAAACTCCTTTAGTTATTCGAGGATAAAATCATTTTATCCATGATGGTGCCAATTAAGATACGAGTAGTGATGAGCCAAACAATGGAAAAATGAGTTTCTCAATTCACGACAGTAATTTAATATCAGTATCGGGTATAATGTGAGGAATCGAAGAGTCAATATTGAGATGTGTGATTTTGTTTGTTCCACGAATACGCCTTCTTGTGTATGGAGCGAAAGGACTAGTGTATGCCTAGCAAACTCATGGAAGAAATTTCGCCAAATCCCAAAGACGTGACCTGTGACGTGCTAGTATCCACTGTTAGGTATACATCACAAAATCACCAAGTTATTCTGACAATACTTATGGGTTTATTACTAGGTTAGGCGCTAGCAGCCTGCCTGGGATACTAAGAGTAACTGGTTCCTCGTTGCTCTTTGAAAGGGTCGCAAAAATGAATGGTTTTCAGCGACGGACTCCGAAAAAAAATATGTAAATCACTTTTATTGTAACCATATATGGATAAATGGCATAAATAGAAAATGAGACACTGGCGCACGTATATGAATCTCTCTTCGAGTGTTCAGCGAACCAGTGCCGAGATATAAAGTTGTACACGAGAAGCCATGCCTTTCATTAGTGATATTTTTTTGCTATGAATTTGCTAAGAGTCCCTTGTGAAAAATTGTACGAGTCTGATCTGAGTTAAACACGGAGCGATCCTATAAAAGGTAAGGACACGGTCGCATAACATAGAAGTCGTGGAGAAATAGCGTTTTTTTCGTTAAAACAACGGAGTCATTTACGTAGAATAATAGAAGGTACGTAATAAAATTACAGCGAAAATAAAACTTATATTAACACTTTAGAAGATGCCTTTAGAAGAACAAAAACGATGAATTATCTTCGTCACTTCGCGGAACATTTAAAGTTTTGCCGCTAACTAAAATAACAAAGCTGACGCCTGCAATCAACGAGCTACCTGTTTCCATTTATCTCCGCATGCCGAGAACGAAAACAAATCTCATAAGAGGTGATTTTGGTTAGCCTGTGAACACAGACGGATTTTGGTGGGATATTTAAAATGATTCAGATTTACGAGCGTTATGATGGTGCAAACAAAATGGAAATTGAACAACGCCGAGTTATTTCTCAAATTGTTCTGTATTCAGAGCAAAGAAATTGAAAACAAAAAGTACTACGAAGAAACAAGAAAACTTGAAAAATGGCAAAGTGAGATTTGGCCTGAATATTGACTTTAGAAAGGAGAAGAAAGACTCATAGCTGAATGTAAGAAAAACAAAAATTACGTTCGTAATAGGCCGACTGAATTTAACTAAGCAGCAAGAGTACAACAGCAGCCAATGCTCACCTTAAGGAATCTCTTTTAGATAACTGGCTGAAGAATAACCATGTTGCCGTAGGTATAACTTGTATTACCTTCGCAGTCTGCTTGTATCTGGGTTTATTTACGAGGTTTAGTTTCCAACCTTATTTCTCAACCACGTTAGTCCTCGAAGGAACAAAGACACTCTGGCATCAAAAGAACTAGAAACGGCATTTTATAAATTTGAGTGAACAGCTTGAATTCACACGAAAGGCTTTCGCAAGTGGGGAAACCTAGTTATGAAGTTGAAATTAAAAAAGTCAATTTTCTTTGTAAACTCTTCTCTTGAAGCTATTGTTCATTCAGTTCAAAAGGCATTGTTTATTTGTGAAATAAAACGGAAAATTACACCCGTCGCTCTCCAGAATTTTGTGGCAACACGCTAAAATTAGACCTGGGTGAATAAGCCAATCAAATGGGAGCATTGGTCGTCCATTGGGATTTGTGATTGGCGGGCTGAATACCTCAGCCTCGTTATATAGGATCGCTCCGTGTTTAAGGAAATACAAGTACAGTAAGTGAAAAAAGTAGCTGGAAAGAGATAGTTTACATTGTAAAATTACCATATTTTGAATTTAAAAAATAAGGATACATACATACATACATACATACATACATATACTTTATTTA
>Ga0126338_10003856_pt1 | contig 10592 bp, 4 predicted proteins | sample OrbCmetagenome_2_FD_92529 | JGI IMG/M metagenome (GOLD analysis project Ga0126338, IMG submission 92529) | Coral microbial communities from Petempiche,Puerto Morelos, Mexico - Orbicella C C metagenome | ecosystem: Host-associated > Invertebrates > Cnidaria > Coral | place: Petempiche,Puerto...
ACGTTTGGATATTTTAGCATTTTCTCATAGGAAACAGGAAGAGATTAAACTGGAAACTTCGATGGACACTTTTTTTTTTTCCCCTCAAAGCTCCGTATACTTTGAGGTCTTTTAAAGACTAGTTTGTATAATTTCCGATAACAGACGGATTTTTACGTTCTAAAAAAACTTTTAACAGTTCCTCTGTTACCTTTAAACTTGTATAGTAGACCAGTTAATTTTGAACTGCGTGTCAAGTCATATATGACTGGGATAAAGTGCGACGGATTTGAACGTTGCTCAACTCCACTGAAACGTAAAGCATTTGCACTAACCGAAGGCCGGGTTTTCAGTTATGCAACTCCAAACATGTACGCACATGTATCCAGTCTCTTCTGTATCATCTCAGAAATCTTTGAAATGTCAAGGACGTTTTGCGAGAATTAAATGACCTTTTAAAGCATTTAAAACGCTTAACAATATATTTTCTTTGTCCAGTTATAACTTCGAGTATGTTTGGTATTTGTGCGGTTACGACACCAAATTTAGTTTCAAAATATCTTTAAAAAGCGACATTCGGTAAATTCCATCTACGTCCTATTATGAAATTAACAGAATGATGTAACATTTTCCTAGCCTCTTGGCCTTCTGTGTGTTTTTCCTGTGCTTTGCTGACTTGTTTTCTGAGACGTGCTACTTTGTTGGCAATATTTTTAGGAGGCAATGCTCCGCTTACCCCAACTATACGTCAATTCGTTCGGTTTTGACAATAACCTGGTCGGAATTCAAACAAAATCTATTTGATCTTATCAAAACATTGGGCTGAATAGCTTATATCTTCGGTTTACAATGACTTTTGTTATTAATTCTTACCTGTTTGTTCAGGTTTATAGTCCGATAAATTTTCTGCGATTATCGGATTGTTTCTTTTGTTTTGTTTTGTTTTGTTGTTGTTGTTGTTTTTTATTGCCTTCTTGTATTCCGAGAAACTTCGGCAAATAACTAGAAAAGCATGAGGAACGGCGAAACGAAATGGGTCCCTCTGAGAACATAAAATAAGCAAAGAAAACAAGTCATCCTACATCATTAAAACGTCATTCAAGACTTGGAGGTTTTTCGGCTGTAATAACAACCCTGGATGTATGTAAAGCGATCAAATTCAGTCAATCTTTTAAGCTGCAGTTGAAGACAAAAATACTTCAGATCTTTCCTAATATAGCTTTTTTAAACTCGATATTCGCAGACATTACAGTTCAGCTAATCTGCGCTAGCATACCTCCAGAATACAGTGCATGGTTAGTGTCGATAACGAATATGGCCAATTTTTAACTAATCTTCGTCCTGCTCGAAAGCTTGATTCTCTTGAGTTGTTATTGCCTTATATTAGTTTTAAGGATAGCTTTGAGTATTTGGAAGCGCGTGAAGAAAGCATTTCTTCATTGATTTTCATGGCATCTTTCCACTTCACAATGTGTTGTTAAGGGTGAAATTCAAAGATTTCCTTCGCTCCTCAAAGTTAAAGAATTAATATTTTCAAACAGGGTTATTTGGAAACCTAAAACCTTTCTCGTTTTCCTTGCACCAGGTCAGCGTGCCATTAAATAGCAAAATATGAATGTACAGAAAAATGTACCTTACAAACACAGAAAATGTGAATGATTTAAAACGTCCGTTTTTACTTGTGACCGCTTTTGTTAGGAAACAGTATAAGTTATTTGGGTATGGTGAAAATTGTTTTCCACATCAAAATGAATGGTTTAATCGCAGATAGAAAATTAAAGTCGAAAATTGAACTGAATATTCTTCCACGAGTTCGTTACATTCGTTTCAAAGCGAATGTGGAGTGAATTCAAGATTTAAGGTTTTAGTTCGCACGGCGAGTGAAACAACCAAAATACAACAGCTTCTGACTTCCTCTGCCATTTATAATTTTAGAGAACTTTATTTCTAGACAGTGCCGGAATAGAAAGACGTCTGGTTTTAAGAGCTTGTTAATCACTCCGCTTTATTGCGGTTCCCTTTGCAATTGATAATGTCTCGCTGAGCTTTTAAGAGGTTCGATGTTTTTGCTTTAGAAATTAATTTTTTAAAAACATGCTTTCCTTGTGATACCAAAGTCTTCCCGTTGAAGGCTAATTTAGCATCCCAGGATTAATTTTGTCTTTTAAAAATCTTTTCAACTCATATTCTAAGGCACTTGTCAAGCTACCGTCGGGACAATTTTGTGATTTCATATTTTTTATTTTGGAAGCAATTACCACGAAACTCTAACAGCTGACTTATATAATTTCATTTTTCAGGCGTGTGCCATGAAAAACGACAAATGAGAAAATACAAAGTGTTTTATACTTCTATCAGAGTGTTTTAATTCGCAATAATTGAAAAAAGGCCGCCCTTTATACCCCTTTCTTAATTAAGCTATTGCTGAGGGACACCTGCTTTTTATATATCTCAGTTTTGACTTAAGTCGAGCACAAATTACAGCGAGTAAATTTCTATCAAGTCATATGAATAAATTTCCATGGTGTACTTTTGTTAATGGTTGGATCAAACTGCTCCGAATGGGCTAGCTTCCTTGAATAAAGGAAGTACTTTCTGAAATAAGTTATGAGGGTGTCCAAAAATACACAATGGTAGTACTTTATTTACTAGGCTGTCCTCGAAATCGAAGAGCAAAATATTGTAAAGGTAAATTAAGCAGTCAAGAATCTTATGGTCAAGTTTGTGTCCCCTGAAAAGACCACAACTGATTGGAGTAAACTAGACTAAATGATTAAAAAATGTCAGTGTCAAGTATAAAAATTAGCGATCTTATGCTATTGAGAAACTCGACGATTTCGTATAGTTATTGAGGGAATATGGAGATCGTATTGACAAACAGATAAACAGATTTGATATCCATATCGCGCTAGCCTAAACAAGGGTGTGGAAAAATGGTTAGCACCATTTAACCGTCCTTGAGTGAATGCAAGTGCCTCACAAAGAGGAAACGCGATTGTAGCAATTTTGCCAAAAAGCTTTCGCAACAGCTTTAATAAAGTAACCAACACAGCCCGTGATGACTTCCTTAGGGCGTGTTTTGAAGTAAATTCAGGCGTTTCCCAAACTGAGTAGTCCATTTGAAGCGGCCATTAAGGAAACTTTGAGTAGTCGTTTTACAAAATTGGCCACTTGAAATGAGTAGAATTATAATGCAAATCATACGCCTATGTATGAAATCAAGTAAGATTTGTTAAGCTTAAACTTGCATTGTTTTTTTTTTCTTTTTGGCCAACGAATGAAGTATTTTGTACAACATGTGTTCGATTCCCATAGACACACATTGATATACATAGGTACATTGAAAACTGCATTTTTTAGTTTTCCGGATTCTCGCTTATTTTTGTAAATGTAAAATATATTTGACACCTCTACGTCTGCCCTCGAGCAATTGGCCTAAGTTCTACTCATTGTTTTTTTCGACTCAGTGGAAATACAAGATCTATTAAAAGAAAACGGCAGAAGCCTTTCTGGGGCAAATTTAACATTTGTAGGCTTAAGTTATCACTTAAATTTCTACTGATAGAAATCATATAAGATTAAAATAAAGCTTTTAATGATCAGAATTGTGTTGAAATGTATACTAAGCATCTTGTAACCTTGAAAACAAAACGAGAAAGAGTTTCTTTATGGTGAAACAAAACGATTAAATACACAAGAGCTTTTTGCGCGATTTGTTGAAGCAATTGATGAAAGTTATTTTACGGCGGGGTATTTCTCATAGAGCTGACAAGTACAATTTTAATGAGAAGTAAAATGAAAGAAACGGGTGTCAACTATTTTTCTTTAAGAGCGCAGAAGACAAATTAATGGGCAAAAAGAATATAATTAATAGATCAGCAAGCTGTTAAACTATTCCGTGTTCAGCTAAATTTAAAAATTAAGTACACCGTTTTGTTTTAGTGAAGTCTTTTTAACAAGGAATTTATGCCGCTTTGGCAAAATCGATCTCTACAGTTTGAATTGCGCATAAAGTTTTTGATTCAACTTTTGCCGTTTTGTTTTATGTTGGCAGCTCCGGAAAAAATACTGTTCATTACTTCGTAAAGAGACTTTTCTCGTATTTCCTGCTTTTACAATATCAATTGTTTACGTATTCATGGTGCGAGATCATGTATAAGTTATTTGAACGAAATATCAGTGCAAACCGCAGTCGCGAATGCTTGTTTCGTCGCCTGCAGGTCATTTTTTAAAACGAGCTGTTGTTTTCCTTTCTTAGGGTAAGAGATTCTGTTTCAACTACCGAGTTGTTACCTTACTCATCAAAGACCACTTTGGCAGTCGCATCGTTTGGCAAAATGTAAGTTGTAAGCTCTAATTTTTTCTCAGTTCATTCAGTTGTTCTTCTTCTAGTTATGTTTCTGACGGCATTTCCATAATATATTGGCATCGCCCATGTATGCCCGCCTGAGGTCGCGAGTTCCAATTCATGTTAAAGCCATTTTTGCGAGTGTTTTCTTTGCAAAGTATCGACTTCAGTCTTTAATACTCGCGAGCTGATCTATTTCTTTGCCATTCCCTATCTATAATTTTCGTATGCGCTTGTAAATATCATACAATACTGATGCCATTATATTTATATTAGTCTTGGTAGGTAACTGCTCAAGGAATGTACAGAGTGTACCAAAACAGTAATCTATTTGTATTTTATAGTTTTGGCACAATCATGCAATATTTTAAATGGTCTTAGATACCCATGGAAATTTTCTGTTGTAAGATCATTTCACAAAGTACACGTTTTGAGTTACGTAAGTTGATGTCCCTCTCGCTACGTTGCTTTTTTATTGAAAGAACTTCAGCCAAATTTACTCTTAACATCGATCACTGATTCTCTTTTCGATGTCGGTATTACACGGCGTACGCAAGCCTAAACTAGATCACGATATTCATCGCATAAAAAAGCAATCGTAGACTAAGGCAGCTCTAATTTCTCCATTTTGAAGCTAGTTAAGGGAGCTCAGCTCGGGAATGTGCGAATTTCAGTGTTAGTTCGGAAATCCCATAATAGAACATTTCCATTAAAAGACTTTTTCTGAAATATTCAAGTAGGACCAAAAAGATCTGTTGAAAAAAAAATACAGTTCACGTAGTCTTTTGTAGGGCAAAATTCTTAGGACAATATTTACAGACAAATGCATGGAAGTTAAATTGAAAACACTACTTTCCAGCACCAATTGAGGGCACTATACCTTACATCTTCTAGCGGAAACTCTGTGTTGAATGCGGTTTCTGAAATGTTCATGTAGTTGTATTGGGAAGCCCGAAGTCCATATGTTTTCTTTGTTGTTTTCGAGCTAGTCAAATGGTATTGTAATATTCACAGACACGCATTCAAAACAAGATCGAAAACACTTCTTGCCAGCTTAAATTGAAGTCAATATCCCCTACATGTAATAAGTGTTTTGCTGGATATGTTTCAAAGATTTCAAATATTTTAGAACACATTTTTAAGAAACATTGCAGTTCGTCTCATGGTTCCATTTGTAGAAACTGATCATCTCAACTTGATCGATAGTTTTCAAGTGACCGATTTATACATTTAGGAAAATGATTTCTCTTGCTATTTAAGAGATAATCATTACAAAATATTGAGATGTTTACTGGAGTTTTTAGTGCTTTGAAAACTCTTATTATGCAATAAGCCTTAAAATCACTGATAACAAAGAACAACAACGAATCAAAAACTTCGCTTTTGTCATGTACAACTTAATCACACAGAGTAGGTAATAAAAGGTTTGCGTCGTTCAAATTCAAGAACTTTCTCTCGAAAACTTGGGCCATGACCGCGGCTTTCGGCGATGAAGTTGTTAAGCAACACGACGTCACACTCCCGTGGGCGCTGGCGTTATATTTGATTGGTCGGTAAGAACTCGGAAACCCTTCGAATGCTCCTACGAAGATTGACCAAAACCGGAACTCGTTCGCCCGACGGTTGACGTGATATTTCAGAACGGTGACAATATTAATATTATCTTCGTTCCGGTCTCACGTGCCTTGAGGATTTTCAATCAATTTTAAGACATCTCAATACTAATTTTTTTGCTCAAAATCAAGCTGTCAAAAAAAAAGAAATGTATCAATCGCTTTAAGGTCCAAGCAAACTGGGTGCTCGTTCAACTTGAGTGAAACCGGCTTTTTTTTTTAAATGATTGACAACTTATTTCTCCTTTCAACCTCAACACAAAGTCAATGATACAGGTTATGACAATAAGAAATTTCATCAGTTCTTCGATGTTGTCGTTATATACTACCAAATTCTCAGACCTAAAATTGAATGAAATATATGGCAACTTGTGCGGAGAATTTATAGTTGGATCGAGCTTGGGTTAGAGAATGACCTGACTGTGTAAAAATGTGTAAAGGCATTCAACGAGGCTTTTATTATATTTTACGCCGTTTTTTAGTTCCGCTCCCTACGGACTAAAATAGAAAAGAGGCTACTTGAATTCTTCCGACGATAAATTAGTAATTAATGTTGTCGCGTTCATATCTTATTAAGCCATGGCGCCGTTTCAGTCAGCTATCAGCACAAATCGTGACCACGAAAATGTACGTGTGTTAAGTTCCTCCAACTTAACGCTTATTTCAAATAATACGTGCAATTTTTTAATATGCGCCCACTTGCGCTATTAACGGTCGCCTCCCATTCTGTACGAAGTCTCGTATAACTTGTCCCACGCATTAATATAACGACAAAGCATATATATATCTACATAGGTGGATTACGTTTGCCAGAAATCAAATTTCTCAATCGTTTTTTCCTTGGCTTATTTGCAGGATGAGTGAAATACTCCCTCAGGTACCCTCCCCTGGTAGCGCCTTGTACCACCGCATTCCAAAATGCGCGCGCTGCCGTAACCACGGTGCTCTGTCGTGGCTCAAGGGACACAAACACTACTGCAGATGGAGGGACTGTACTTGCTCCAAATGTCTTCTCATCGCTGAGCGCCAGCGAATAACGGCCGCTCGAGTGGCTCTTTTGCGACAACAGCGAAAAAACTCAGAAATGACGCATAAAATGGGACCCAAAGACAGCGACAAGGAACAAGTGGGAAAAGGTTTTGGAGAAGATGTTTATCAAAGACCTTCAATGGTGCTTAACTCGATGTCTACGATACATGGCAGGAACGACAGTGATACAGATTATGAAGGTAAGGTTTAGGTCCTTTATGAACTAGTGTGTGTATTCAGAAATTCTGAAAACAAAAGATCAGTCGATAGCTGGTTGATGATTTCAACCTTAATGGCCGATACAAATTTTAATCAATATCAGTTCTCAGATACCAAATATTAGAAATATTTCGGAGACTGTCGGAAACATTTTTCGACCTAGCGATGTTGTTCTGCAACCATTAGGTCACGGGTCGTTTATCATAAATCTTCGGGTCAACCTTCATCTACGAGTCTTCGGAATAATTTCGCTCTCGACGAATAAACAAAAACATCTTCTGTCAAAAGCAATCAGAATTCACCTTTATTGCATTCTATGAATTAATAATTAGAGATATTTATTTCTGTTTCTTTTGCAGACGAAGGTATTGATCAACAACTGTCTCCGACAGCATCCGAAGAAAACGCCAATTCTCAAACCGAACAGCCTTCCGAACCCGAACCGACGATAATCGACGGTGTACGAATTAAAACCGAACCGGAGAAAACGCCGGAAGAAGAGGAAGAAGGGAACACGATAGTCACACCGAGTGAAAACGGGACTCAACTTCACTCTCCGAAGAGGAAAATCAACGGCGAGACGCAACACGATGAAATCGATGTGCTCCGACTTCACCCGAAGATACCTCGAACTTCAGACAGCCCAAACGTGGGCAGAAAACTGCATCAGGATCCGCTCGTGTTGCTGATGCGAGCGTTTCCGAGTCAGTGCCGAAGTGTGCTCGAGTTAGTCCTTCAAGGCTGCGGCGGAAACGTGGTTCAAGCCATTGAGTGTTTGCTTCAAAATCAGGAGAAGAAGCAGTTCCCCTTACCGATGCCCGTCCCGGTGATTGGAGGCGTTGGGGGACCACCCGCCACAATTCATCCAGCCCTGCACTTCCAAGCACCTCCGCTCTTTCGCAAACCGGAGCCTTTTTCGCACAGTTTCGGTCACAGGCCCCCTCTGAGTCCAACCTGTGCATACCCGCCGCCGCCGCCATTACTCAAACCCAAACCACAGGTCAGCGGTTATCCTTTCTCGATGGAAGCCGTCTTGGCTTCACCGCCGAACAATGTTAGTGCGGGCTCAGGATCTCCCAAAGGGGAAGAAAAATCGGTGATGGTACATTTTTGCACAAAGTGCGGCCGGAAGGCGAATTGCGATGACAATTTTTGTGCCTTCTGCGGGCAAAAACTCCACAAATAACATAAAAATGACGTATAACTATTTCTTTATGTGGGTATGTGTAAATGTATCTTTAAGTATCCATGAGGTATTCCGTAAAGAGAAAGTACATTAACCCTCAAAGTCGAGTGTTCAACGTGAAATTTCTCCTTACAAATTTAATAGAAGTTATGAGACGTGTCAGGAGAGTCAAACAAATGATCGCCCCACCTAATTTTTCTTTTGACAGTTCAACATGTATTGTCATCTTTTACGAGGAGAAAATTTTAAACCGTTGCGGAGATTTGAATGTTGAACATTGGAGCTCAAAGGGTTAATTTATCTAAACGCAAAGGCTTTGCTGATTTACTGTTCTACTTAACGAAGGGGAGTGAAATTTTGTCGGGTATGACTATAGACAATAAGAAAGAAACTTCCTCGGATGAAAATATGGAAAGAAAACAAATCGCGTGGTTATAAACTCCGATCGACTGCCGGAGTTTCACATTCTTTTTTGTTCATCGTCGAGGACGATGTAAAGATTTCTTTGTATATGACGATAACGGAGCAGAACTGAAAAACGGTTTATCCGTGAGAAAAAAAACCGCCATGCGTTCAAAGAAGTGATAAAAGATACTTTTGCATTTTAAGCTGTCATTGACGCGGGTTTTCTGAAAAACAAGGCAACAGAACCCGAGATACATAAGGCTCGTGAAATTTGCTCGCTCGTGTGTTTGTCAGTATAATGATATTTATTATTATCACAAATATATATATAGTTAATCGCTTTGATCTCTGAGAGGCACTATCAATCTTATCCTTAAAAAGTTTCGTTCATTTTCTGTGGAATTGGTTTATAATCAAGACTAGAGAAAATTATGAATTCTAATCAAAGTTGGAGAGTAAGGAATTAAGCTTATCGTGTGTGTTTGTTAGCCTACAAGTCTGCAATATACGGAATTGTGAAAGAAGACTCAATCTAATTTCATTCAATGCTCAATAATACCGTTATTTCTTTCGGTTGTGGGTCTTTCGTTTAAGAGCTCTTTCATCAAAATCGTTTATACAAGCTTTGCTTTTCAAGTCCGACTCATTTCTTACACCGGAAGTTCTTAAAATAAACAAGAGTATATCTCTTAAAAGCGCGGATCAATTAATTGTTTTTCGAGCTTACAGGCCACAAAGTGAGCATTTCGACCCCATATTTAATAGTTCTAATTAATATTATCCTGACCGAATATTTAGAATAGAATAGTTAAATCATATTTCAAATTTATATTCACCAGCAGAAAACGTGGAAAAAGTGAATTTAGAGTTGAGTTCACTGTAATCTTGGCCATTCCCGTTTTGTGCTTGTAATGTTTTGTAGAATGTGACAAAAAAATAGATACTTTATTGCGCGACATTCATACTTTTATATGTACCTTAAGGAAATACGCATGCAGAAATGTTAAAATAGAGATGCCATGATTTCGTTTGCTGCATGGTACAGCTGTAAAAGATGTACGACGACATTGGATACATGATCTTGTACGTGTGTGAAAACATGAATGAATATTATAGCCTCTTTTCAAAATTTAAATTATATACGTTAGTCCGTATTTGTAAAAGTTCGTTTTTACAAGAAGGCGAAAAAATAAAGTAAAAATATGCTAACTGCAAAATTTAAAAAATGCTTGTTTGTTACTGATCCCTCCTTGTCAATTGGGTGTCATAAAATTTTCTTAATTCCTAAATTGTATGTGTAAAATCTGGATAGAACTAGTTGGGATATATTGAAAAACAAACCCTACGTTTTCCTGGTTCACTGACTAAATTCCAAAACGTTGTTTAATGAATGGTGGGGGTCCCCCAGCCTCGCGGTTGTGTTGTTTTGGATAACACAAGAATTAGCTGGATGCGTTAGAATTTTCAGACCATCATAACATTGAAATGGGGGTACTAGAGGACAAGGGAGAGTCTGTGATGCAGTTTGATTACATCTTAGTATCGTGGGCGTCATTCTTCGTAGGAAAAAGGTGGCTACTGGTACATTTACCCATGATTCTTATCGCACGAAAACGTAACAAGGCTCATTACAATGTAGAGAAGAGTTCTAAAATCTTCAAATCTAAAATACACAGTCATTAGCACAAAGACAAATATTGCAAAAGAATGGCTTTCCTTGTACTTTATATATAGGCTGTGTAAGGTTCGCGTGCTATTGTGGTATTTTTTTTTTTTTTTTTTTTTTTTTTGATAAGATAAAGTTAACCTTTCT
>Ga0126338_10003857_pt1 | contig 10592 bp, 7 predicted proteins | sample OrbCmetagenome_2_FD_92529 | JGI IMG/M metagenome (GOLD analysis project Ga0126338, IMG submission 92529) | Coral microbial communities from Petempiche,Puerto Morelos, Mexico - Orbicella C C metagenome | ecosystem: Host-associated > Invertebrates > Cnidaria > Coral | place: Petempiche,Puerto...
ATGTATATATATATATGAAGAGCGGGTCCCAGAGCCCTCGAACAGGCAGTTTGCAAAGAGGCTGGGTAAATATGAGGCCATACAGAACAAGCAGAAAAACAAGAGAACCAGATCATATTTATTACCCACGGGTAAATAAAACTGAGCCCATTCACACAGAAACTACCTTTGCCTGCCATACATGTACTATTATATATAGTTTATTCTGAGAATTCAGTGTAAATTTATTCAAGTTCTCATTGTTGGAAACATTCTTTTTTATAATAGTATTATTATTACATCTGCTTAACACAACCTGTCATTCAGCATCCAGCTTGCCTGAGGACCACCTCGTTTCTCGGTTACATAGATCAGACATTAATATGTCCTCCCCCAGAAAGGGCAGTAGTATGCCAACGACTCTTATTTTTGTGAAGTGTGCTCTAAAGATGAAGATTCAGACACTTAAACTAAATGTTATACTTTTAACTGCGCATCGGTGCATTCATGTTAGTCGTCATTTTTAACAGTTGATGATATGAAATTTGGCTATATTTTGTATTTTGGTAAAAGTAATAATATCAATAATAATAATAGTGATAATGATAATATTTTTTTTAAATAGTAACAAAATTTCATAGGGCTGATTTAAAAATTTTTCACTAAAACTTTACATGATAATTATTTACACAGCAAAACTATTTACAATAAAAATTATATTCAAATCGTTGAAAAAGGAAGCAAAATTTAGTTTGTAGAAATGAATAAAATTGAGAAAACCTGAGAATTGGAATGGCTTGTTTAAAACGTCACAGTAACGTAGCGAAAGGAAATTATATACTCTCAAACTTTTTAATACACATTCTACTATTTATGGTATGTTTCTCGTCTCATGATAATAATAATAATAATAATAATAATAGTAATTACAATAATAATAACAATCATACTATAATGCTAATAATAGTAGTGGCGGGCATGTTTGAGCTTTACGAACAGTTGTTACCTACGAGATTGTATGCTTGCCAGAAAAAGCACACGTCGACGGGTGAGGTCATGTGCAGGTTATGCAATAAGGCCCCAGGGAGTGTCGCTCACGTCCTGGCTGGATGTACCGCCCTTGCACAGAATAAGTAGGTGACTTGGCATAACGCAGCACTGAAGATCATCTTCTTCGAGATATTTCAAGACTTAGCCTTCGTAGAGACGACAGTGCCTCCTTAACGCTCGTCAGTGAAACCAAAACAACATACGAGGCGGATAATGCGCAAGCATTCTAGGGTGTTCCTCTATTTGCAGAGCACCAAGAAGTTTGAGGCAACAAAGTGGATGCTCGCATTATTAACCACGAGACCAAACAAGTCATCGTGCTCCAGATGAGCTGCCCATGGATTGCAAACTGGGCGAGCAAGATGGAGGAGAAACCCTGAAATATGGGCCGTTACAATGGATACGAGGATACGAGGTGCGGTAATATAATATCATTATGGTGTTTTAGGCGGATGGTCCCGAGAGTTAGAAGTTACGTTAAAGGAGTTGGTGGAAAGCAGCAGCAAGGACGTTCTGCATAACGTGCAGAAAACTGTGTTGACGGGATCCCTTAACATCGCTCGGACTTTTAAAGTTGCGACACGAACATTGCTAAGTCCGTAGTCAACCAGGCAATGGACTGTATATGAACACTGAATATGGCTGAAACCGTAGAATCCGTAGCCAATGGGGTAATTAGATTTTAGCGACTGTTTTCATTTACCAAGGTTTTTAATAGTTTTATTGCTACTATCGTCGTCGTCATCGTCATCGTCATCGTCATCGTCTTCGTCATCGTCATCGTCATTATTAATGTTATTATTATTATTATTATTTTAGTTATTCTTTTATTGGTAGAGATCATTTCTATAGCTAGAGACATTTTATTTATTATACAGAACTAAGAGTTTTCGCTATAGTCAACGGCGCCCCGCTTACTATTTAATGGCTGCACATAGCATGCATACGTCTTTACTGCTGTATAATAATAAACGCATGGTTATTGACGTGCAATTTGAAACAAATGACCGTACTTCAATTTTCAATGTTGTTACTCTTTCAGAAAAAAAGTACTTGACTGAATTTATTCCAAATTTGTCCTCAGGCTCAGTGAACATTGGTGAATGTTTATCATTGTTCACTGAGCCTGAGGCGAATAATTGTTTGAGTGTAAATTCCCGAGGTGAATATCAAGAACTACAAAATAACGGACTAAAACATAAAAACACAGACGCAACCGTTTGTCTGAGTACACGTGCGCAGTCATAGTTTTAATAATAGGCTTACAGGTAAACCGATTTTGAGTCAATTTGCACATCAATGTTAGCAGTAAAACAAACAAGCGACCGGTACCTATGTCTTATCGTTTTTGCCGGACTTCATTCACAGTTGGTCTGACATCATCGTCTAAAAATGAGTAGCTTTAGTTTGAAAAAGACAAATTTCGGTCAATCGATCTGACCCGCTGGCGATCAGCGTAACCACTGCGTTTACGATTCTTAAATGCCTTGAATACGAGTTCTTGAAAAGATGTTTGGTCCAAGGGCAAACGCAGCCATTTTTGAAATTCTTCATCCTTTCAAATATCTTGAACTTGGAGTAATGTCTTTCGAATAAATGAAAATTTCATTCAGCAACTGTCCGCTATCTTTACTTGCAGAGATGGCAAAGGTTGGGAGCTTAGTAACTAAGCTCAGAACTGTTGTGTATCACCACCTAGCGTGGTAAATATAGCTTCATAAGCCGATCTTTTCGACCAATCAGAATGTCCAGTTTTTTTTTTTTTTATTTTCACCTCTGAATATTATACTAAAATAAATATTAATAAATAAATTAAGAATAATCACGGACTTATTGAAGGACATAACATTGAAAGTGTACCTGGTAATTCCTATCTCGGCCATGCCGTGGTAGTGTGGGTCAGTAAAACTTTTGCATTGTTCTACATGATCTTCAAAAACGTTTACCTAAAGGGACAGAAAGCAAAAATTGCACGCTATAGTCAGTTTTGCCTTGAAGTTTGGTAAAATAAACTTTAAGTTTCAACTCAAATTCAGCGGGGTTTCATCCACCCTTCTCACTCTTTGTACCAAGGTGGGGGTGCAAATTTGTCTTTACGTCCAAATATGAAAGGATTCTAAATAGTAACGAGGCTCAGCTTAGCGTTTCGCGCATTTCAAATTATTTATTAGTTAATCTATTGCCAAAAGCAGAGCTATAACTAAACAATTAATCGAAAGGCTGATATTTTCGACGAAACTGCTCATGGCAGACAGCTAAAGAGGCTGCAAAAGCGAAATATATATCACCATTATGGCTCCTGGTATCACACTATGTTACAATATGGACACAATAGATTGTTTATTGACGTTGATATGATTCACATGACATTTGATCATAGTATGATTGGCATCACTTATATATTCAATACTCTCGATAGCTCACTGAACGTGTAAGATCACGAAAGTAAGAGACCTGATTAAAAGCACTTTCGATTGACTCCTGAAGAGCCGTTTGTACGTCTCCTGATAGTGGACCAAACCGAACGTGTTACACACTACAACGAAGTTATTTTGAGTGCGTCGAACGAGTATAAAATATGTGACGTTTCGTTTTTTCGACCGACATTTCTCAGTGTCCCAGCTATCGATCACACAATTTGTATCGTTAAGCCTAGAACTAGGTGCCAAATTTCAACGTGTTTAAACCTTTTGTAGGGGACTAACTGGAAATCAAGGAAAGGTAAAGGGACAGTGAGACTTGAACAGTTTTTTCCCTTTATTTTCGTTCTTGATTCTTTTTGACCTCTAAATCTTCCACCACTACTCCTTCCTCTACTTTTACTTCTTCTTTTATATACAACTTTATAAAACACCCAGTTCTATGCTAATTCTAGTTAGGCCTAGGACTCAAGCCAAGGGTAAACCAAGTGCCGGGTACAAACCAAAGCACTGTAAATCCTGAACGGACGCAGCTGACTTGATAAGATTCGCAAGTAGATATCAAAGGAGTTCAGTCAAGGTATGTACCTATTGAAAAGTTTAACCTCAATTTTTCAAATTTGTCGTTTGCAATCCGTGTCAATCTTCTCCATGCTTAGCCATCCTTGTTCCTTTATGGTTTATCACATATTATCTCTTTGGTGTTTTTCTATCTTATTGAACTGTCATTTTCAGGTTTCCTGCCATTTGAAGGTAATTTTGTATGTGGCCAAAATACCTCAAAATACCGTGACTGAGCCCCTTTAACCAATTGAAAACTAAAAAAATAGAATAACTATGGATCTATCCAGAAAAGGTAGAAGCCAATGTCGCAAGAACGACACAAACATGTACACAGGTAGATGTCCGAACCCAAAGTTTCTAGAATGGAACGTTTCCAAAGTAAACGAAAGAGACGTTGAAGAAATTAGAGTTTCACATATGGCTAAACTTTGGCCTCCCAAAACCAAGCTTTCTTATAAACATAATTTCTAAATATTTGGCTCCATGAAACATTTTTGTCCTTAAATAAGCTATTACCCTGCAACGGTAAAAATTAAAAGTTGTGATGTTTGGTTTAATGAAAAGATTCTAAACGAAATTATTAGCCTCTTTAAAGCGATTTAGAAGTTGGAATTTCAACCACTAGATCCCATCTCAATGCGATCTTGAAAAAGTCTTATAACCTCATAGATTCCAGTCGCATGTAACGAAAGCCAGTCTATAAAGATTTAAGCTGGATTTATTAGTTATTACTCATTGGGGGGATAAAGCTAACAATTCTCTCGGCGATTTTTAAAAGTTTGTGAAATGCTTTAGATATATTTACAGTGGTAGAAAAAGGCCATTGGGGCCCAATAAACTGTAATGCCACGATCAATCTGTGCTTTTCGACCGAATTAAAAAATATATATGTTAGACATAGACGTGGCAAATTTTCTTGAGGAAAGGCGTAATGAGAAGCGCCAACCCGTGACACAAAGCCATACGTCGTGCCTAAAACCGTGAACTCCTTGAGCTGTTTACAACTCCCACACGCAATACAATGTTGAAACACAGGTTCTGGTATCTGGCATTGTAGATGGGTTGGAGGGAGGATCTGGGCAAATGAAGTTGCATTCGCGCGCGACCGTTTGTTTGGCGTGTACGAAAAGGCGGCACAATTGCAAATCTGTCCCAAGGCTATTGTCCTCGTTTGTAGCGCGCAAATTGCACCTACAAATCATAAATTTATTAATGACTCAATGACATAGAAACCGTATATTAGCGCAATGAAATTCTTACCCAAAGAGTACGTAGGGTGCTGCTATCCATCCAGAATACTCCACCTCCTTGAAATGTGATCAAAATCACTTTAGTCTCACGAAGATTATTTTTCAGGGCTCTGCAGTCTGGCATAATATCCACAACGATACTCGGAGTATGTTCTGTCATTACGTACACTTGGCATTGCCCCGTTTGCAAATCTAATCCATCTGGGAGAAGAAAGCCTACTTTCAGATAATCGCCAGTTGTTGGGTCTTTGAGAACTGGAATAGTTGACTTAATCGTAATTTTATTGCCGACATTTTTCGCACAGGATTTAAGATGCAGGCTTAAAGTCGAAGGGGATACCTGAAAATAATAAACAAGTTTACATTAATACCCTACTACTATCAAAAAAGTCACCTTTAAATAATTAAAAAATACAATATTTAGAGACGAGGCCACACCCTTTGCAATTCAATACTTTCGATGTAACGATGAAACTACAAAGGGCACTTCGAAGGTGGCTGGCAACAGTGCTTAACTTAACAGAGACATTTTAATTCCGAGAATGTTGCGTAAAATCATATATTGAAACATTGTTATTTTAATGTCATACTTGATCAGGAAAGGTAATTCGTACACTTTCTTCACGGTTTCGGGAGTAAAGCCATGTTTTAAGATTTTAGTTTCAGCAGTAGGTGGTACAAAGAATTTCTTCAACAGCAAGTTGTATACATATGTGATGGAAATGTTTTTTTTTTTTTCTTTTTTTGCTCCCTCTCTGGGCATCGCGAAAGAGGATTTTCAGATATTAACCTCCAAGAAGTTGATATAGAATTAATAAGACCGAAGTAGAGGGTGAAGGGCGTTCTGATCTTAAACGTATAACAAAAATTTTTAAAGGACAGGAATTTACCGTCCTCTTGGAGGAGATCCAGGATTCGTATTATACTTTGCTCAAACCAACTTTTGTAGAATACAGGTTTACCATCAATTATTTTATATTATTATTCCAAATTACCTCTTCATAAGTGCGATGGGGGGTGGGGGGGGTCTCACTTCTTATAGAATCTTTAGTCATTTGCCATTGTTTTACTACGTCAACATAAAAAGGCGGTAAATTGTCGACCTGTAGTGTGTTAGTCATAGTTGCAATTTGGCAAGAAGTGTAATCCTCCATATCTCTCTAGGTTTACGTTAGGGATGATTTTCCAGGAAACTGAGTTTTCGGATTTTATGCGTTGTATCGATGCGACATTTAAGGCGTTATCGAAGATATCAAAGTCAGTGATTTTAAGGACGGTGCCTGCTAAATACAAAGGTTTTTGCGTCAGATTAGTACCATGCGGAAAAAGTAGATCTTTGCAAGGGCTACTGGAATCCACAAAGAAAAATGAGGGTAGCCACGATTTTTTCGAGACAATTAGCCTTGAATCTCAGCAAAAATGCTGACATCAGCATTTTGCTAAAAAATGAAGGAAACGATATTTCTTCACAGATTTCTTTAGAAATCACCTTTACATACAGAAAAGCAAACACATTTATAAAGATCTTAAAACTTCATGGTAAATGGAAACATAAAAGCCATTTTTGATATATTTTTAATGACAAAATCGTTGCAACATTATTTTTGGCGTATCTGACAACCTTCCTCTGGTTCAGCTTAAATACATCTAAATACCTTTTGCTCATAACCAGAAACTAATAACGTGTTGAATAGGCTTGCCACTTTCATTTCATGACATAAAATGGAGGGGTAATCACGCGTTTTTGAAAGTTATTGATCTTTTTTGAAAAAAGTTCACGGTGCCCGTTACATTTTTTCCTGTCACCTCCCCAGTAAGTAAAACATTTGCGTATCTAGCACTTGTTTTGCGCGCGCACTACGCCATCTGCAGGTACTTGTTAACAGTTGGATTTCAGTATAATTTTCGCCAGATAACAGCTAGTTTTTCTGCTGGAAGACATTAACAGTTAATGGTTAGCGACATGCTACTTTTCTGGTGTTCCTGGTTTTAACTACAGGTTCATTAAACTTGATTTGGTCACAGAAGGATTTTTTTTTTTCATTTTAGTCGTGTACTTGGTAGCATAGTTGATTGTGTCAATGTCAAACCAGCGCGCGCGTGGCGCTTAAACTTAAGGCACCGTCCTTAAGGGCCCATTAACTGATCTTTTCGAGCCGTTGCTAAGGAAAATTTATTCTCATATAGCCTCATCAGTTTTGGTTAGTTCAGAGTTATTTCATGTGTTTTAACCTTTTCATGATCAGTAACACTAGTGATGACGTCATCAGGCCACGCCCATGGTCATGTGACTAATACTGAAAAAACGCAAAGGCTCACAGGCAAATCACTTTATCGGGATTTTTTTCATTGATTTAATATTTTAATTTAAATCCTCATTACGCCATGCATAGATTTTGTTGCAAATTCGCATACATTTTGGATGTTTTTCTTTGTGTTTCGCAAAATGCAAAGTAAAAAACGTACAAGCAAAGACAAAATAAGAGAAAGACTGAAAAACAGGAGCAATAGAAAGAGAAAAACTAACTCCGTGTGGCTTTGTTTGATCTTACCGAAGTGCGCTGGTAGAGTAAATTGCGCCCGCGCTGATAGGGTAACTTCCAATAGATATCGGGCGCACTTCCGGCATCTTTAAATGCTAAAGGAAACGCGGTTTTTCATTAAATCCAGCCTTTTTCGACGAATTTCGATTAAAGCCAACGTTGGTAACATAGCTATGCATTCCTTTTTCGAAATCACGCTTTTTTCACAAAATTACGAGTTTTTCAATATTTTGAAAAGCTCTCAAAATCTGATCTTTTAGAAATGAAACAAAATCGATGCATAGCGTAATGAGGATTTAAATTAAAATATTAAATCAATGAGAGAAATCCCGAGAAAGTAAGTTGCCTGAGAGCCTTTGCATTTTTTCTGTATTAGTCACATGAGAAATGGGCGTGGCCTGATGACGTCATTACTAGTGTTACTGGTCATGAAAAAGTTGAAACACATGAAATAACTCTGAACTAACAAAAAATGAGGAGGTTAGATGAGACTAAATTTTCCTTAGCAACGGCTCGAAAAGATCCGTTAATGGGCCCTTAAGTCATCCATGGATGGATGACTTAAGGGCCCATTTCGGTTTTTAGGGGGCTTCTCATCCCAAATAAAATTGAAAATTATTGATTTAATTTCTTTAATTAGTTGTTCAGGGATAACGAGTGCAGACGTATTGTAAATCAATTTTGAAAGACCTAACGTTAAGTTACTTAATAGTATACAAAAATCGTCTGACACTAGCTTAAAAGAAAACGTTAAAACAAACGTTTTGTTAAAAATACTAATAAAATTAAGTGGCAATGAGCCACTAAACGTGGAAAATGAATATTTTTGTAAACAGTGGCAATTTTGATGCCACTGACTTGAGGTTTTAATTCGTAGGTTAAGTGAAAGTTAAAGCCCACTGGCATTGTGAAGAGATACTGCAAAACGAAACGGTAAGAAAATACACGGGGAGATGTGACACCGCTGAAAACATTCATGAAGTTATCGGTGATCTTTGTCCGAGACAATTACAAAGAAGGTACCGCTACTTGCCTTATTACCAAAGCATGTAATACATTGTAATTGTCATTTTCATTTCTTTTTGCTCATGGATGACGTAACATCCATGAGCTTAGGAGGCAGTCGAATGGCACTCATTCACTCGATTCTGATTAACTTATTCATTAAATTTGAATTAAACAATTTTCTCCTGTCTCCCCTACTGAGTATTGTTTTTGTCCAAGAGTGTTCAGTCGTCTTCAGGAAGGTTTTTGACGAGGGGAGACTAGAAAGGCGTAAATTTTTGCCCAAGAACTGGAGAGCCTGGGTACGAGTTTGTCGAGCGCATCAAAGATTTAAGTCAGTCATTTTGGTTTCACGTGTTTTTCTTTCGGAAATATGTTGTTTTTTGATCATCGGCTTTTGCTCACACGTAGATCGAAGCTGGTAGAGGTATTTACGACTGTGGTGATGTATCGATCACAACAGCACGGTTGGCCAGTTCAAAGAATTGATACAAGAAAGCCATAAAGTGTTACTTAGCATATAGAAAAAAATAAGTTCGTAGCTTTTTCTCTTGGCAAGGAAATTTGATGGTTTCCACTCGCTTTCTCTCCTTGTGGAGTCCAAGGTAAGCTTAGGTTCTTGCTAAGTTTTGGTTTCATTGTTTCGTTACTGTTTTAGTTTGTATACACACATTGAATTCTGCCTGTGTTATTAGTATCCTACGGAAGTTGGAAATTTGTAAGCTTATTTTAAAAATACTTCAAGTAAGAAATTCAGATTGCCTTATCGTTTAGTTTTGTTGTCGTTTACACTTCATTTTTTTTGTATTCCATGCAGTTCGACCAGAGGGAAAATTTCTTCAGAGATGGTATGCAAGTCAACCTACATATACGATCGAGTAAATATACTCCTAAATATCTTAGTGATCATGGATGGACAAATTAAGAGTCTGTCCACGAGAGGACCAGGCAGACGTGACACATGCCATCTCACCGATTTCTCTCAAACTTTCATAGATGATTCAGGTCATGAAGTTATTCACGAGTCCAAAGTAGCTTCGGCTCCCGGTCAATCCCTGGGGTATTAGGGCTTTCACATCAAATCCCAGGGATAAAACCCCGAAATTAGCTCTAAGATTGCACTTCCAATAAAGATTTCTCACACTAACAGAATGCGATGGATTTTCATCTTGTTTCATCCAACAATTCTTAAACCTTAAGCAATGAAAGGTCTAAAGTTGGAGTGATTTGAAATTATTCTCGCCAATCTAGAACATTTGAAAATTAACCATGTCACGCAACAATTTTAAGAAACCACAAATTAGTCTTTTTAAATAGCAAATATCTCCAATGGGCAATGTTGCATGTCGACAGACATGTAGTCACAGTAAAACCCTATCATAGTGCTATGTTTCTGACAAAAAAAAAATTTGGTCTCTGTGAAATATTAAGGATCACATTCCTCTGAAGTACTTGACAGTCCAAGCTAACTGGAGTACTCTGTGACCATAAGCTGCTGTTTAAGGAGCCGATTCGAATCCTGTAATGGTATCAGTGACTCCAATTTGTTTGTTTCTCAGCTCTAAAAACCTTAAAAGATATTTATCTGCACAGCTAAGGAGTTAAATTAATCATATAAATTCTAACAGTTATTAGTAAATCTAGTAAAACCGATACGTTTTATGCCGGAAGTCGACAGTTGAAAGCAAAGTGTGTCAGGTATATTTTGCCACATTTTGTTACTTTCCACACTTATTAAATTTATTTTCAAACTTGGAAGGCACTCAAAGTAATTTCCTTAC
>Ga0126338_10003858_pt1 | contig 10591 bp, 8 predicted proteins | sample OrbCmetagenome_2_FD_92529 | JGI IMG/M metagenome (GOLD analysis project Ga0126338, IMG submission 92529) | Coral microbial communities from Petempiche,Puerto Morelos, Mexico - Orbicella C C metagenome | ecosystem: Host-associated > Invertebrates > Cnidaria > Coral | place: Petempiche,Puerto...
TGTAGCCACCTCCGCTATGTAAATTAGTTATAACTCTTGAACTCGCATTTGTTAATTTAATTCTCATTTGTACCCTTGATAATGGCGTCATGAGGTCGCCGAAACGTCAGGAGATTATATCATTTGTTTTTTCTTGTCTTTGTATTACTAAATCATTGTTAATTATTATTATTATTATTATTGAACACCTGATTTTTTAACCCCCTGATAACTTGAACCAAATGTTGTTTCCCTTCTCTCAGTGGAATGATTTTTGTGTCCGTTTGAGGCTCAAAAAACTCATGATTCCACTGTGCTTGACAACAACTGGAAAAGAGACAGTGTCACTGGCATTTAATGGGGCTCTGTAATCGCTAAGGGATGTAAGTACATTTTTCTCTATCTTTTGCTATACCCTAGTTCCTGGAAGATTTTGTGTTGCCATGGCATTGCTGCTTCGGAGGTCAACCTTGTGTGGTCAGTTAGGACAAGTTTTGTGTCCTAGAGGATCCAGGTAAAGTGTTTCCTTCAGTCATTTATACAACTTAACACAGACATGGATTTTTTAATTGCCTTATCAAATGATGAGAGTCAAATATATATAGCATTACAAACTATGGGTGAAGTATACATCAGGACTATGGCCTATACAACTGGCTTTTATCCTGGTTTCTGTAGCATGATGATGGAGCTAAGGGTTTTTCTACTCCCCCCTGGGTGGGATGCTGGTCCATCGCAGGGTTACACCCAAGCGGTAAATACCTGGGTGGAGAGAGGCAATGTGAGAGTAGTGTCTTGCTCTGAGGGACCCAACGTGATAGCCCCAGCCAGCCAGGGCTTGAACCCAGACCATTCGATCCAGAGTCTAGTACGCTAGCCATGAGGCTATACTGCCTATGCATTACAAGCCATGCTATTTGCAAATGCAATTGGTAAAAACATGGAATCAGAGGGTTGTAAATTCTCTATCTCATTTTATAGATATACTCATTAAAAATATTAAAATGCAGTCCTTTGTTTTTACTTTGTATTTATATTGTTGCTGTCTGACTGGTAGTCCTGGAATAATTTGCAACAACTGAGTGCTCCAGTTAAAACCTCATGAATTTCTCATTGTAAGAGTTTCATTATTGTTGGGTGATTTGCATCCCTTCTCTCCATAGCTAAGTTTTCCTGAACTTCCTTGAGTGTTGCTTTAAAAAGTAAAGAGTTTTGTCTGTCATTTAGGAATAAAACTAGATGTGTTAATATACATGTAGTTCAATCATTGTTATTCGCAGGCATTTGATGAGAATGAATTTGGCACAACCAGTAAGAAAAATCAGTTCCCATTCAGCTTACGTGACAAAATCGTCTCACTATACAATCATTGGGGCTTTAGTAGGCACCATGACTGGTCTTGGTCTTATTTTGAACAAACAAAAGGTACTAATAATAAGTATTAACTTATCAAGCTTTCTCCTTCGCAACTGTTACTAGGGTTGTCACGCAACACTTCTCCTTCACAACGCTTCTTGGGGGAGAAGCATTGCATGACGACCCTAATAAAGGCCACGAAGGAGACTATTTGTAAATAGGTATGTAAATGGTTGTGTAAAATAAGTGCAAACTTACCTGTGCCTTACTTTAATCAATTTTCTTATAAAAACGATATACCATAAAGATTCAGTTTAGTCCCTGAGGTGCTAATTTAAGTTTGGTGCCTCGAGGGAGTGCACTTATTGGAGAGGGGGCATTTATTAGGAATGGGGCTCTTATTTCAGTTTGAACCCTATTAAATGGCCACCCTTGGGGAAATGGATAGTGGCAGCTTAAAGGGAGCGGGAGGCTTAATGGAGGTAAAAACAAGAAAACATCAGGACGTTGATTACTGGTGGCCTAATAGGGGTGGCTGTTTAATAGGTGGCTGCTAAATAAGAGTTTGACTGTATATGTTGTGGTTATATTTTAAGCTTGGTACAATTTGGTATTTGCCTTTGTTCTGGTGAATGGAATATAAGGTTATGTGTATAAAACAAAGGATACTAGATTGCACAAAGGGTAGAACTGAACCGCAATATATATAACCACAACAGCCAGCATAGCAGAAATACACGAGGTGCTAATTTAACCATTTTACCAAGGAGATACATTAGAGAGAAAGAGGGAGGTCGCATGTTTTCTGCAACAACTTCAAGATGTTGGAATCACCTCTCCCTTAAGCTATGCACTTCTCAATCTATATATACTTTGAAGAATGCTTTGTGTATAAACATTTTAAATTAAGTCTTAGGGGTAAGATTTTTACTCCTTTCTTGGATAATTTATTTTCAGTTTGCACGATATGAGCAATATGTTTTACCTTTGACTTGTAGATCTAAATCTGTTGTACTTTGTGATATTGAAAAAGGTTTTAAATAAATTCTTAATTAGGTTACTGATTGAAATAGGTGTTATTTAAATTGTAACAATGTTTATAGAGGGCCACAAGTTCATTAGTTTTTTAACTATTGTCACCCTCTTTAGATAAAGTTTGATTGATTGATTGATTGATTGATTGATTGATACATCTGAATGTGATGCAGTAATTTAATGCAAAGTAACAGAAACTTTAACTCAAGAACTGTAACAGTGGAGGTTCTGATACCCATATTATGTTTAATATTATGCTCAGATAAGAAAGCAGGCTTCATAATTCATTCTTCTAATCGGTTGATTCTATGTAAATGCCCTGAATTCCACTCTTGCCATGGGGATGCTTTTTAGAAAGGGGCGCTTTGTGGAATGAGGGCACTAAATCAAACCATTATGGTAAGCGTGATTTGATTAAGTGTCATCATTCCAAAAAGTGCCTCCTTTTCTCATTAGGGTAAAGCTCTTTAAAAAATCATTATGGTAAGCTCATTGGTTGTCATTACAAAGAAAGAAATTGAATCTATGGACTCTAAAGAGAGTTGACTTTGCATCGTTGTGGTGAACCATATTCTATGAATCATGCCTTTTAAATTAATTGATATTATAGATATAAAAAATAAATAGATATAGAAAATAAAATATAGAGGTTATATTGCTAGGCAACGACTGATTTTGAGCAAGAGACCATCACTACTGTCCCACATGTGTCACAGGTTACTCTCATATTTGGCTCTTTTCAATTAGGCTTACATTTGCCTAATGAACCTTTTCAGGCAGCCTTTTCTCTGAGAGCTGGAAGTTAATTTACTAGCAGCAAATATAATCCCTCTCTTTCCCTTTCTATGTTTATCGATAGTTAACTGCTCTATTGACAAAGTAGATTGAACAACATAGGTACTTAAGACATAATCAATAAAGTAAGGGTGGGAAATTGCTGCTTACAACACCCCTTAAGCCCTGAGCAAAGCCCCGTCCATGAAGGGACACAATAATGATAATGATAATGATAATGATGATAATTAATAATAAATAATAATAATAATCAGCTCTATTTATTGAGGGTAGTACATAACAGTAATCTGGAAAACCAGTGGCCCTCATATAAATATTTACAGAATAAAAAAGATGACATGTCAAGAATTAAAAGTATAGAAAGATTCTCAATTATGTAACAATAATTTGAAAAATTAAGATATGAGACACACTATGCCACTTTTCCATTGGATTAAGTTAACTTGGCTCCACTGGGGACATTATGCAAGTAACTATAACCATCTTCCAGTATAAGCATGGGGTACTCCTCGGCATGGTGAAAGGTTTGTGTTTTCTTATAACTGTCAGACTGTGTGTATTTTAACAGCTCTCACAGGCTAAAGAAGCAAGTACTTCAAATGAGGATGAAACACCACAAGGTAAAGGTCCAGTTTACACTATGGAAGAAGTTTCCCAGCACAACACAGCAGAGAAAGGCATCTGGGTCACATACCAAGGCAATGTGTATGACATTACAGATTTTATTGCACACCATCCTGGTGGCTCACAGAAGGTTATATTGGCAGCTGGAGGAGCGTTGGAACCATTTTGGGCTCTTTATGCAGTGCACAATACTCAGCATGTCCGGGACTGGTTGGAAGAATTTCGCATTGGTTCCTTGGCCAAAGATGACAGTTCTCATCACGCTGCTGATATCAAGGTACCATATCTAATCTGGAATTTTCCAAGTAGGAATTTTTTACTTACATTGTAGAGATACAATGCATGTGGAGGGAGTGTAGCTGTACGACTTTGATGCTTGACATCATAGATCTTAATATTAAAATGTAAATTTACATGCCGACTGTGGCACTAAATTTTTGCAATTTTTTTTTTTGGGGGGGGTTTCACGATCTGCAAAAAAAGCTCCTGCAAAAAAAAATTCCCTCAAAAATTTTCTGCACAAAAATTTACTCCACTAGCCAAATTATACATACCAGCATCACAAGTAGAATCTTGTTGCTGCCATCAACCACACAAAAGCATGTGACATTGATTACTGGATTCCTGGGTTTTACATCATTCTCTATATGTTGTTTCACATGCAGTTTAATAAATTACAACATTTTTGCATTTTTAAATTATTAAAAAATGCAAACATGTTGTAATTTCAATTAAATGCAACTTCCTGAAAATAGCAAAAATTAATACCCAGCAAGACTAAACCAGACTTTTAAAATCGCAAAAATTAAGTCCCTCAAAAAAAAAGAAATCGTCAGTTCGCAAAAATAAACTCCCGCAAAAACTTAGTGCCACATGATACAAATAAACTTTAGTATTATGCTGGTTTAAAATGAGCAATGATAGGGCAGATGGCCATTAAATAACTTTGCTGGATTTAATGATCTTGGATGTTCAGTGACCCCTACTGTTCTTTTGATGGATCATTTTCTCTATCGATTTTCTACGTTTTGTGAAAAAATTGAAGAAAATCTATCAATTAGAAGTTTGAATTTTTTGCCAAATGCACCATGAAATTCCATTATTTTTAGCTCTTCATTTATCTGTGTGGCGGTTTCAAATGCCTTTTGAAGGGTTAAGTTTTGTGAAAACATTGGCAAAATTTGGAATTATTTATGCAACAGATCCACTTCTATAAAATATGACTAAGATTGTTTGCCTCCGTTGACTCACCTTCGATATTTGTAACTATAAACCCCTGTAGATCATGCTGAATTACCTGTGCCAATTTTTCAAAATCAGGATAGCTTTCCACGTGCTTTATCTCCGAAACGAAGTCAGTAACTCCCAATTTTTTTGCATTTCTGACACAAGTAATTCATTATCTGACTGCAGTAAAAATTTTTAAAAATCTATCGACTGGAAAATTTTCACATGAATGTCCTTAAATGCCTCAAATCCAGTTAATCAGCATTCATACATCCATTGATTTATTGTCATTGGTTGCTCTGTGAACCAGACAATTGAATTGTACATCATAATTAACACCATATGATGTTTTAGGATCCATTTGCTAATGACCCAGCACGTCACCCAGCACTGAAGGTCAATACCAAGAAGCCATTCAATGCTGAACCACCCATGCAGCTCTTGTCAGACAATCTGGTTACTCCTAACGAGATCTTCTTTATTCGTAACCATCTACCTGTTCCCGATATTGATGAAAACAAGTATGAGTTGGAAATAACTGGCGAAGGAATTAACACTGTTACACTCTCTCTTGAGGTAATTTATTTTTTGGTTGGAAATTTAAAAACGCCCGTGTCACACTTCCAATAAACATGCATAACTTTGATTGAGAGTGGAAGGTCCAATGGAAAGTTTTTAACGAATAGAAATTGTGCAACTTAGTAGCACGTGCTGGCCAGAGTCCTCTGAACTTGCCTGTGTAGGGAGCACTCATGTATGCATGAATTGAAGCATGTGTTTTTCCACCAGAATGTATCTTGTTACTCTTGCGCACTACTCAAACAAGTGCCTACTATGCAGACAACCACTGCCCGCATTAATAGTAATCGATAAACTTTTATGTAATGCATATACACTGTACAATGCTGTCCTATATGCTTCACAAAGATAAAATCTTGAATATTCAATGCTTCTTATACAGAAATTGAAACTAAATGAAATGAATACTGTATTTGCTGATTATAAAGGTTAATTAAACTTTAATAAAATATATACATAGATTAAAACTAATAGTCCCAATAACAATAAATAATAAAAATTATAAGCTTGTTTGAAAAGATGGGTCTTCAATTTCAATTAAAAATGTGTAATTACCTTTTACATTATTGTTTCTGCCACTGCTTCATTAAAAACCATTGGTTTAATAATAAATTACTAGGGCGGTGAATTCCATATACCACTAGTTTATCAGTACCTGGCTAGCTTCAGAAGCACTCAATGCATGCAGAAGTCTATGAAATTGTAGCCCTTTGTACACATTGCGAACCTATTCATAAAGTTCCTAAACAACTGATAAGGGTGCAGCCATTTGCCACTTTAGAGAGGAGAAGAAATCTGTGAGAAATTGCTTGTGGGATAGATACTGGGGGCAACATAGCATTCCGTCTTTAGTTTTGTCTCCAGTTACTATTCCACTAGCCACTGCGAGATGAAACTTGTTTTGCTATTGTTGCTTCAGGACCTGAAGACCAAGTTTCCAAAGCACTCAGTCACGGCAACTATGCAATGTGCAGGTAACCGAAGAAGTGAAATGAACCAAATCAAGATGGTCAAAGGTCTTAACTGGGGAGCAGCCGCCATTAGCACTGCAGAGTGGACGGGAGTTCTTTTGAAAGATGTACTAAGGTAATTTGTGTGTTGAAATGAGACTCGTTTCGTGTATCGAGAGAGACGGACGCGTCTTGCGAGAAACGAGACTGGTGTCGTGTATCGAGAGAGACGAGACGAGTCTTGCGAGAAACGAGACTCGTGTCGTGTATCGAGAGAGACGAGACGCGTCTTGCGACAACGTGAAATGTGTTCCCAAAAATGAGACTTGTATGGAGAGGAACGTGACTCGCCTTGAGAGAAACGTGACCGCTAAGCGAAAAACAAGGCTTGCGTTGAGAGAAACAAGACTCGAGTCGTGAGAAACCTGGGAGGTCTCGTGAGAGTTGTGACTCTTGTGAAAGGAACGTAACACGACTCGAGAAAAATGAGACTTCTATCGAGAGAAACATGATGCGTCTTGCGAGAAACAAGACTTGTATCTCAATGCAGGAGGCAACAATCTCTCGAGACAGGACACTCGCCTCGCGAGAACATGACAAGTCTCGGGAAAGTAATAGTATACTTTTAATGGTACTTTTGTCTGATTTTTTTATATTAGGTATGCTGGACTCGATGACTCCTCTGTTGGAAAAACTGCCGCACAACACATTCAGTTTGAAGGGGCGGATCATGATATCACGGGCTCCACGTACGGAGCTTCGATACCTGTAAACAGTGCGCTTTCTTCTGAAAAGGACGTTCTTGTGGCTTACGAAATGAACGGTGTTCCGATTCCCAGGGATCACGGCTTTCCTGTGCGACTTGTAGCCCCAGGGGTAGTTGGTGCACGCAATGTGAAGTGGCTGAAGAAGATTATATCGAGTAAAGAGGAGAGCCTCAGTCACTGGCAACAGAATGACTACAAAGGGTTCTCCCCGTCAGTCGATTGGGACACGGTCGACTTCAAGTCAGCTCCTGCCATTCAAGAGCTGCCGGTCACATCAGCCATCTGTGATCCACCAGAAGGCGCGGTGATCTCCGCAGACGAGGGGGAGATCTCACTGAAAGGTTACGCTTGGAGTGGAGGGGGGAGAGGCATCGTCCGAGTGGACGTGTCCCTGGATGACGGCAAAACGTGGCACGTCGCTAAACTGGAAGGAGAGGACAAGCTAGAACGTGCATGGGCTTGGAAACTTTGGCACGCTACCCTTCCCCTGCCAGAAGGGAAGGAAGCCCTGCAGATCTGTGTCAAAGCAGTGGATTCGTCTTACAACTCACAGCCTGAAGGTGTTGCGCCCATCTGGAACTTGCGCGGGGTTCTTTCAAACGCTTGGCATCGAGTTAACGTTAAAGTTGAACATGAACAGTAAAATGGTGCGACGATGGAGGATCATGCAGATGTGGTGCGCTGTACTGAAGGTGGCTTGATCCTATTAATTTGCGAAGAAAAGTTTTAGTTTGTAACTAGGAAATTGCTGGGCTGCGCCAGGAAAGCATTCAGCTGTGTACCAACATTTCCAAGTTGCCTTTTACCTTTGTCTCAAACCTAACCTCCGATCAGGCGTTCTTTTTTGTTTTTCTTTTTTTTTAGCGAAAAAAGAATGCCTGATCGCAGGTTATCTCAAAACGAGTCTTTGTCCGAAACCTTTTATATGAAAATGTGTGACACCTACAGGTTCATTTTCTTTCAAATCAAACTTATGAAGGAAGACTCGTTTTGAAACAGAGGCACAAGGTAACTCGGAAATGGCCTATTGATCGCCAGAGAGTTTGACGGTGCGACTGATGTTTCGAGTGTTAGCCCTTCGTCAGAGCAAAATGGAGGATTGTGGTTTGAATATGTGTTTATGTAAAGTGTAGTAGGGAAATATTTTGTCTAAGAGTATATAAACACACATACAACCCACAATGCCTCACAATAGCTAACTAATAAATTGTGGGGTGGTAACCTTTTTAACAAAGAGAGGTCTAAAAATATTACCTCTGAGGTTGGCATTTGCAAGAAAAGAAATCTTTCGTTGCATTTGAAAAGCTTTCAGGCCCCGGCCAAACGATCGCAACATGTCAACGCAACATCAGTTGTTGGGTGCAACATGTTGCGCGCGTTTGGCCACCCTGTTGCAGCATGTTGGGTGTTGTTGGCTGACATTTGACCATTTCAAAATTTGAGTCAACAACAGCCAACTTGTCACAACACGTCGCAACAGGGCGGCCATACGCGTGCAACTTGGTGCGCCCAACAATGTTACGATATGTTGCGTTGAAATGTTGCGATCGTTTGGCCGGAACATTATGCATCTATCTTTTAGCTGGTTAGGCATAACGTATTTTTTAGTAGCGCGCAGTATAGTCAGGATTCTCATGAAATTGGGTGAAAGAAAACTTGGGAGCCCTAAGACTTATTCGATGAAGTAAGGGCACTTAAAATAATCCATCGTCGTCGTTGTTTTTACTTCCAAAAAGTTTCATTTAGGATGCCCCTCCCCCCGCCAAAAAAAAATAACAAACAAAACGAGCAAAGAAATCAGTTAATTTTTTTCCGGCTAAGAGTGACAGAAAAATGTAAGTAACCCGCAAATTAATGGGTTCAGGCCACTTTTTACATCGAATCAAAGACCGTTGAATACAGTCAGTGAAAAACCGATCACCTTGCCTCCTCTTTGAAGAAGTATTTAACACTTAATAACAAGAGAAGAAATAAAATTAAAGGTAATAGATTGAGTTTGCTAAAAAGGAAAAATGCCGAAGTGTTGGCACTAAACGGAAAAGGATCAGTGAACAATGACGGCTATTATTATAGAAGATTGAGATGAATTACCAAAGATGAATCTGAACGATGTGGGTTAAACTTTTAACGATATGCAAACTATGAACTGAATTTTTCAATAGTGGAACATTTTGCAATAGTCAGCTCCGCGTTCGTATCGTGTAGCAAATCGGTTCAATGCAACCATAAAGCTTTGCACAAGAGTCGGGATGTGTTTATTTGGACCTACAAGAGAGGAGGAAGGTGAGGGAGTTACTCCCCCCCTTTATCTTCATGGTAATCCCTCTCAAGTTATTCTTAGGTTACTACTGGCTCCGGAAATCTCAGGAGGGTGTAGAAATAGCCAATCCTGTGACACGGCATGGAGAACCCAAGCGGCTTTACCCTCTCTGTTATCCTCCACGAAAACATCCACGCCGAAGACGCGCGTGGCAACATTATCCGCGGAAAGACTCGGTACCATGTCAAACAACTTGAGAGAAAGGGAAAAAGGCTCATATAGGTTAACTCTGTGACCCTTTCTCCTCTGTTGTGACGTAGGCATTGTATGAATTATGTTCAGCAACTTGTAGGGAGATCAACAGGAGGCAGGCTCATTTTGTTGGCGCCTCGTCACCAGACTCCACCCTGCCGGATCTTTCCGCTCTTCGCCACCCGCGCGTGTGACTCGAAGGTGAGCCTGCGCGCAGGTTAGCTCAGACTCTGAGACAAACGAACTATTCAATGAACCAACCACCCAATCCGAAACTTAAAATGAACGGCAAGTTACAATGGCTAGAAACGGCGAAGAAGCTAGACTCAAAACTCCAAGAACAGCGGCAACGTTGGTCAAAAAAAAAGTTGCAACAAAGTTGAAAATCTGAAAAATCAAGACAACAAGGTTTAAACGTACGACACTTCCGTAGCTAGAAAAACGTGATGACTGAGGCAATGTCCATGGTTCAATTCCTAGGTATTTTATTATTTTACTTTCTTCCTTCCAAAAGAAAACCAAAAACAAAAATAATGACTGAGGCGAGCACGTTCTGGGCCACGATTGGCTAAAATGAAATCACGTGAAATCATGCGCGCGGACAAAACACATACTAAGGCGAGAGGGGTGAGTTCAGAATTGAGAATTCGAAGAGTTCAAACAGGCATCTTTCTAGAGCATCTTCAGGGTTGAGTGCCGTTGGAACGCCACAGTTTTCATTCCTTTTACACAGTTTCTCTCATCTCGTTTTTGAATGAAAATGGAAA
>Ga0126338_10003862_pt1 | contig 10587 bp, 10 predicted proteins | sample OrbCmetagenome_2_FD_92529 | JGI IMG/M metagenome (GOLD analysis project Ga0126338, IMG submission 92529) | Coral microbial communities from Petempiche,Puerto Morelos, Mexico - Orbicella C C metagenome | ecosystem: Host-associated > Invertebrates > Cnidaria > Coral | place: Petempiche,Puerto...
AAAGGTAGAATTTTGATTTGAGTTTTGTAACTTTGCGGTGGGGTTTCTGTATATTGTTTGGCCTTCTGTTTTGAGTTTTAATAATCACCATATACACAAAACAAAACAGCAAAAAACATTTGTGTAGAAGAAAAAGTTACAATTCGATAAACTTTAATCCTGGGTTAGCACAAACCGGCTTCAGAACAATCCTGCCCTGTTTCCAACAAGCTAACCCAATATGAGCCCGCGATCCAATCGCAGCATTTGGTCAGCGGTCGACTTCAAAAAACACGTGACCTCGAGGAGCTGTAAACTTGAGCCCGCGATATGGTTACGCGATACTGGTCAGCAGATACCTTGATTTGACAGGTGTCAATTGATCATAACATGGATTTCCCATATCAAGGAAGTACACGGTAAACCAAGGCTGCATGTCTCTGCCAACCTATTATTTGGAGTATGGCCGCCATGTTGGGCAACTCCGCCGCCGCCGCCGCCGCCGTCGTCCTCGTCGTGCGTACGCGCCCACTAGCAATACCGCGAGCCACGATAATCATGAGAAAATCAACTCATGGGTTTCCTTTTCCTTCCTATATGAGTATGGAACTCCGCTATAAACGGATTCTAGACTTTACAAACTTGAAATCATTGAAAAACCGGTGCGCGCGCGTAAACAGCTGCAAATTTACCAAGGACAATTCAATACGTGCGATTTTGTTAAAGCGTAAAGTTCAATAATGCGTCGAAATATATTTGAAAACCATTATTTGCGTTACTTTAAGTTAGAATTCTACTAAAACAATTAGACTATTCGCTGTCGATTTCTATAAGGCGATAGTTTTTGGCCTCATCAACTATCATCTCATAGAAATCTCGAGCTCATAATCTAATTGTTAATTAGTAAGACATGCCCATAACTGATGTTTAATACCATTGTTCTTTGAGTTGCCTCTAATTACATCTATGTGATATCTTTGCGACAGATTTTTGCTCCGGACAAAGCTGAAGACATTTAGCTTAGATTCCTTCATTGGCCACAGAGTCCAAAATTCTCGAATGTGACGTATTCGTATTTTTTTTAATCAAATGAAAATACTATGTATTCCAATTGTAGTTGGAAAAGTACTGGTGCTAATATGATACCGACATTCTATTGTCCTTTTCAGAACGATAAAAGACAGGAGAATTGCAAAAGTGATATATTTTTTACGGGAGTTAATCGTCAGAGTTCATCTGTCAGTTGATTTTATTTCGTTCTCACATGTTTTGTTCTCTAATAAGCTTGTGTTAGTAGATAACTGTAGTACACGAAATTTAAAACTAAGTGCATGTTGAAGAAGATTCACGTTTTTTTTCAAAGAAAATTTCTCGCCTCTATTTAGCACTACGTTGTATGAATGCCCGTATATACTTGCCAATCGCCAACCCCTCTAAGTGTAGGCATGCTCGAGCCACCACCATGGTATTAGAGACCTTGAGAGTGGAGGAATTCCTCCCTTCGTCATTTTAAAATAAGCTCTCAATCTGCAAATGGCATATGTCTGGTTGGTTAGGAGTCATATGACTTTCCAATCCATAATGCAAAGTCGCTCCAAAAAACGAATAATTCGTTAAAACGGGCGAAATTGTGGTCGACCGGCAGTCAGGACATTGCTCTGGCATAGTGAACTGGCGTGGGCAGAGAATTGACATGTTAGTAGTATAATTGAGATTATTAGAGCACTTGCTGATTAAACAATTCAGCAATCTTGAGATAATGAGACGAGCATCATAGAATCAGTTTAATGATGTGCAGGCTGTGTAAATATATGTGAGTAGTGATATGGGTGCCAGTAAACAGCACGTTTTTATACATTCTGGTGCAATTACATTCGCACTGGCATGTCATCGAGTCGAGGGGACCATCATGGACAGTTATAACGTCCGTCTACAAAATCACGGAGCAGATATCGATGAGGATGAAACAGTGAGTTTTATTTTTCGCCAAATACGAAGCGTCTTTAAAATCAATGTGGCCATAGGATTTAACCTGAAGAACGAACAAATCGAAGAATTGCGTTACTCTCTCTCCCAGTTTGGATTCCTATTTGGTGTCTCCTTCCTGAATCACCAACAACGCCGATATGGAAGCTTTTATGTAAAAAGAGCAAGAAGACTGGCTGGAGTATCTGCACTAGAAAAAAGGCCAATGATAAATGGTCAATCAGAATGTTCATTAACGCCGCCGTCTACTCTACAAAATCAAAGACCAACCCATCAGAGCAAGGGACGATGTGTTGATTCGATGCTTGACTTAACAACCTTGGATCGTCTAGAAAATGTCTTGAAAATGTGGCATTTCATTCGTCATTAACGTTCCTGGGAAGCCAAAGTCAAGTAATTCTGGAGGGTTCTTACATCCGACCAGGACCATCTTCGAGAATAAAAAGAGGAAGGGATAAGAGTGAAGAGGAATTGAAACTTTCAAAGTATGTTGTCCCATTGGAGGTCTACCATGCTGAGACCCAGCTTCCCTGCAAGACTTGAAAGCTGGAATTCATATCTCAACACGAGCTCGTTTCCATCAGCTTGTTCAGCATTCGGTGCATTTAATTTCGTGTGTCGCACCATGCCTATCATACCGTCCTCTCACTTCCGCCTTACAAACCTGACAGTTCTCCCTTTCACATTAGCTTGGTTTGAATGAATCAGAACTTTGCAACAACCTTTTTAGATTTACCCAGCTTTCGCAACAACTTTAACCTTTAAACCTCGCTGATTAACCTCTTGTTGGTATTTGCTTTGTAGTTGGGATCCTGGTGTGGCCGGTTCAAAGATGAGTGACTCGTCCCCAGCTCGATCTTTTGCACTAGTCGTTTTTCTTCTTCGCCTTTTCCTTTTCTCGCTCTTTCTTCCACCACTCCTTGGGGCCGGTCTGTGTAATGGCCGTTCTCCTGTTTTGCTTTTCATACCTTGAGGGCAGAGTCTACACCCTGGTATCTGGATTTCTTGCTGTATCCTAAATATTTCATCCGTATCACAGCCTCATCAACCTTCTCTACTACCCTCTCCTAGGGTAATAATCTGCTACAATTTATTAGTAGACTTAGGACTTCTTCAGTTAGCACCGTTCGTTTGGTACTCCAGGGTAAATCAGATACAGCATTTATAACCGCTTTTGAGACAAAACTCTTGGAGTAAAAGTCAGACAGGATTGTTGACACCTTCTTAACTTGTCCCTATGTTGCCTTCTCTCTCGTCTTCATCCAAACCTTTAAGTCAAGGATCAGTAACTTTCTATCTCGGTGCTTTGATGGAAAGTCTAATTCAAGCTTACTCGAAGGATGGATGTCATTTCCTATTTGTTTGACCAATGTTACTGTCCTTTCATCCTCACTGATTTCTTTATCCTCCTCCACAGCACCTTCATCCGTGAAGATCTGTACATTCCTCTCATAAATACTAAATGTATTTATGAGAGGGATTATTTTCTTGGAGGAACCAAGTTGGAGTGTGTTGCTGTTGAAAAAGATCTGGGTATTTGGATCAGCCACGATTTAAGCTGGAATCATCACGTTGAAATTATCTTGTCCAGAGCTCAAAAGATGCTTAATTTGCTCCATAGGACATGTAAGGAGGTGACTGATATTAGAAATAAAAAGTTACTTTACATTACTTGGGTGCGGTCACGTCTGGAATATGCCAGTGTGGTATGGTCGCCTTATACCAAAAGAAATATTACCAGCTTACAACAAATTCAGCGCAGGGCTACGTGAAGTATTCATTCTCGGCAGGGAGTATTCTGAGCACGAACGCCTGAGTAAATTAAATTTATTACCTTTACAATATCGAAGGGAAATTCATGATTTAGTATTCTTTTTAAAGTGTTTTGAGAATATGTATAATTTAGATATTTTGGACTTTGTATCGTCTCGAACTTGCAACAAGCCTTTGAGAAAGATTGATTATCTAACACTCAATGTCCCGTTTAGTCGCACAGAAACTTTTAAGAACTCATACTTTATACGGGTTTGTCGCTCATGGAATTAACTACCTCTTAACATCAGGGAGTCTAACACCTTATCAGTCTTTCGCAAGAAATTGTTGCTTCTTTTTACGATAAGTTCAGTGCTAATTTTTTATCGCGATTATCTTATTTTTTAATATGAGTTTAGAGTAATTTTTAACTTAGGTATACAATCATACAATGATACACTAGGGCGGCTTATATTAAGGAATCTTGTATTTTGTTTTAAGCTGTCCTCAGATTCATTGGATTGACTTGTTCAATGTAATGTAATTTGGAATTTGTATTAAAGATTAAAGATTTAAAGATTCCTGTACCTCAGTCCATCTGGTGCTACGTTTATAGGCCATGCTGATATCGTCCACATACCGCTTATTCATCTTCTGAATAATGCTCATTTCCTGTAGCCTAGTGGCAAGGTCTTTATCCCACCACATCTTCGAGACCTGCGCTAGATCTGCAGTTAATTCGAGGCCAATCAGTCCGACTTTGGTTTGTTTTCTCATCTGATTATCAAAGTCGTGGACATGATTCTTCAAAATAACCCTCAGTACGACTCTCATTGCTTCTCTTATCATCACGCGTTTTATGTACTCGTCTAGTTGTTTGCTAGGCGGATTCCACGGCTTGAAGCGTTTTTCTTTCTGTTCCTTACTACCACTTGCAGTAATTGTGTGCGGTTTCCCCCTTTTTTTTTTTCCCTTTTCCTGGGACACACACAGGCTGTGCTTAACTTGTCAACATCTCAGAAGTCATCGAACAAGCTAAGTACAACCCCACTTTAGCATTGTTACGCTGCAAAATGTAACTCTGATCTTTATATATAAAGAGGGAAATTCAGATACATTAACCTTCTTGTCAAACTTAACAAGCCCTGTCAGTCAAATTATACAAACCTACCGGCCAAACGACCTGTTTAAAATTTTCTCCAGTTGAACTGGAAAAGTTACGTTGGTTTAAAAGAATTGTTCGTCCTTGCCATACCACGTCCGTTTCTAACCGTCCGAGCTCAAAGTTTGATATGTTCTAAAGCTAATTATAAATTAAACAACAACAAATACACAAAATGTGCGAAGGCACGATCACATGGTTGTCCCCCTGGTCGCTTACGAGAAGTGGACGCTAGGAAGGAGTTGACTGCGTTAGATAAAATCGTTTGGTTTCGAAAGGTCGGCTTTTTTTTCTCGAATTAAAATACTTTAGAGTGAATAGAGTGTAGTTTGAAGAGCGGTAGAACAACACCCTCACCCTTGTTAAATGGTACGGTTAATTCAATTTAATTTTCGGCTTAACACTTTCAGCTTCAGTTAGCTAGTCTTTACTGAACAGTCGCTCTGTTTGTTTAATGATGGGAAAAGCAACAGTACATTGTAAGTAACTAAAAGCAAATGGAAGTAAGCCGTAGAAATCGTTTAAGTAACCATTCTTATGCAGGTTTCAGAGATAAAGCTTTCGAAACTCCCCCCGTATGTATTTAACGTTAGTGCCAATGAAGACACTATTTATGCCATTACCATCTAATCTGACAACCGCTTCGGCTTGACTTGTCCTCTCGCAATTCTGAATAATAAAGAGGATGTTATTGTTGAAAACTTGGGAATATTGTGATCCTCCGCTCCCTTTTCCCACTTTACCTCTACTGGTATCGAAAGTAACATAAACAGCAGTATATTAGTTTAGGAATCCGAAAAAAACATACTTCATAAGGTTTAGACCATCGAAGGATAACTGCTAAAGGTATGCTGAAGATTGTCGTGACCAAGTTCAGCCACCCGAGTACAGGGAATCGAAATGCAACTTAAGTTCTACTAGTAATAATCTATCGAAAAGGTTGATACATTTTACGTTGTCACAATTCGCGTTAAAGAGCTTGTTACATTTTGCGTTAAAAGGTTGTTGCAATTCGCGTTAAAGAAAGTGTTACACTTTGCGTCAAATGTTGTTACAATTCGGGTTAATGTTATATTTTGCGTCACAACTTGTTGCATTTTGCGTTGGTTGTGACATTTTGCGGCATAACAATCATAGTCAATGCCTTCAATACTTTCGAATAACATTTTACACACCTTATCAACTGTGAAGTGTATATCCAGGCGCGGATAAACGGCAACCACATCAGCAGTTACAATAATCAAGTTATCGCTTTTCCAGGCATCATTCGCCGCCCCACACACCTGTCTAACTGGGGACCACTGCACTCATCCTCACATTCTTTATGATCTATACGCAGAGCGTATAACGGTGCCACCGGACTGTCCCTATCAAATTGATATTTATTCTCAACCTGTTGTTCTTTTCAGTTACTGCACTTAACATGAGGACCCAGCATACAGCATGCGCATTGATCATTTGTTGTAATCGGTCATGCTATTCTTTGGTAACTAAAAGACTCTCAGCAACGTGAGGTTGAGAGTCACTTTTATAGTTCTCTAAACTGTCCACGGAGAAACGACCTGACTTGTCAGTTTGAAAAACCACATTTTCTTTCATGTTTACCTTTTTCTCAACGATATCAAGCCATCTCTTTCGTCGTTGTCTAGGTTGCACCATCCCTTAAGCCTTTCACTCTCTACATATTCTCTCGTCATTTGATATAGTCCCACTTTCAATTTTGTATTGCAATCTCTGACTCCTAATCAAGAGGTCCAAGTAGATACAATCTTTTATTAAGGGGAAGATCAGATGCCTTCATACATTGACACTCGAAAGATCTTTTCCCTATGCCATTAAATGGTTTCCTCTCCACTTCAGCGTGATCTCCGTTTTCAGTTTCCATCTTTTGTTGTCAGGTTTTCGTCCAAGGGGTTGTTGTTGTTGTTTTTTTTTTGAAATAGTATAGATGAGGAGAGGCGTATCCTCCTCCACTGACGTCATTGACACGTGACTAGCGAGGGACGGTAATGTCAGGTAACCAGAGGGAAGTAAGGGAAATCCCTTCCGCTGATGTCATTGGCTCGTCACGTGAGCGTTTTGCCCACATACCTTTGTCATTTTCTCAAACTTTTGTTGGCAGACATTTTGAATTAATTAAAAAGTGCTACCAGCACCCCTATTACTTCTCACGTATACCTACACGGCCTGCATCGCATTAAAACGGTTCTGTGATCCTTACCTCCTGTGAGCTCAAGGCTGCTTAGTTAATGAATAAGCAAGTCATGTCAACATAATAAATCAAGTCTCCAAGTCATGAATGAACAGAAAGTTTCAGCAGCATATGAAAGGTCAAGCTCTCCGAAATAAAGATAAGTACACCAGCCATTTTGTCCTACTGAAACCGAAGGGATAATGATCGAGTGTCCACCGTCAATTGGAAGTCGATATATTTTCATATAAAAAGTATTTTCCAGCGTTAGTAGGGACTATGAATTACGTTTCTGCAGTGACTACTGATAGGGTGTTCAGAGTGTGTTCATCGCGATTAAACATCGCAATTGACACACTTTCTGTACTTTTTTCGAAATCTTGGCCACGTTCTGAATTCTCAGAAATGGCTGGAAAGAAGTAAAGAAAGAACCCATATTATAATCAAGCAGATTTCTTGATTGTATACATGTAACCAGCTTTAGTAAGAGCGATTATATCACACATGAAAACCCGCTTCAAGGCCTTTTATTCCTCATCTGTAACTTTCTTTAAGAATCTAATTAATTTTGCGCAAATTCACGAGAAATATCGTACTGTGACGTTTTGCTGTTAAACAGCAAAACTTCTATTAAACCTTGAAAAATAAGCAATTATGATAATCATTGTTATTGCTTCTGTAAACTAGCGATTTATTATCTCCTAGGAATCCTATTGATTCCCAGACAGAAGCTATTCGCTCTCCTTCTGCACCGGACGGGTGGCTTCTTACTTCCTCTCTCTTGGCTTCGGGATTCAGAATTATTCACGACAACTGGACAGAGACTTCCTTATTACCATGTCCCCTGGGAACATTTTCTAATCCTTTCACCAAAGGAAGCGACGGATGCACAACTTGTTCCCCAGGTAAGCTTAACACTGTCTTTTGCAACCCGGCGGTTTATAATTCGGGTGATTATCTGATTATCTTTATCGCGCATAGACATAGGCATAGACAGTTTATTTTACTTGGACAACACATTTAGCCATGGTTACGGTGCGTCCCATAGACTTGATAAGCAGAGTCTACATGACGCACCAGCTAGATTACAGGAGCGCCAAGAAAACAAAATAACAAAGTAAAAATGTGTGTACAATTGGTTATATTAACTATTTAGATATATGCAATGTTCTTGTTTTAAGTTCTAATTAACAATACCTATATGTATAACGATACCTCTCTTTGGAAAGTAAATGCAATGAAGGTATACGACACTATACTACGTGCCACGACACCATGCTACAATACGCTACATTGCAACTACAATGCACTATACTTATATAGTATAAAACTTGGAATGGTGATGTGGGTTAAATGCAAATAAATAAAGAAGTGTTCTCAAGACGCATAACTCGGAAAATTAAACTTCTGCGCCGCCAATGGAAGCCGAACCCCATTCCTAACATCCAGCGTGCAAGGTTAAGGGTTCAACTTCACGTGGGGACTCAGAGGAGACCTCACTCAAAAGGAAGCTCCCTTAATCTCTGTCAACAGTTCTGAGACTCGAATGAGTGATGCATCTCTATTGACGGACAAGGCAGTTAACGCGGGGCCACAACAGTGAAGGGGGCATTCTAAGAGTCATAGAATAGTCTATGAGAAAGTGAGAAGCAATGTTGACTGTTGTTCATTACATGCCCATCACCCAACCTATGGAGCAGTTGCAAAGACGTTGAAAGCTTGGCCATATGTTCGACGTAATCCAGTCCCGAAAATTTATTTTGTTGCGGTTGACGTTTTAATTTGCAAGTAAGAGGATGAACATTAATGATCCGCACCAGTCAAGTTACTTGCATTGTATAGTATGATTTTATGGCTGTTACTTTTTTCTTTCCAAGCCAAAAGTCCGAGTTATTGTTGATCTCTTGATGTCACATTTATTTATAATAAATGTAACATTCTTCGACCTTTAGTTACTGCTCATAGGCAATTTGAAATAATCAGTCAAATGTACCTTCTTGGTACTATAGTGGTACTATCCATGAACATATTGTTGATAAACATTGTTTACAGGAGGATTTTACTCTGATGATGTCGGTTACGTTGGAGAAAGCTGCAAGAAATGTCCTAATGGATCTTTTGTACCATTTGACAAAACGCCAGGAACGTCAAAGCAAGACTGCAAGTCCTGTCCAGAAGGTAACAATCAAAATATATTAATTTGCCAAAGCAAATGCTTTATTTTGATTGTTCAAAGCACCTTTTCTTAATGATTACCTAATACGCGGTTCAAACGGCACTCTAATCATGCGCCAATTTCACTAGACTTTGGAGCAAAGGCTGACTCAGATGGCATACTTGCGTCGAACTTAAGAGCCACTGACTTAGAATATGGAGAATCGCTGACCAGGTTGGAAATATTGAAAATCCTGAAACTTTGCCTAAAAAACGCTTTCAGGGAACTTTTTTCGAAAATATTATTCCGATTTTCTCAGAATTTAAGGTCTTGGAGAAATTCGCAAAAAGTGAAAATACAGCTTTTTGCCTCATTACTATTAACCCCAGACGTCCTTTGAAATGGCTTGTTTTTCAGGCCGTGTCACGCACCGTTGGTTTCATTCACGTGATTGAAAAAAGGTGATCACATGATGATAAACATTTCTTGGCGGGAATGGCCAAAGTTTGCAGCACAGCGTTTGCAAATTTTTCGAGGCAAATGTTATCCATGCGATGGATTTTGCATCTTTTAAACTCTTCTCTGTAACATATCTTGGATTGCATCTTGTTAGAAAGTGCGAAACTCAACAAACTTAGAAGTAAATTGTGAAGCAACTTCCCCGCAACTTCCCCGACGGCAGAGATTCACTCATTACACGATCATGAATTCGTCATCACGCGGTTGCTCTTTTGAATCACGTGAATAAAATCAATGAGGCGTGAACGGCTAAAAAAAGTCATTTCAAAGGACCTCTGGGATCAATAGTAATGAGGCAAGAAGCTGTACTTTGTAGTTTTAGAAGGAAAACGTCACGAAATTATAACCATCACTTTTAGGTCTGACAAATGACCATGGAAATATATCGTAAATAAATTTGATGATCACCCTAGAGGTCATGTGTATGGAAACTTTGTCAAGAGCGCGAAAGTAGACACTACTTGACAAAAGAAAAACATATTTGGGCAAAAATTCATCATGGATACAACTTGTCAGTAATACATGTAGGTCTGTAGTGGAGGGCTGCATAGGATTCTTCTTAAGAGTCATAGTATAGATGTTTATCGTTAGGAAAAAGGGTATGACTGGATTAAAATAATAGGAAGGACTATTTTTAAGATCGGTTTGATGCAGGCAAACCGAAGGGAATTGTTCAAGTGCGAATATATCGCCCTTTAGGTGGCGTATATATTCTATCCATTTAGAACACGTTCACATATAATGAAGCTACTGTAGATGAATTTCACCAAAAGTCATTTTGCAATATTGTGTGTCGATATTCAACAGGAACAGAAACTGATTTCTTCGCTGGACATCGTGCTT
>Ga0126338_10003863_pt1 | contig 10587 bp, 6 predicted proteins | sample OrbCmetagenome_2_FD_92529 | JGI IMG/M metagenome (GOLD analysis project Ga0126338, IMG submission 92529) | Coral microbial communities from Petempiche,Puerto Morelos, Mexico - Orbicella C C metagenome | ecosystem: Host-associated > Invertebrates > Cnidaria > Coral | place: Petempiche,Puerto...
CCCCCCCCCGCCCCCCCCCTCACCCAACTGGGGGGGCCCCCCCCCCCCCCCCGGCTTGATTTCTTTGTTCTACTTAGGTTTGTTTTAAGGCGCGGTCAACAATGTAAACGTGTAAGAAGATGGCAGATCTTGACCACTCGCTGGTATAACAGGCACGATTATTCATCTACAATTACGGCTGGTAAAACAGGTACGATTATTCATCTACAATTACGGTACTTTACACAAAATAAAATTATTGAATAATATTCTGAATTCCTTCTTATAACCGGCACAGTGTTTTTGTAACTTTAACAACAGCTTGTCGAATCTCTTTGATTCTGCAACAATAAATCAAGGGATTTACAGAGCTGCTCATGAAGACAATCGTAGAAGCAAAGATGTAAGCCACTTTCACCGAATACGTGTAACCCTGAATTCGGTGAGCAACTACTACACTGAGATAAGACGCATTTGACAGAACAAACAAACCAAGAATGTACACCATCGTTACTGTTGACTTCTTGTATTTCGCAATGCCGATAACCCTGGCCGATTTTTCCTGGTCTTGAATGGAGCGTTGATGTCGTTTGACTTGCTTATAAATCCTAGAATACGCCCAAACAGTGACGATTAAACTGGAGAACAAAATGGGAGCTGTTATAGCGTTGAAGTTTTTCCCGTCTCTGACGAAGAATCTCGAGCCCGCTGCCAAACCAAGTATGGACCAAAGGATTCCCACTGTCACCAGAGCTCGAAAATTCGTCACAATTTCGTTGTAACGAAGATGAAGATGAACCGCGAGGTACCGCTCAATGCTTATGGCTGTTAGCGTCAAAATTGAGACACCGCAAGCAATGTACCCAGACGTTTCTGTTACTATCCTAGTCACACAATACATACTGAGGTTATGTTGCACCTCTCCAATTTTGTGCGCCACGAAACTCGGTTGCGCCACTAAACCGACAGTGAAATCGGACAATGCTAGGCAGCACACAAGAGTATTAGCTGGGCAATGAAGCGAAAGCGTTCTTTGATAAGCGAGAATGATGAAGAAATTTCCCAGCACGGCGGTCAGCGCGAAAAAAGAATTCACGACAGCTGTGATAATGTTTGTTGTATACAAGCAACCGGCGTTGTCGAAGTTCGTGTCTAAGTTGAAACAGCTTTGCACCGAAGCGTGAACATTTGAGGATGGATCTGACGAAAAATTCCCCATGTTGCGTCCTGATGAGGCCAAATTGTCGATGTTGTAATCCGTTTAGAAACACCTGCTGGTGTTAAAAGAGAAATGAAAAAGTTATTGGCGTGATGCAAATGCTAGATTAAACATATTATATTTCCCATTAAGGACACTTCCTTCGAATCAAAACACGAAACATAATTGCCCAGGAAATGTAAAATTCAAAATTATTTACTTAATTAAATTTTCCATTTAAGGAAAAAAATACAAGCAGTTTCGTTTGATTCCTTTTGTAGGCCAAGTGTGATACTGCAAAAAGTGATTTGGTAAACTATACTAAACACATCTTAAATTAGCTGACCTTATTAATTTGACTTTAAAAACAAATGCATGCAATACAATTCAAGTTTCGTTCTTTAGATCAACGTGGCTCTAATATCTCTTACATAATATCCTTATACACCGTACATCATATTGGATGTTACTAAAATAAACACATTAATGCCAAAGACAACTTTGTGACAGAAATACGTGAGTTGAGATGTTATCATAAGAAAGAGAAAAGCAAGTCAATATTTCATTTTCGCATCGATAGCCCTTTCTTCGTTGCAAAAATCTATTTAATTTTAATAATTTGATTTGTAACAGGGCCGCACCACTCCTTATGGACACTTCTTCGAAAAGGACTCCTCTTCAATTTACAAACACTTCAGTTTGTCTTAATGAAACCGGAGTTCTTAATTTCGCTACCTCTGTGATACAGCTCTGCCATTTTGATGTTCATATCAAAGAAGTACAATGTATATTAATATTAGAGGTTTCGTTTTTTAGTATATAAACAAACCTTCAAACAAGTGTGTACATCAATTAGCCTCAGGAACCTGTTAGCAGGCTAACATCCGAGATGAGCAAGATAGTCACAGTGTGCCACAACCAAGCACTGCGCCACTATTCTCTCTCACTCCTGTTACAATTAATCTTAACTAGACATATAACTGCGTATAAAAATCAGCCGAAGATTTCCAACCATTTTCCGATAAATTTCGTCTACTTCATGAAGATTTTCAAAACGTTGTCTAAGGATCATTTGATCTTTTCCGACCATTTTTAAAATATTTCTGAAGATTTACGTAGAAGATTCGAGGATTTTATTTTGCTTTATCCTAATTACATTTACACAAAAACCGATGAAATGCCACTATGCTTGGAAAGGCTTTCCAGAGCTCTGATTGGTTGTATTTGTCAAGGTATGGGATAGGTAGGAATCTGAAGTTTTAAACTTTCTCTTTAGACCCATTATAAGTCAACATGATTAGAAATACCATTGGTTTCTTAGAACGAACGACAAGTAACTAGGAGACAGAATGGGGCTTTTCTGTTCATAGAGTAAAAGTTCCCTGACAAATGTAATAGGAATGCAAGCAGTTTTGATCCTCACCTCTCAGTCTGCTCCTTATTATTAATTTTGATTTGTAATTGAAATCTATAATTGAAAGAGGGAGGAGTCATTTCGTGAAGTAAAATTAATATTTTCACGGCTAATTATTTTAAGACTGACAGAAGTAACCATAGCTACAATTGACTGTAATATTGCTTACTACTGCGATGGACTAGCATTCCATCCAGGGGGGAGTAGAAATACTCCTAGTCGCTTCATGGTACTAGTACTGAAACCGGGATAAGCTCCAGCCTGATGAGCCACTTAGCTCGTATGCAGACTTTACCTTTTTTTTGCTTACTACTAACTCTGCTGTTATCTGGATGTTGAACAGACCAACGGGTGGTTAACTGAAGCGGTCATTCCTAAAGTCTTTGATAGCGTTAACCCTCTAACAGTTGAAGAATCCTCGAAAATCGTGGCATCCCAATCATACTTGTGTCCATCATGAGATTACAATGCAAGAGAGTCGTCTGTGAAAATGATATGGTCAAGGAATTTGCCATACGGACGGGGTTAAAATAAGACCGTTTGCTCTCTCCTCAATTCTTATAAGGCTGGCGCGTGAAGCTGCATGAAGGAAGCAACCATGAATGTCGATCAGAAGAGGAATAACATGGACCCCAAAGAACACCCTTGAAGATGTTGACTTTTGAGGATGACTTTGGTTTGCCCTCTCATCGTCACCAAGGCATAACTGAACACGTGGCGACAACGGGTAGACCGATTGGTCAACTAAACTAATGCAAGACCAGAGTAACAGGATGTCATAGATATCAATAACGTTGACGAAGTACATGAATTCATCCATCTGAGCGACTAGATCAGCGGCGTGGTGGAAATTCTGAAATGGACGTTCCGGCTACAAACGTTATCGAAGGCAGGAAGAGACTGGGACACTTGCAGCGTTTCCAGACATCCTGAATTCTACCAGGATGGGCATGCATTAAAACCAAACAATGGATCGTGACAGCAACGTTCATGGAGTTAAAAAAAAAAACGCACCGTACAACCCCAAATAGCATCCCAAGGGTTTCTCTGAGACAGAGTCATGTAGGGACGAGATAAAAAGGAAGGCCTAGAATAACATGTTGAAAGTCAGTTTAAAAAAAAATGGTTGAAAATGGATGGACTTGGAGTCAGGTTGAACGATGGTCATCTGACAGGCAGCATTGGCATACCTTGGTAACGGCCTTATGTGCTACTAAGCAGAAAGGGGAATTAAGTAAGTAGTATGGTGCCTAGCACAGAAAAAGGTCAAAACTGCAAAGGTCTGAGAGATGTGGCTTCGATCAGAACAAATCCAAAAGAATCGGCAGACTCTCGCTTATGTATATAGCATAAACTGACAGATATCGAAAGCTTTTGTCCCTTAAACCTGAAAACTAACTCATAAAAAGATTATTTTTTAAACAATTTAATTACAACTTTGGTAGACTGACTAGAAAATCGATTTTTTTTTTAATTTTCATTTTGCTATAAGTTAATTCTTCTTGCCTTGTCACTTGGGTATTTTCATAAATCTCTTTCAGTAAATACCTTTTCCTTATATTTCTTCCATTCTTCGTTAAAATGCATGTGGATGGTGTATACACGTATTACAAAATATAATCAGCAACAAAAGCACAAATCAGGGCAAGCAATTACAGGAAACGCACGTCTCGGCAATCCAGAACGCGCCCCCTATGATCCTTTTCACGGCAAACTGAATTCAATCCATATTAAATCGACAACAGCAAACTCTGTTGAGACATAAAAACCATGAAACTGATGAAAAGCGTAAGAGTGGCATAGAAATGCTTTGAAATGCCATGAAATTAATGCAGCTAATAAAGCGTACATTTTCGCCTGGTTTTGATTTCGTTGCGATGCTAAATTTTCGCGATAATGGAAAAATCCTCACCGGATCTCAAGTATAGCGCGTAGGTTTTACCTACGTCAGCTGAACTTTATTAAAGTAAGTAAATGCAGCCAAGGACAATTCCCAAGTTGCACATTTTATTTGAACAAATAACAGTGACGTAACTTTCACACGTCAGCAGGCGCCGAGTGATTGATCAGCTTGTGAAACACAAACTTCAATTTTATTCAGTATCGGCCCACATATTCTGTCGATTCTACCCAATAAAACAGACCAGTCTCGTGTTCTCGGTATTGGACTGGAACTAGCTTGCAACTGAGGCTCAAGTGGGGAGTCTTTTCAAACGCAAATAGCATTTATCCCTCTTCAATGATATTCCCCCTCAAGAGCCTCCATTTCAGGCTAGTTCCGGTCCAATACCGACAATGCAAAATGGCTTATTCCTCTTTGCTTTAATGGTCACCGTCACTTTAAGGCATGAGCAACAATTTTATTATTATTATTATTATTATTCTATTTCTTAATTTTTATTATTCTTTATTATGTTTTTCTTTATTTTTTCTTATTTTATTGATAAGAATGTTGTTTTCCCAGCCCAGCCTGAACTTATTTTTGTGCTGATTTTAGGCAAAAAGATTTTTGTAAATATCCGGCTTAGATTACAGCGTATGACATTTCTGTTTTTGAATGTATCTGTTGTGCGGATGGTGTTATAAAATAATTTTGGAGCCAGTCTGCAGGCATTAAAGACTGATATGACGCACATAACTTCTTGCAGAAATGTTTTTAACATCGAGCATAGAGTTAGTGCTGTTTTTGTTGCTTTTTGGCTAGTTTTGCCGTTTAGAGAAAGGAAGAATTTTAAACCGTTTAGTTAAAAACATAATTGTATTGTATTTACAAATTTTCCGACACACAAAATTATAGTCTTTTCAAATTTTCAGCTTCAGGTTTATTCTTAAAATATTCTTAAAATTTCGCAAATTTCAGACTCGATATTCTTATTTTTATAAAAACTACCCCATGTAACCGTAAACAGCTGAAAATGGGGTGCAAGTACTGTTTTGAGTTCAAAATACTCACTCATTTGGGTTCAAAATGTTCCTGATAGTGATAAGATTTGCTTGCAAGGATTTCGCATGCAGCATCCTAGTTTGGAAACTTGATTATAGCTCCCACTTACAAACAACGTGACGTACCGTGTGGTGCTGGGAACAAGTTTGAGCCTTTTGGAGAAAAGGGGTCCCTTAAGACAACAAGCATGATTTCTGCGCGAATAACGAGTTGAATTCAACGTTGTTTTTACCATCTTGATTTGAATTTAACATATAGTGAATCCCTTCAGAACTAACGTAGAACAAGAAATGCCTAGTGATAACTGATTCCCGGTATTGATGGTAGCTTTCAAGACAAACTAACCGTAAAAAACCTTTCTTACAAAAATGTTATAAAAGGAAGATATCCAGCAACAACTAGTCACAATAACTGAAACGTTTTCAAAAAGAAGTTGCCTTTTTGGGGGTGGAAGCAAGGCCAAGCGAAAGATAATAGAAATGACCGACTTTTAAAGCCCTTTCTCTTAATTTTAGGCGGATTTTCCTCTTAATGTGCGTATGTATCATGACCGTCTGCTGATGAGATGGACTGCCTCAGAGGTTTTCAGGACAAAATTGCAAATTTGCCGCTTAAGTTTCCCTTGTCCTCAATTCCCAAAAGAGACTTGCATACAAAGAAAACACCACCAAATATTTAAGTTTGTCGTGAAAGCCTCCGAGCTATTTATGAATATTGATATATCACCTCACTGTTAAAGCGTTGTATGTAGCATTTCAGCTGCCAGATATATTGATTAAGTCGATCTCCTAGAATCTTCTACGCCTGCGTTATTGGTGAAATTATCAAAGATCTGTTTTGGAAAAAAGTTACCTCATTGATCATTTCATTGCAGGTGATTCATTTCTTAATTCCATTTATCACATGAATATGTTGGCTATACCATTAAAATAAGTTATTTTGTTTTCATTTTACGATAGGCACATATCGACGGGAAATGGCATCTCCTCTTTAGAAGTCATTTGCTGATATTACAGAAGGCACCGATATACGGAGAAGATTATGAATTATAAATTTCTATAACCTTTAACCAGAGGCAATGACCTTTAAGGCTTTTGATAAAATAACTAATACAAGCTTCGCGTGATCTTGGCTTATCAAATGATTAATAAAGGTGGTGTAAAATATTTGGCAGTATCATTCTTTTGCATTAGGCCGTGTGTGAGTGATAAATTATACATTCTGCAACCTTTCCGATGATTTAATAAATGAAGATTTGTAAAACTAAAGAATATGTAGCAGGAGATAACGCGATAGATAAAGAAATCTTTCCATGAATAACTTGGTGAGACAAAACCATCAGGCTCTATGCGCATAGTCATTCATTTTCGTTATCACCACAGATGACGCAATTAACACCAACAAAGTTAATTTCCACCCAAAAGTTATTCCGAAGAGGAAATGAAGATTTCCATTGCTTTCCCTAGCCTGCGGTTCAGATATTCAAACAATAAACAAATTTACTTATTTTGGCTTTCTCGCGGTTGGTTTTAGACTGGTTTCCGCGTGTTATTCTATTAAAGATTATCCAAAATTGGAGGGAAAAAGAACATATAATGAAAAAATATTGCAACTTTTATTTTAACACCGACAGCTTTTATTCATTAGTATTTATATTTTCACAGACGCAAGCCACGATTTTTCATAAATTTGACAATTCAGTGTCTTAAAAGGAAATTAAAAAGAATAAGAATTTGCGCTCAAAAGACAAATTACCCGAGGCTCTATTGCTTTCAAATACAGGGACTGCAGCCAATGAAAACTAGTTTGGAAAGTCATGAAAATACAGTATGACTGCGATTTAATCAATTTGAACTAAACTAACCTTAATCCACGCGCGCATAATGTGTTTGACAATCCATTCCTTCCCCATATCAATGTGAACAAACCACACCATTAAATAGGGAATAAGTGGAGACGGTAGAAGAAAAATAGATAACCTTTTCAACACTTTTATTACGGGTTTGAGATTCTTCCTGTTAGCACTGACGCGACACAGTTACCGCACACATATAATGTACAAGTTGTGTGGAATACACGTAAGGTTCTGTTCTTTAGGCTCTGAAACTCCAGTCTCACTTTATCATCGGTAACTTACTGAATAGAAATACTCCTGATAAATGAGGCCATTTTAGACGCCTTTCTAATGCCACGCTCAGGTAAAATTTGGGTATTTGAGTATTAAAAGTCAGATCACTTTGCGCCTGCTGTGGTTCCCTTTGGGTTTTCGACACGCGTGTCGATGATTACTTGCTGCTCGCGCCATTTCCAACTGTTTTGGAGCCGGCTGCGTGCCGCAGTTGCGGAGGAATCGTAGCAAATGTCATCATGCTCTGGTCATTCAGTCCAGGAGTGACCGCTGTGTTACGTTTGACTACCGCCCAGACAGCCTGTTTTACTTCCTTCATCCTCCAACAGTATATCAGCGGATTAAGTGAGCTATTAATACAAACTACAGTCGAAAAAATATCAACTGCAATTTTCACGTTTGCTGTAAATCCGTATTTCAGCTTCGCAGCCATTACCCCCGAATATGGCACATAACAAACAAACGACAACATGAACACGATAACCATTGTGAACGTAGAACGCTGGTATTTTTTCATGTTAAGCCCGATTTGAGCGTTAGGATCTAACGACACTCTCCTCTGTGATTCTATCTCACGTGCGTGGCGTCGCACGATTTTATAAATTTTGAGATAGGCCACTGAGGTTACCACAATGGAAACGAGTTCGGTGATGATGACAATTGCACCGAAGACACTTCTATGTATAAAATAAAGCGAGGTCGCGGCTAGTCCTACCACCCAAAAACAACAGGCGGTTGTCAATATGCGCCCTTTAGTGATAACCTCCTTGTAGCGCAAGTGCAGGCGCAACGCCAGGAATCTCTCGATGGCAATGGCAGTCAGTGTAAGCAGCGACACTGCAGTTATCGAATAACCAAACACTATGTTCACGAAGCGCCCGTAACATGCCAGTTTGTCTGCCCTGAAGATTTCAGCCATTTTATAGCAGACGAAGCTCGTCTGGACTGTGAGACCAACCTGAAGATCAGCGAACGCCAGCGTGGAAAGCAAGATATTTGACGGAGAGCGCTTCAGCTGCGTGCGCCATATCGCTATCACAACTAGGACATTCCCGACGATGGCAGGCAGAGCAAAGAACGCGTTGAAAATACAAGTCATTACATTGGAAATGTAAACAAGTTGGTTTTCCTCCATGCTAAAGTCCATCGTTTTCGCGAAGACGCAGACATTTTGATATTGAATCAGTTGTTCCATTTCCGAAAATGTTTGGCGCTGAACCTTTGTAAGGCTGAAACAAGTCAGTTAATACCTGCTTTGAGCAATCGCGGAGCAATCTTAACCCAGTCTGTTTGGTCTCTGTTTGTCAGCAATCTTTGAAATCTGGTGGTCTTATTTACTTCTGGTGGAAACAGCAATCCTCATTTCATATAAAAATCACAACCCTTCCCTGTTTGGATAGTTGAATTGTCGTAAAAAAAAAAAAAACATCTTTTTTCCACCTGCTCGGATGCTCCAACTTTGCCGAAGACGACCTTTCAGAGAGAGACGTTTTCTTGCGACATTAGTTAACCTCAAGAGCAACTCGGCCTATAAGAAAAGCGACATAAATATTCATGGAATTCAAATAAAGCTCTTTGGTATTGTTTTTGTGAGGATTGATTAGATATTCTTCACCTTAAGACATTTACGTCCATCTAGTCGTTTGTACAGACGTTCTACTCCCCATTACTCAAACACGAGATATTCTGCAAACTAAACACTTTGAGTCGATAGCTTTGGAAGCTATATTTTTGTTTGAATAATGCGCTCTCTTAAATTACACCAGGTGTAAAACGAAAAAACAAATTGTATTCTCAAATGTCACCATGCATTACCCAGGCAACTAGTCAGCCTCCTAATGGGAAATGCAGCATATTACTCTGATGAAACTGGAAACTTGCCAAAGCACTGTGGTGTTTTTCCGACGTCAAAATGATTTCAATATTTCCCTTTCAATTTACTGGGGAAAAGACAAAACAAGTTCAGTAACAAGACCTTTAAACAAGTCATTTAATTTGACATTTCACGTCATTTCAGAAATTTAATTTGGACCAATGTAGGTCATATTAATGTGAAAGAAGGAGGCTATTGCAAAACTGGCGTCCTCCTTTCAATTTAGCTTCGTCTCGAATTCAAGGAGGCACTTCGGAAAACGTCAACGTGTAACAAAATAGATCATGGCCACATATTTAAAACGGATTCAATGATTTTTCTGCGGTGGGCAAAATAATTTTAAAGCGGTATAGAATCCTTTTAGCAATTAACACCGTAATACTTTCTGCAATACAAACAGGGAACAAAATTGGATCGCAATGGATACGGTTTTCTTTTGTTCTTAATAATGTAGTCGAATATATTATTAGTTATGAAAACACGAGGAATATAAATTCGTCCAGGCAAAAAAGAGATTCTACTGTGTTCCTGAAGCCAATTATTTTAGTTGTGAAACGTCTAGATCATATCGCAAAAAAATTGTGGTCAAGTGAGAGCATTTTATAATGGTGCCAAATTTTCCTATGAATAAAAATTTGAAAATAAAATTGCGAATTTTATTTCGTAACCTATTTTAAATGTTGAGACCTGTAATTAACAAAGCTGTATCTATTCATGAGAAAGTGGGACGAATAATGTTTAATGAAGAGGGAAGGATGATGTAGTCGATAAAGCTGTTTTCAATAGTTTTTATTAACTATGCACCAAGTTATGCTTAAAATGATGTCACGTAATATTTTCAAAGTACACGAGAAAAGGTTTCTAAGACCAAATTTCCATTGATTTCCATATGATCCGTCTTGTTACCTTTAAAGTACTATTTTTTTTTTTTTTTTTTTTTTTTTTTTTTTTTTTTTTTTTAATTTTTTTTTTTTTTTTTTTTTTGTCGGCGTAATTTTTTACCACTACTTTGTTAAAATTTATAAATTAAACGATAAAAATAATTTATATA
>Ga0126338_10003864_pt1 | contig 10586 bp, 7 predicted proteins | sample OrbCmetagenome_2_FD_92529 | JGI IMG/M metagenome (GOLD analysis project Ga0126338, IMG submission 92529) | Coral microbial communities from Petempiche,Puerto Morelos, Mexico - Orbicella C C metagenome | ecosystem: Host-associated > Invertebrates > Cnidaria > Coral | place: Petempiche,Puerto...
AGAAAGACTAAACGGCTCCCACTGGTTCTACTCCGAGCACAGAAGAGAATATCAGAGCAAGCTTTGCACTGACCACTCGTCGGTTCACTTCGCTGAGATGACCGGAGAACGAGCGTTACTACATTACATGTAAGTGTTGTTTGAGCAATTGAGCATTTTTACAAAAATAAAGCTTCTCATCGTAAACAGAGACAGTTCAGTTGTTGTTTTCTGTCGTTGTTGTACTTCTTAAGTATAATTTCTGCCTTCGTAACAAATATAATGTCTTTTATCGAAGCACTGTTTAGGTTGAGAATTTGTTTATTTCGCTATGTGTTTTGTCGGCGGGAATCTAGCAAAACTTGTTATTTTAGTACAGTTTTAACACTACTGTTGCTAACAATGGTCTCTAGTGAGCCATATTTACTACAGACAAATAGCTCGTTTCCATTGCGTTTGTCTGAATCACAGGGGGTGTTTAATCTGGGTCAAATTTGTCAAAATTCCGAAGCAAAAATTTGAAAGCCAACTTACCGTCATCAACCCGTGCTCTGTTCTCTGATAAAGCAAGCTCTTTCAGCCAATCAGAGCGCGCGTTATATGGAAACTTTTTTATAATCATGCTTAACCACTATGATGTTGATTTACCAATCAAAACCGCCATAATTGTTCTTATTGTTGCTTCTTGATTACTTGACAAAATGCTAGAAGTAAAAACAAAACTACAATCTAGCCAAACTAATTCACAAAAATAAATAATGAAAGGGATATACAGGTTAGCCGTAAATTTCGATTATTCCAAGGCTTTACGAAGAAAATCCTCCTTGGAATAATAGGTAATAAGGCACCCCGGGAAGCAAGGTAAAGGTGATTTTACCGTATAACAAGTGACCTTTTTCACGAAACTTAAGGTAAGCAATCTTAATTGTGTTGCTAGATAGCAAGATGCATATATGTCAGCTTGTTACTGGTGTTGATTGACTTAATCCATCACAACTGCTGCTCCCTAAGCAAATAAAATCCTGAAACATCCCTTTTTCCCATAAGTCTCTACTCCAATAGGTTATGTTTGGCCGATCGCACATATGTATTTTGTAATTTTGTCGAAAGAACAGGCTGGTGGACCGAAGCAAAAAACAAACAAACAAACAAACAAGATTTCCAAATGAAATTAAGGGAAACATTGTTGCGAGGAGATTGCTGTATTGCGGTCATTTGTGTATTTATTGAGCAAATTACAACCCATATTAAAAGTCAAGAGCAGCTTATTAACCGAAAAATTAACCTGGCGAATTGAATTCTGAAGCTTCTGTCGCTGACAGTAATTGTTGGCTTTGGTAACAATGATCATTTTAACTCAATAGACGGAGTTTTTTATTGATCCGGCAGAATTTCAGTTGGTGTAAATACTTCTCGCGTTAACTCCGTTCAGTTCCATAGGGGTCTTCTATGTTGATTCGTCTCTTTTTTTTTTCTCTTTCTTTCTCTTTATTTTTTCTTACTTTTTCAACGCAGTAACGTACTCCGCAAACTTTCAATTAATTAGCAATGTTATTTGTTGATCACGTTGGACGGTAATTCAGTAGGTTCACGGCTCAAGGCATTCTAAGTGTGAATACATCTGCTGACGCAAACAAGTTTGGTAACGAACGTTTGTTATCGAACTTACATACATACATTACTTAATTTATCCTTGGATTTCAGAGAAGCTAATGCAGCCGATATGAGGGTTCCCAATAGGTTTGGCGGGAAGCTGGATTTGGCTTGTTTTCGTGGTGATATTCGGGATTTAAGCTGAAAACAGGGGCGGGAAGCGGGAATTTCAGTTGTCTGTGGGAGCGGGATTTGGTGTTTTTATAAGGTTGGGATGCGAGATTGGCAAGCCTCTCCCACCCCCCTCTTTCTATTTTTTGGTTCTCGCCCCATTTTCCGCGCAGACAAAACACCGAAAATCCCGTTCCTCGGTCTTTCTTTGCTTCCAAACCCCACGGAAACGCTTGCTACGCAGGCTAAGGCTCTGTACCCTGCCAGGTCCTGTTAAACGTATCCATTATCGCTTACCCTACGGTATTATCAGACCGTATGAGGTCTTTGAGTCCTATTGAGATCTTTTGTGTTGGCCTCTGACATATATGACATTTTTCCATTTCCGACATTTGTTCCGGTATTCTTGACCTCAGTGTCCTCAGTCCCCATCTTCTCTAGTTTTTCTAGTCTTTCGATCTTTCTACGAGCGCCAAGTGGTTGTTGTTCAACACTTTACAGTAAAACTGTTACAGTATATAATGGCCAATATTTTATAATTGTTTTATTATCATCATCTCTTGTTTTATATTATTATTTTCACTCTATTAATGTCACAGGTACATATATATCAGTAATATTAATTGGACCCAGTGGAGTACAATTCAGGGAGTAATCGCGCGAGTAATTTCAAATTCGGACGAGCGCGAAGCGCGAGGCCGATTTGAAATTACGAGCTCGATTACTCCCTGAATTGTACGACACGAAGTCCAATTACTAATTATTCGTGTCTATAGCAAATTTCAGAATTAAAAATGTCTTTTGAGAACTTCTTTTGACCGAAAACGTATAAAAGCTGTAGGAAACATTGCAAAGAAAGCCATTAAAGCGCGCGCAATTAACGTGCTAATCACGTGGGTATCCATTTACGGGTGTCCAATTACAAAAAGTTCAAACTGGATACCTGTAATCTGGACAGCCACGTGATCGCGCGCCGATTACGTGGCAAATAGGCGCGCGGAGAACCAATCAAGATCGAGAATTTCGTTATAGATACGATTACTGTAGTAGCTATATTGTTTGAATACTAAATGGGAAGCTAGCTCTGATATCAACAAAATTAGGTATATACTGTAAAGTAAGAAGAACCTCAAAATATTCTTCGAAGCGTTTTTCCTTTTTAAATCCCGCTCGTTTTCTTATTGAAGTGTTTTCCACGACCGTTTATTTTTCTAATTGAATCTTCTTCCCATTTTTTTCGAAAACGATCTCAATGAGTTCTCTTTAAACTTTGCCTGGCTTTAATCTTGAAGATCTACATCTGGACTGTAAGTGTAAGAGACATTCAGTCGCTGTAAGAGACATTCAGTCGCTTTAGAATTCAGATCCAATTGAGTGCCAAGAACACAGCTCACTTGCAAACATTGTGACGTCATCTTACTGTTGCCTTGGTAACAGTGTCTTTCAACAAACTTTCATTTCAAAAAAAAAGATTTTTCAATATATGTTGAATGAACAAAGCCCCTTCAGTTTCCTTTTAAGCTCCGACAGCGAACAGTATCGACTGTTGGGAATGTTGTACAGTACTCGGTTAAAATCACGACCATCAAAGGCCCCCTGATTAAACCACGACTCAGTTTCCGGCCTATTGCTCATGACTTAATGATTGACATATTTAAGACAATGTTGTCATCTTGTTTATTAGAGGATTGGATGTCAAGAAAACAAAGAAGGCAACCGAGGTATGTTGAAAAGACTAACTTGAGTTTGCTTTTAACACTCAGTCCAAAAGTTTAAAGTCAAATAAGTTAAATAAGCCTTTGATTTCCTCCTTAAATAATGAGCCTAGACTAAATCGCGCGCTTGCTGATAACCAAACCATTTTATAAGATTATCTTTAAAACCAGCCGTATAAAATTTCATTCAGTTTAAGCTGATATGACTAGTAGTAGTCAAAGATTATGTGAGTGCGTTCGACGCCGTCACTTTAATTAATATATATATATACCTTAAATTATTTCACTAGCTGACTTTCAGCCTCTGTCTATTGCTAAAATCAACGTTTTTCATCGGCAACCGAGGTTTTACAGACAGATATATCATAGTGTCAAAGTCCATTCTATTTTAAGAGGTCCCCTGTACAAACTACGATTTGTTGATACGTTGCGTGACAGCGCCAGTTTCCGTAGACTCCTAAGTTTAATAGCACTAAAATATTTCCATTTATAGCCTTCAAATTTCGTGCAAAATATTCTCACATTAACTGGTAGTGTTTAAGCGTAAAAGCTAACTTGTAAAAGTATATTTTACATACACTATTCTTAGCTGGAAGCACAAACATAAGTAAACATTTGCAATCGTGTGCTTGTTTGTGGTCAGCGCAAACAAACTCCGTGCGACTGTTCGAGTATTCCCCTGATGAATATAGTAGACAGTATTTACATAATTTGCCGTTCCTTGGTTCAGGCTCCCTCTTAGCCTATGGATCTCGGCTTCAGAGTACTTTTCCGCGATTCCAAACAATACTGATTCAACCCGATAAAGACTGAGCTACATATCTCTGTCGCGACTGGAACTAATCAACAAATGCAATCAAAATGTAGAGCTGTTCCCACGGCGATTCAAAGTCGTGTTCGTTAAGATATAAAATAAACAAGGACAATTCCCTCAGGTTTCCATAAACGCTGCCGTCGAAGCGCTTAAATTCACTAAAATCCAACGCTGAGTGCACAAAATAGCGAAGCCTACGGCGACTGAATGAAAAGAAGTCATAGAAAGATCCGGCGCAAAGACAAGCTCACATGGCCTACTCACATGCTCACATGTTCGCCGCATGTCTTGTCCCATGTCTTAGTAACGGTACCATTTTACTGGCCGTGAAATGCCCCTGCAAAAATCAAGCGGGGTGGCCATTTTGGTGTCCTTACAGGAATGCGGGTTTTTTCTGCATATAACCCTGCACAGGGAAACCAACTCAAGAAAGCCACAGGTCAAAATTAAGCTTGCGTTCTCCGAACGCAATAATACAATCCTAAAAGTTGATATCATTATCCTCAAATGGTGTGGACTCGCACACATTCTAAATAAATCTAATTAAATTTCCTGCAAGCTATGTCTTCTAGTAAACAACCGTTTACAACAAGACCTGTCTCACCTGATACCACACCAAAGACTAGTACAAGCATCGATATGGAGGCTTTTATCAACAGGAACAATCGCGGCCGCTGTAACCAGCACAGTGCAAACCACCATTGAAACGTCCCATTTGCACACCGACACGCAACTTGCTGGTGGAAGGGCAGGTACCACCTGGGCTCCAATATCAATACAAGCGACGGTGTCCGACCATTCGGCGATTATAACACCCGTTACGGCAAGTATGAAGAAACCCATCTATCTATCTCATTTATCTTAGATGATTCAGAAAATTTAGTCTTTTCCAGTCTTGCCCTGGAGCTGGGAGAAGGCATTAGAGGTAAGGTCAAGGCCAACGTTTGGGCTGTAGCTCGCATAGCTTTTTGTCTAGCTCCTACGTTTGGTAACTCAATCAACACTTCTAATCCCAGCTGGGGGCTCAGCTTACATGTATTCTCGAGCCTTGTAAGCCTCTGAAAAAGAGCAGCATTATTTATCAATGGATATCTGCAGGAGTAGAGGACAACATAAATATAAACTCAGTCTACGAGGGGCCTGATTCTCAAATGCTTGCGTTTACTAAGAAATTATTTTATGGCCCACTCTGGAAACGACGTGATAAATAAACGAAGCGCTTAGCACCTGGCTCTGTTTTGTGTTTAAGTTAATCCAGTCCGGTATGTACTTGTGTACTTTAATAGTGTCCCGTATAAGTTCACCCTTTGGTTTCCGAACGGGGCATTCACGAACTCTTTTGTTTTTTGCTCAATATAAAAGATTCCAATTTAACTAAATTAAACTTCGTGAACGCCATGTCTTCTGGAAATCGCCCGTCTACAGCAACTCCTGTCCCACCTCAGACTGCCACAAAGACTAGGATAAGCGTCGATATGGAGGCTTCAACAGCAACAATCGCGGCCGCAGTAACCAGCACACTGCGAGCTGCCATGAAAACGCTGCGTTTGCACTCGGACACGCCATCCGCCGGTGGAAGCGCAGATACCACATTGGCACCCATATCAGTAGAAGCGACGCTGTCCGACCGGTTGGTTATTACTTCATCCCTTACGGCAGGTATGAATTAAGGAGCCCAGCTCCTCCGATGCTTCCTCTATCTTATATAATTCAGAAAAACAAGCATTTTCCAGTCTTTTCCTGGAGCTGGAAGAGGGTGGGTAGACATTAACTAAGGATAACATCAAGTAATAAAAATAAAATAATAATAATACATAATGTTTTAAGAGGAGGCCTCCAGTTACCATAAGGTGGTTTTCAGGAGGGTCCTCTGAGAAAAATAACGACAAAGTTTGGGCTAGAACGCACGTAGATTTCGGTTTTCTACTTTCAGTAACCCCACGTCTTGATATTTCTACTTCCAGCTTACTCTCGAGCCTTGTAAGCCTCTCAAAAAGATAACCATTATTTATAAGTGTTAAAAACTGGATCATTGGATAATGCAGTTGGAGAGTTTTCATTGGTTTAGCTCTTATGCGTTTGAGCCATTATACCATATGGTAATCGTACGCTTGAGCTTTTTAATTTTATTTTGGTCTAGTTTTCTATCTTTTGGGGGCATTTTTAATAAAACGATTATTCTATTCGCGATTGTTGGATATGAGATGATTATAGCCAATTCGGCGCTATGAGCCTCGTTGGCTATCTATCACCTCATGTCCAACGCGCGATTGTGGAATGAATAATAATTAATGAAAGTTATTGGCTTAGGGGACAACGTACAAAAATGAAAAACTACCTAGTTTACGAGGGGCAGTGGTTAAATGTTTGCGTTTACTTACCACTTATTCCATGAACCCAAGCTGGATGCGAGGTGATAAATTAGAAACGAAGCACTTAGCACCTAGCTCTGTTTTGTGTTTAAGTTAATCCAGTCCGGTGTGTACTTTTTATACTTCAAGACTGTTCCGCGTTAGTTCACCATCTCGTTAAGGGGCATTCATGAACTCTGTTTTTGTTCAATGTGCGCATTCTAAGTTAAAAGTTGTCTTCTGGCAATCGCCCGTCTACAGCAACTCCATTACTACTTGATACTGCTGCAAAGACTAGTGTTAGCGTCGATGTGGAGGCTTTAACAACAACAATCACGGCTGCTGTAACCAGCACAGTACAATCCGCTGTGAAAACGCCGCATTTGCTCACGGATACACCATCTGTCAGTGGAAGTGCAGGTACCACCTTGGCTCCAATATCAGTAGAGGCGGCAGTGTCCGACCAGTTGGTGATTACTTCATCCCCCACGGCAGGTAAGGAGAAGCCCAGCTTCCCTGGAACTACTTCTAACTTAGATAGCTCAGAGAAACTAGCCTTTTCTATTGTCCTATAGCAGAGTTGAGTTGTAAGGTCAAGGCCAATGTCTGCCCTATAGAGAACGTAAATTTCAATGTCCTGTTTTCAGTAACCCCGAGCCCTCACTGCTATTCTATTTTAATCAATCAATTCTTTTATCCCATAAAGTTTGGCTCGGCAGTGTTTACAAGTACGGTTTTATTTATTTATTTATTTATTTATTTATTTATTTATTTATTTTTTAATCGTAAAGTCATGGATGAAACGGACACAGAGGATTTTGTTTGCAACAAACTTCAAGGGAGAGGCAGTGGCCTAATGATCTGTGCGCTGGTCTCCTGATCGAGCAGTCTGGGCTTCAGCCCTGGCCGGGGTAATTACGTTGTTTTTTGGGGGTAGGACTCTACTCACATAGCGTCTCTCCCCTCCATGTCCACCCACGTGTATAAATAGGTACCAGCAAATTTTAATGCCGGCGGGTAAACCTGTGATGGACTTGTATCCCATAAAGGGGGGAGTAGAAATACTACAAGCCGTTTCATACTACAGAAACCGGGATAAGCTCCAGTTGATGGTGCCACTGGGCTATCGCCGGCTATCCCGGCGGATGGTCCACGCATTTACTCTTATTTTAACATAAAGCGCGTCCCAACTGCCTAAATGCCCACTCGCCAACAACCAGTTACGAGTAACAGCCTTGCTTAGCAGAATACTTGACAGCTCGGCCAAGCAGACAACCCCTTGACAGTTTTATTTCTCTGAAGAGAAAATAATGCCAGCAATACTAAGAGAAAACGTTGCACAAATTGATATGCTCACTGCGCTTTGTTCATTTTTGTAATTTCTTGTCAATATTTTTCTTCTGAACCTTACTTTTTGGTTTTTGGTATTGACATATTTTTTTTGTGCTACGTATTTATTACTGCAATAAGCACTTTAAGAAGAATTGACAAATACTTGTGAAAAAATAGTTCGTGGCAAGTCTGACGCGACGTTTCGTCTCGGCCAACAAACTCTTCAGAGACCTTTCAGAGTTTAAAAGCAAACTCGTTAATCGCTCAAATTCCCGTTCGCAAATTTAGGGTGTTAGCAGTCTGGCCCTCTTTCGCAGAAGGATTCCCAACCAAAAAATAAAAATGTTGTACTCTCCCAGAAAACGATTGTCTTATACGACGGCCACTTTCCTCTGTCCTCAAGCTAACCGTTGTAGAGAGGCTCGTTTGTACTAATATAACACCCACTAGGGGATTCTGTTACTGAAGATGGCTGAACCTTCATATTAAACAGGTTTACATTAAAGAAGCCAAAGTCACCTTGAGGACTACTTCCTTTCTGCCCGTTATACAGACATTTGGTACCGTATATATCATTTTCTAGCTAGAAGAATTAAAAGCATATGAACATATTCCATTTGTTTATTTTTGGCTTCACTGTTTCAGATTACGCTCGAAATTTGTTTCAAGAGACACTACTGATTCAGTTGTTATGGTAGATTCAATTCCAAAACTTACAGAATTTACACTATGCTTTTGGATGAAGACGAGTTACAACTATCAAGGGACGCCACTCAGTTATGCTCTCCAGGGAAGGATAAATGACCTTGTCATAAAAAAACTTTAAAAGCTTTCGTATAGCTATTGGGAATAAGAATTACAGGTAAGTACTATATTTTAAAAGAAAACCACAATTTTAAACATCAAGTATCCTCTTCCTTCTCCCCTTCCTCCTCCTTCTCTTCCTCTTTCTCGTCCTCATCATAATCATCATGATGATCCTCATTCACATCATCATCGTCATCCTCCTTCTCACTCTCTTCATCATCATCCTATTCGCTCCCCCTCATTCTCTTCTTCATCTCTTCTTACTGCCTTTCCTCATCCTCGTCAATCTTCTCCTTCCATCTTTTAATTTAGGTAATGCAGTCCAAAGCAAAGATGTTATTTTTTCCACCCGGCCTAACTTCGCTTCATCTCACTTCACCTCACTTCACTTCATTCTCTACACTTTACTTTGCCTTATTTTACTTCATTTTATCTTATGCATTTTTTTTCTTTTCTTATGTGTCCTTTTGAACCTTTAATTTGATGTCCTGTTTTTATTTTAGAGAGTTTAAGAAAATCACGGCAACGGAAACGTCGCCAAATAAAAGATTTAATGAGCAGGACAATAGCTGTGCAAGTACGTTATAAATTTTGGCCGCATTTTTTTGCCATACTCTGCATAACAACAATGTGAAATGACCAAATTCTGCGTTGTCTGGAGAACGTGAACAACGACGGCTAATTTTCTAAAATGATATTTCGAATTTATCGCTGTATCCCAGATTCAGTCTCGTGATACTTTTTACAGTGATAAACAAAGTAAATTACTTGAGGGTACCGCGAGATTCGTAGGTAAAATATAAATCCTTTTTTATTGACGTCGTCCTCGACGTCGCCGTCGTGGTTTCTTAATTTCCCTACTTCTTGTCCTTTGACGGCTTCTTAAAATGAAACTGAATCTCTCAAAGTTAGGTCAAACGTCGAAATCAGAACATCGTTGTTTTTAACCATTTACTTCCATTCACTTTTACTTCTCTTGCATTCACGCAGCCCTACCAGAATATCGGCAGTCGATGGGAAATTGCACCGTATTTGTGTGACGTGGGAAAATACCGCTGGCAATTGGAATTTTTTATAAAGATGGACAACTCGGTAAAAGGGGCACAGGCGCGAATCTTGGTGGCGTGATTGAAGATGGGGGACGACTTGTGTTAGGTCATAACCAAGCAGACGTGGATGTGGATAACTTCTTCATTGGAACTTTGGGTCATGTGAATATATGGGATTACGTACTTTCTAGGGAAAACATCACTGCACTCTCTCGGTCCTGCCTCTTTGGAGAGGGGAATGTTTTAAAGTGGGTGGAATTTAAGCAAGGTCTCCAAGGAGACCTTAGTGTGTTAACTCCGTCACCATGCCAACCATAACAAGTTGGAGACCACAGTATATTTAACAATTACTTCCCAGCTAAAATCCTGGTGGCAATCGACAGCTTGGCTACCGAGCTATGAAGCATGGTGATTATTCTGAAAATAATATTTTAACGAGATCAAGGAAATCAATAGTTATTATGAAACAACAAGGCGACCTAAACTCGCCTAGACTATATATGTCTCAGAACTTTTATCTTCAACAGCATCTAAGACCGTGGCGTTTGGAATATTGCCGTTTATTTAATCTGTATCCAGTAAACTACTCTGAAAAAGTTGCATTTTCCATTATTCTATAATACTCGCACAATTCTGAAAAAATAATCAAAGGAGGTCGTTCCAGAAAGCACTTTTTTCTCGCCATCACTTAAAAGTACCAGTTCAAACTACAAGTAGATACTCACCCAGTTGTCAAGTTCCAAATCTCACAAAAATTCGCCTCCAAATGTGCCGA
>Ga0126338_10003866_pt1 | contig 10583 bp, 6 predicted proteins | sample OrbCmetagenome_2_FD_92529 | JGI IMG/M metagenome (GOLD analysis project Ga0126338, IMG submission 92529) | Coral microbial communities from Petempiche,Puerto Morelos, Mexico - Orbicella C C metagenome | ecosystem: Host-associated > Invertebrates > Cnidaria > Coral | place: Petempiche,Puerto...
AGCACAGGCAGTGTGAGGGTGATCACTGGTAGCCTGCAAAAACAGCCATCCTTCTTTATGCCTAGCCTGCAGAGCAGATGAGATTTTTTCAAGCAAGCGCTCACATCGCAAAAAGTTTAGCCGCCATCTTGAATTTTTCATGCAGTGGAAGACTGGAGAGAGCAAGAAGGTTTTACCAAGGGGGTGAATGATAGGCAAGAGGAAGGATAGGGTAACATGGCGGTCGCAAGGTTGTAACGCTAACTCGCCCCTATAAGATGCCTGCACTGCAGGCTACTTTATGCCCCACCCCAAGTGGCGTTTCGTGAGAAGGAAGTCTGCAATTTACATTTTCAGTGGTAAATCACAGACAGCGAAATGTCACTTGGGGCAGAGAGCGATGAAGGACGGCTGTTTCTGCAGGTTAGATCACTGGTTAAATCTTTGACTTGCCAAGATGCCAAGCTCTTTTTTTATATCTTTGACTTAGACTTAATATATGTTTTAGACTCAGATGTCATTGAAAACACAGAAAATTTCTAGATCAGAACAAAGGTTTCCAAGACCCAATTTTTTTTTATTACCACTCACAACCCTAACTGGTTACAGTTGTTGTGTTGTGTTCTTGCACAAGACACTTGATTCTCACAGTGCCTTTTCTTCATCCTGGAGTACAAATGGGTACCAACAAACTTTCACTGCAGCCTGATAAAAGGCTGTGACGTAACCTGCCTCACACCCAGAGGGAGAGAAACTCTTGTAGTCATTTAATGCTATGGAAACTGTGGTGGACTCCATTAGCTCGTCAGGACCAGTACAACTTTACCAAAGTTACTATTGAAACTACTTATTAACTGAAAGCGAGGTCTTAATGGGAAAATCTCAAACAAAGACCTTGCTGTATTGAGCGAGCAAGATAGCAAGGTCGATAAGGCAAAGTCAAGGATTGAGATTTTCCTGTAAAGACTGAGTGTCCGAGGTTAATAAGTTGTTTATTACAGGGATGGATCTAGAGGGAGAGTGCAGGGGGTGTGCACACCCCTCCCCCCCTTGAGATAAAGCCTTCTCATTCATATTCACTTATTAAATTTGTTTACCTTACCAGTCAGTTTTGCCATTCCTTGGTGGTGCACCCCCTCCTAAGAAAAATCCTGGATTTACCCCTGTATTGTATGGCTTTTTGCTTTGTTTTGGCTGGCCCATAATCGGCCCCCGGGCTTTACAGGAGAATAATGCCCTAGAATTAGCCAATCAGAGCGCATGTTATATCCGCTACTAATACTATCCATGTAATAAATATATACCATAAAACATTCTTAGGTTGATTGTTTCTAACCTATTGTCACACTGGCTGAACTTAGTTCATTTGGCTGGTCTTTTTTTTTTTTTGCAGCTGCTTAAGAATAAGTGTCCAGTGAATGGAATCAACAATCATGGAAACACACCTCTTCATTATGCATGTTTTTGGAACTCTGAGACTTGCGCTGAGGTAATGCAGTAATTCTACAATCATGGTACAGTAAAACCTCGATATAATGAAGGGTCAAGGGACTGGCAAACTATGTCCGCTATTACAAGGTTTTTGTTGTATGAGGGTTCTTTTCCATATCACTATTGCTGGGGCAGAGAATTATTAATACTATTTGTTATACCAAGAACGTCGTTAAATAAAGGTTTGTTAAATCAAGGTTCCACTGCACATAAAACAGGAACTCTGACTTACTACTCTTTGTCTCATTTCTGCAAGAGAACAGTTAGTTGCCATTCAGACAGTTACTCCACTAAAACTGCATCCACAAACAAGGTGACACCTCCTGTTTAAGGGGGCTCACCAGTACCAGTATGGCATTAGCCAGAGGACAACACCTGAGGTCTCAAATAAGACTACACTCAGACAGTCCTTGAGGTATCCTCTAATAATAGTTAGGACCATAGCTGACTTTTGTTATGTTGTTCATATATTTATAGGAACTTGTCAAACGGGGTGCCTTGGTATCACAGTGTAATAGGTATGGAGAGACTCCACTTGATAAGTGCAAACCCTACTTGGCAGAAATTTTAAGAGGTAAGAAAACAAAATTGTGTGTAAAGTGTATAATATATTCTTGCTGTCAGGCACATTTGAATATTTCACAGAAAATGCACCAGTTTGATATTACAGTGGAACCCCACCTTACAGTCACCCCCGCTTATAAGACCACCTCATTATTACGGCCATGTTATTCCGGCCTTAACAAAAGCTCAGTCTTTCATTTCGTATTTAAAGAACCCCTTTAACTATGGCCACCCCATCAATACGGCCAGATTTTTGTGGCCCATTGGTGACCAGATTAACGGGGTTCCACCTTATTAGGTAAACTAAATTTGTTACTAAATAAATTCTTTGTATTATTATTGGCTATAATACCTAATGTTAGCTTTTCAGTGCACTTTGTTGGTGTAATGGCCATGTTAGGTCGTGCCAAACTACTCCTGAGATGAAATAGAACGAGATCAAACAAGCTTGATATATATATGGTTGAAATGCTGCATGCCATAAAGCATAACATAATGGTTCGATTAGGTATTTACTGTACCCAAATTTTCCCAGAAATTCAGCTATTCAGAGACACTATACTAGATCATTGTAGAGCCGTTTGATATGGATCAAATTTCAGACATAACTCTCTGAGAGAGGAGAGAGGCTGCTTGAAACAAACTTGTAAAGAGAGAGAGTTGATTACTGAATTAAGGTGACTGCCTACTTTCTCATCACCTCCATTTTCTATTGACATTACATATCAGAACACAATGTACCAACAGAGAGATGTAATTATGCAATGGGTGGCAAGCATTTAAACTTGCTTGAGATATGCATCATGCAGGAAGATACAGAACAATGTTGCTATTAAATATTATGTTCTGTTCCACAGATCTGGCTGCACAACTTGGGCAAGACCTTAAAAGAATACCATATAAAGGTGATTAACAAAGTCAATATTACCAGAAATCTGATTTCTCTATTCACACAAAACAAAAGAACCAAGCTTGGACCATGATCTAATTGAGTTCTTCTTATTTTAGCAAACACTTCTAATAAGTTCATGCTGAGAGCCTTAACACAAGGGCATTTTTATGTTTTGGTGATATGGTGTCGTTCCAGATACCACTCTTTTTTTACTGAGAACTAAATTAGAAAGTTCTGGATGATATTTTTGTGATACCGCTTAAAGAGCATCCAATATAGCCTTGTCACCTCCACTAATGTGTGCTTGAGTATGGTAAAAAGAAGCTTAATACTAAGTAGGTGCCTAGAAAAACAATTTAACAGTGTTTCTTATTTAATCCATTCCATACAAACCTTGCTCCTAAAAATATTAAATACGTTAATCACAACTACAGTGATTAGAGTGTTGATAAATGAAACTTTCTACACTGCTGTCCTACTTAGAATTGATATAATCATCTGCCATGTGGTGGACATACATGTAGATGCAGTGGCTGATTTTGTTTATAAATAATGCACAGTAATGTCAGAAATCGTTTTATATTCTAGATCATCATTCAAAGTTGGGCAGAAAAGATGGTAGGGTGTTTTGTACAATGTTTGTCTTTTTTTAACTTGAGGTGCTTGTCATATGTCTCTTGAATTCTTTGCATTTCAATCAAGTTTCTCACTGATGATATTATGAGTCAAAAACCTGTTGACCCTCTTGATGCTGTCATGAAGAAGTTTGAAAGTGACTGCTTGATTGTGTTTATTGCATTATGCTCTAACTTAGGGTTTCTTTCATTAAACAACAGTAAGAAGTGAAAATGTATCATGAGAACCTGAATCACACTGTACTGACAGCCTGGTGAAAAAAGGGTGTGCGTAAAGTGTGAGTCAGCGAGCCATGCAAGCCAACATGCAAGCCATTCAATTTAGTCTAAATAACTGTCTGGTTAGCTTATTTATAGAACCTGGTTAGCTTATAGCTTCCAAGAGTAGTGTTCCGTAGTTATCTTGCAGTTAGCCTTAAAACCAGTAAAAATTATTGGTTCACATGACCCCAGGCATGGCTTGCTTGCAGGTTAGCTGGTTAGTTCTAAATAACACTCCTTTTAGCCAAAATAGCACTCTGTTAAGTAATAGCACTCTGGTTAAGTTAGCTAGCATGACTCACTTGCTCGTCTATTGTCTACCCTCTGTCAAAAATATTAATTCTCTGTAAACAGCTGTTTCAGTAGTATTTGAGAATTGTTTGAGTTTAACAGCTACTTCCAGCTAATTCTGAAAATTATTTCATTTTTCCCCTTTGATTTAAATCTTACTAATACTCTCTCAGTAATAGCTATGAACTTATGTTTCTTTACCCATCATTTTTAAGATTTACGGGATATCAAGTCAAGACTTTCATGGATCCAGCCACAGGAGATTGACTTGACAAACAAGATAGGCAAAACTGTTACTGGAGAGGTACGGGCTTAAATTAAATAACTCTTCCACTTGGGAGTTTCCATAAGAACCTAAAGACTTGACAAATGTACGTTTGAATACAGTCCCTAACTTATATGTTGTTGCATGGGATGTTTGCTTTAATAAAATTGTGTTTTCATTTACTTATTATTGTAGCTAGTAACATTAGGCTCATAAAGAAGCTAGAAGTCCACTTAAATTATTTTGTTGTGTTGTATGTACTTTTTCAGGTTTGGAAAGGAAAGTGGAATGACCTCAATATTATTGGGAAAAAACTTGCAATAAAAATTGTCAACAAAAGAATATCCAGAGACTTCAGTGAAGAATACTCAAAATTAAGGTAATGCTTTCTGTCATAATGAGATAACAGTTAATGAATGCCATTATTATATGGCTAGCTCTGTGACTGGAGAAGATGAACTGAATCCTGTGCTGTCTGTGATTGGCTATCTGAGAGGGCAAAATGGCACTCTCTTGCCTGCTCGGACTAACCCCTGTGTCCCGCAAGAAAACACTCTTCTTTTTCCATATAATAAATCTTTTATTGGTCAAGCTTGCGCAGTCAAGATGGCTCGATATTGGCCTCGTTCTTTTTGGGTTTTTTTGCATGTCCATAAACATGCTAAAAAATACTTGCCCAACATCCAGCCATTTTGACCTCAGGCTTGCTCAATAACCCACATCTATTGTTATCATTTACATATCATTGTTTTGAAAATTAAAAGGGGAAGAAACTAAAATAGACCAATTTAAATTGTTTGATGTACGAAACTTAGTTCTACAGGTTCCACAAATTAATACCTTAGGAAGATCATAATTAGCATTTTATCAAGACTTTTTGTAGTTATATCCATATTGGTGTATTATTTTATCCAAATTATTGTTTTGTGTGTCATCGGAAAGAGAAGTTTAAAACACATCACTGCTTGAATTAAAAAATTTAAACATGAAATCTCAGTATTCTAGTTATCAATGCTGTTTATATAGACTGAAATTCTTTTGATTTCCAGAATATTTTCCCATCCAAATGTTTTACCTGTAATTGGTGCAGTCAATGACTCCAAGCACTTGATAGTGCTTTCACAGTACCTCCCATTTGGCTCACTTTACAATGTCTTACACGAAGGAACAGGTGAGTGGGAAGCAAATAATTTTTCGTTCACACTCCCTGACTCCTCCCTGAACGCCTTTCACAAACAGATAGCAATCAAGCCTATCTCTTGATTGAACTCTATAAGAACCAACTATGCTTAACAGAAATCTCTCCTTGTGTGCTTGGTTCTTCTCCTGCTCAGTTGTCTCCTGAGTCAAGGGACAAATTTAATTATCGAGATTTGACACAAAAAGAACAAGCTGAGAACAGTAGATCAATAGACATCCATGATGTGTATCTGATACATTTCTTGCTAGGTTTTGAATTTTGAACATAGCACAGGGACCCTAAGGGAGGCGCGGTGGCCGCATGGTCAGTACGCTCGTCCTCGGAGCCAGCGGTCCGGGTTCGAGCCCTGGCCAGGGACACAGTTTTGTGTTCTTGGGCAAGACACTTAACTCTCACAGTGCCTCTCTCCACCCAGGAGTATAAATGTGTACCGGCGAATTGTTGGGGACACCTAACAAATTGCGGGGGAGTGACCTGTGATGGACTAGCATCCTGTCCAGGGGGAGTAGAAACACTCCTAGCCACTTCATGCTACAGAAATCGGGATAAGCTCCAGCAGCTATGAGCCATCGGCTCTAAGGCTTCACTTTTACAGGGACCCTAGCAACAAGGTGACACCAGCCAGGCTTGAAACAAAACTTCTTTCACGCCTTCCAGTAGGTGCCACTTCTTCCCAGACCCAGAATTAACAGTACATCTGTATCATAATTCTGACAGGTATTATTGTGGATCATGAGCAAGGTATGAAGTTTGCATTAGATATTGCCAAGGGAATGGAATACCTTCATTCTTTAGATCAGCTTATTCCAAGACTGTATCTGAAAAGTACACACATCATGGTAAGTATAAACTTGTCTAATAACTTTGGGTTTTGTGATCATACACTGTCCATTTGTTTTTCCCTTGCAACATAAATGAAGATAAACAAATGTGACAGCAATCACAATGGGAAACATTGTTAGTATTTTCTGAATCAACTGCTACAGCCAGTTGCAAAAGTAGTTGAGACATCCTACCTTAACAAGAGACAATTCTTCACTGCACCATCTCATGTAATTCCCCCCACCTCTAGTTTCCAATATTGTAGTTAAGCAATATCATGTACACAACATACATGAACAACATTGAATGGGGGCTGATTGTTATTTTGTGACAATTTTGTTATTTGTGATCCAGTTAAGGAAGTTAGGCCTTTTTTGTAATAAAGTGTATCTTTCAATGCTACATCCCTTGCTCTGTGGAAGGTCACTGGAAATTCTAAGAGAGTGGGTATCTCAAAAGCCAAACTTTGTATAGGGAAGTATAAGGCTTAACTAGACTTTTTGAAATGGTTGGAGGGCTTAAAATGGAAGAGATGTTCATGTGGTAGGGTACGAGTGCATGCATTTACACTTGCAAGTTACTCAATTTTCTAAATGAGTGAGAGATGTGCTATTAATTACTATATTCAAGTATGTTTTGTAAGCCCCAATACTAGGACTTGTGTAGCTGGTTATTAAATATGAAATATTTATCACCTTTTGTGTTCTAGATTGATGATGACCTAACAGCAAGAGTCAGCATGGCTGATTATAGATTTTCCTTCATGAATCTTAGCAAAATTGAAAGCCCTAACTGGATGGCTCCAGAAGGTTAACCATGCACTATTGTATTATCAGAACGTTATAACCCCTTTTACTGACTTCACAGAGCAATCAAATTGTGTTTTGTTTATTTGAAATTTCGTAATTTTCCACTACTTGCATATTTTTGTCTCATGCAAATTTGGTAACATGTGTTCTTTATAGTTCTTCAAAAAAGCCCTGAGGAAGTTGATCAGCGTTCAGCGGACATGTGGAGTTATGCAATGATCCTTTGGGAGCTTGTCACAAGAGAAGTGCCTTTTGGACACTTGTCGCCAATGGAAGTCGGCATGAAGGTAATAGGGTGATACACTTTTGAATTAACAGTATTAGAGACAAGGATGCAGAACTAATGTCTTGCCTAACAACACAACACAATGTCCCCACTCAAGGCTTGAACCCGAACTGCTTAATCCAGAGGTGAGTGCACTAACCATGAGGCCATTGGCCATGCCTCTACAACTAAAACAAAAAGCTCCCTCTTATTATGGGTTAGAATATTTATTATTGGGGTTTCATTGATTTTAGTTGACTCAGCCTAATGTTCTTATTCTCACTGAACTTTCAAACCAAATTTTCAATTTAGACAAGGTTAGAAACAAGTGAGTAACAATTTGTATGACAGATTTTTTTTTTTGTTTTAGGTCGCTCTTGAAGGTTTAAGGCCATCTGTTCCCCCTGGTGTGTCATCACAAATGTCGAAGCTTATTTCTATTTGTTGGAATAATGATCCAACTAAAAGACCACGGTTTGACCAGATACTTCCAATTTTAGGAAAGATGGCGCAATAGAATTTATTGAGTCAACATAGATGAAATAATCACCGTTCCCTAGTAGTGAATGTGTACCAGGTATCAGAAAAAGGGCTAGGTCTCACCCCTTATTGGCAATTCTTTCACCTTTATTTATATGAAATAATATGTTTATTTACTGAAGAAAAACTTGGCTATGTAACAAATAGGATCACCCCTGTAACATAGAAGAAAAACTTTCCTACAAATTGATATGAATTCATTTTTGTAAACATATATAAGCGTTTAAAATCGAAAATCAAATTCTGTCCTCCTCTAACAACTGTCTATTTCTGTAGTTCTTGTCATCATTTGAACATTTTTCATTTGAGGACCACAATAGATTATATGGCAGGAGAAACAATAAAGAGTAGCGTGACTCGTGTGACAGGAAAATCGAAGGTCGTGTGACCTAGCCCTTTTAAGCGTGATACTGGTTATTATATAATTATATTTCTGTGAAGTATTGTTATCAAACTTTTTTGGGATAAGTTATTTTTATATCAGCTGTTTTTATGCGACGACAAGTAACGTAATTTTTGCTGTAATTTTGTATTTTTGTATAAACAAGAAAAATAATTTGAAGAATACTATAAGCAATTAACGCTTCCATCAAAAAGAACCTGGCAGTTTGTAAAAGACTCTTTTATAGATTTCTAAAACCCTCTATACATTGAAATTCGACCGCCGTTCTAAAATAATTTGCTGGTGACACGAAGTCATTCTTGCGTACGAGGCAGAAATTTCCTTAAACCCTGTAAACAAGAACTTCTATTACAAAAGGGATGGTAACTCTGACTCCCACATTTTACAGCTTTTCAGCGCAAAATGCAAACTGTGTGCTTTTGAGATTTTGGAATGAAGCATCCTTTACCACTGGCAAAGTGTAATTTAACTTGCTTATGTAATTATACCAAAGATGAAACATCTGTCGCCGTGGTAGAAAATGCCCAGATTGTTTATCAGCTATGTACACGCTTTGATGGTTGACCAGGCCCCTTTAGTGTAAGGTCTAAGAGTGATGATTTCTCCTAATACAGCGGGTTGTCTTTATATGGACTTTAATGCACGGAGTACCTTAAAAGATGCATCAAATCCTTCGATGAGAATTATGCGCGCATCGGTGTTTAAGGATGAACAATTTTAATTGAGAATTAGAATACTGCGGGTGTTTAGCTCGAAGCAAATAGAACCAGATTTAGACGATTAAGGCTTATATTTGCAGACAAACTGTTACAATTTGAAGCCATTTTATATGCGGGTGGTGTCGAATGTCATCAGGGATAGTTTTGTGAAAAACATTTCTAGCAGTTTGAACAGCAGTGAAGCTTTGTGTACAAGACGGAGTAGAAATGAACGGCAGTGAAGCTTTGTATACAAGACAGAATACTGAGAAATATGTAGATTGGACTTAGTACGTTTATTCTCATTTTGTGTGATAAAGCTTTCGAGACTTCCTCTCTGAAAACAAAGCAGTTACGTAATACAAGTTTTATTTTACATATTTAACAAACTATTATCAAGAAAAATACTTACCAGTAATCTTTGTCAAGTACATCGTACAGTTTCCTTCAAAATAAATCAATATTTTTTAACTATGTGAGCGAGTCATCCTGTGTCGATTTTTTAAAGTTCGCTTTTGTTTACTTACTCTCTGGGGAAACTTTAAAGTGTATACTGAGTGCACAAGTCATGTTTAGAAAAATGGAAAAGTAGCATTGCATTTACACAATTATAATAGTTATCTTTTCATACTGTGGAAGGTTCCAGTTTATTCAATTTGTCGCAAAAACTTGTACATGACTTGCAAAAAGTTTCGGACGATTTTAATTTCGGACAAAAAGTGTCGGAAAATAAAACAGTCCGAAATTTAACTAAAGCGTCCGAAGTATTTACAGTTCAGTCGTAAACTTTAACGTAGCTCCAAAGCTCTTGATTTACCTTTTGAAAGGAACTCTGGTTGAGGCAACACTGCTTGAGATATGTAACGGTATGATTTTCTCCTCGGGTTTCACAGCTGATGTTTTAACCTAATTCGCGTTTTTTACACGTAAATTCACTTTGGCTATGTTTCAGCAAAGTGTCCGAAATTTCTGTCCAAAATTTTACCAAATGAGATAAAAAGTGTCTGAAATTAAACGTCTGGATTTTCTTGCAAGGAATGTAGGTGCGATGGAGATTTTTACAAATGGACAGCACTCTTTTGTACTTTTGACCGGTCACTCACTGGGGACTGTTCGATTTGCTAACAGAAGTCTTATTTTACTGTGATTACCAGTTCTATTCCTCTGAGATCCAACGGGCAACCTGAGCAGGGTCCTCCGTTTTTCGCTGCTCTCTCGAATGACAATGACAACGACAACGATAACAATAACGATGACGATGACGATAATGATAATGATAATGATAATGTAATGATAATGATGATGATAATTATAATCAGGAGCCATAATCGGGGACGGAGACCTTAAGTCTCGGGATTCGCGCGCACCTATGATATGGAACAATTTTTCTATTTTTAGAACAAATTGCGCCATCCTGACGTCATATATCCGCGCGGATTCACGCACATGTCGGGGGCTCTCGCGTGG
>Ga0126338_10003867_pt1 | contig 10582 bp, 8 predicted proteins | sample OrbCmetagenome_2_FD_92529 | JGI IMG/M metagenome (GOLD analysis project Ga0126338, IMG submission 92529) | Coral microbial communities from Petempiche,Puerto Morelos, Mexico - Orbicella C C metagenome | ecosystem: Host-associated > Invertebrates > Cnidaria > Coral | place: Petempiche,Puerto...
CCAGTCAGGGCCTAGCTATATCTCTAATGTATTTGAACGTCATAATTGCCATTACGATTTAAGGGATAGAAGTTGTAATCTTGTCCAGCCTTGTTGTATGCAATATCTTTTAATTATAGATTGTCGCATTTATGGAATACATGCCATGCCAGCAGGCATGCCCAACGTCTAATTTGAGGGATTTTGGCGAGACGTTAAAGTCGTTTGATTTTTCTAACACGTTATGACCAGCTGTAAATGTAGTTATTTTCTTTCAAAGGGAATTTAGTGTCATATTCTTAATTTGGGGCGGTACAATAATTTCTTATATTAACTTGTTAGCGTTTGTGGGTGAAGCATTTAAAATCTGTATTTTCACTGATATTTATATTACAATATTTTTAATAAACTCTGTATTGTCTATATTTAGTTAATACTTACTTAGATTAGTTCCTTTAAATGTTTCGTTATTTTGCCCTCACCTCTTGTGAAGGGTTTTATACGTGAGCCTCTGGCTCGGATATATAGGGCAACTTCATCACACATTTTGACATTAATGAGTTGATCGATTGATTGATGGATTGATTGAGTCTCAATACTCCCAGCCGTTTTATACTATCACCGCAGTAAAGTGCTAAACTCATGAATCACTTAGCTTAAAATGTTACACTGTCCTTCTTTTCTCGAGTTTGTTCATAGATTTTGCAGCCAGATATTCCAGACCATGGAGCTCTACTCTTTAGCGCAGCTCGGAAATAGTCAGATTTCGTTTACCTAACGCCCGAGAGGGGTACTTGGCCCATGTCTTGGAATAGGGGTGCCGCCGAGGGTTTGAAATCCTGACCCTGCTTAATGAAAAAAATACTCTACCAACACCCTTTAATTTAAGACCCTGTTTAGGAAAAGAGACAAAATACGCACTCCCTTGCTTTACAAAAACCTTCCGCTCGCCGACTTGCTCTTCGTAGCTCTCGCGTGAGACTCAAAGGTGAGCCTGCTCGTGTTCTAAACTCGTACAGATCCTGTAACCATTTCCTGTTTAGGACAGGTTCTGACTCTGTTTAGGCCACAGGCGAGTAAATTTGTATACTCTGTTCAGGACAGTGAAGCCAAAAACCCATACCCTGTCCAGTGGCACTTCCCCGTATAGCCCAAAATAGGGGGTACCTCCCGGAGACTTAACGCGCAATCTTGCTTCATACATCGTTGCATGTTTTTCCCCCCTCAGTGTGATACGCGTGTCTGCGGTCCACTAATTATTATTTTGGTTTTTCTTGTAACAGGTATCCCTATCCCATGCATCCCGCAATTTTAATTGTTTCAAATTATCGCTGACAGGGTTTACGGTCAGAAACCCAGCTTGTCCGTGATAAGTTAAACAATTAAAACTCTGTATACAATTAACCGTTTCTTTCTATACAATTACAGTATCACTAATTTTTATCTGACTGATAAATTTGGCTATGTTTAAAGGCATAATCTTTGTCTTACGCAAATTTCGAGTCCGTTTTACTTGTAGTTACGTAAAAATTTTAATTTCCTCCTCACTCAGTATGGTTGAGATAATTTTCTTTCTCCCGCGTAACTGGTTTCCTTTTATTTTGAACACTGGAAAAGCTGAACGTTCCCTTAGATTGTAACTTTTCCGTCTACATTGCCTATTTTATGTTTCCCTTGACGACCAGTATCTGTTTAATCTAATCTACCTGTTAGTTTTTTCGCGTGATATTTTCGTTTCATAACTGTTGCTAAATATTAAATTATATGACAAATTTCATCTGTTCCAGTCTTAGACTTATTAAGCTCAAGAGCCGTTTTATCATCGCCTGGCACAAATATATGGTTTGTAAAAACAATTATCGGCTGCATTGTTCCGCTTTGAAAGGGCAGGCCAACATATCTTAACAGGCAAGAATTTACTAAAAGTTTGTTTGCCTTTCTCGAGAAGCATGGATAAGCAAGGAAGTTAATTCAGTTGTGATCTGTTGTAATGAGGATAACTTTTCGGGTGTTAGTTCTTTTAAAGTTTGTTAAGAGAAATCGCGAAAATCGTAAGGTTTGTTGTTTCGTGAAAAGTGCAAATATCTGAGCTACATGAACCAACTGATCAGATGAGGATTAATTTATGGGTTGAAGAATTTTCTACAGAACCACCAATCTACATTTTACATGATATCATGCTTCAATGTCAGATTGGCTTTCTTTCAGTGTGGCTACTGTTATTCTGTCTCTACGTAGCGTATTTAACAGAGTGGATTCAACAGAGATAATGAACTTCTGCTTATTGCAATCTAAGTTAAATTGCCGCTAGCAAGCAAACTTACCTCAAAGTTTTCAAGTTGATGCATTTCTCAGCTATAGCCGTGATAAACGAAACGGTGACTGCACATCCACTGATATTTATCGTGAAAACGAATGAAGATATTCGATCGATCAGAACTAAGGTTCTTTCAGTTAGATTCAAGCCGCGCAAATCTGCATCTCTCCAAAGGGAATGATCGTACGCGATGCGTCGCCATTTTTTGCACACCATCGCGACATGTCCAAGATCTTTAAAAGCGCACCAATGGAAAATATCGAGCAAGATTGACTCCGGAAGCTTGTCGATCATTTTTGCATCCATTTTAGTTCGCGATGCTTTCCGTACTATGTGGTCGATACAATCTCACACACTGAAGTTCACACACACAATCAGTGTAGTGACGTGAACTGGAAACCACTGTGAAGTCACCAAAGACATCGTAATTAGTGCGCGCGTGTCAGGGTGGTAAAGCAGGGGTATTTTCGTGATGCGCGACAGAGTGGCCTTTTTTCCGTAAAAAGTGAAATGAGTTGATTTTTCTCATCAATCGTGATTTCGGAAATAGCCCGGAACCACGATTTTTCTAAAAAAATTTCTGTGAAATGGGAATATACCCCTCATTACGTAATAAACAGCATAACTGTGAAAGCCAATGCGGTCCGTTTCTCTGCATCAGTCTTCAGTGACGGTGGTGCGGTGGTTAAGCTCTTGCTTCTTGCGAAAAAAAAAGAAGCAAAGAAATAGCAAAGATGTCGAACAAGATAAATCTCGCTTGAAAAATATCTCCATCTTTTGTTACATGTGAAAAGGATTTTTTTTATTTTCCGAGAATTTTGGTGAAAACCCGCTTAGGACATACCGGTATTCAAATTTTCTGTGAAACTAGCAGAAGTCCCCCATTATGGCTCCTGGTGAAATCAGGAGCCCATGGTGAAAATTAATCTAAACTTCCTTTACCACTTCAATTCTGCGCTCTCGATCTCGCGCTTATCATTTGTAGACGCGTCAAAAACGTTTTGATTGCAAAAAGACAGAAAAAAAAAACGCCTAAAAAATGAAAAATACCTTATAAGATCACCTTCACAAAGTTAATTTTGTCGTTTACTCCCGTTCCCTGTTTAATTTTATTAATTATTATTATCCGTTTTATTATTTTTTTTTTTTGAATTTTATATTAGCCCTTAAGTATTTTCTTCTCTGAACGTGATTATTCAATCTTCGAGATTTTGGCTCGGCGTTTTACTGTAATTTCAGTGTTTTGCGATTTGAGTACCCGACCCCAAGGAGCAATTTTCATCCCGTGTCGGGTAGGATAGGGGAAAATTTTGTTAGCCCATGAGTCCCCGCGCACCTCGTAATGGCCTCTTCGCCATTTTCTTTGCTGCTCGTCTGTTCGGGTTAGGTGAGTGAGTTCAATCCAGTCAAATTTGGCGAATTTGGAAGGCATCTTCATGTCAGAACATACTTATTTATTACGTTATTTGCTAAATACTAGTCAGGTTGAAATAGTTTACGCTGAAAGTGGTTCCTGCATCGAAAAATTACGTGAATATCATGGAACATCGATTCTATTGAAATCTAAATTTTAGAGGTTGTGTATGGAATCGCCAGTTCTGGAAATGGAAATCGTTCGCTGGAAATCAAAATAATTTTCTGTTCCTTTTTAAACTATTCGAAATCTTTCCCACTGTGTATTCATTTCGAAATATTATGTGGCTCATTGTTATCGCAACGTGTTAGAAGTTGAAACCCACATGACTCATACCTCTTGGGAAGTTTCCCAACAGTTCGTTTAAGTCAGTCAAATTCTGAAAGTTTTTGCGTTTCGTTTATTTATTGTTTTGGTGTAGGGCAATGCACACCGCATCATATATGTGTAATATGTTCATTTACTTTGATAAATTGTTTGTGAATCATCCACTATTGCCGTAAGTAAACTCGTGTTTTTATGATTTTTATTTTATATAGCCAAGATGGTTATGCCAGCAAATAAACCCAGGATTGTAAAGAAGCGTAAGAAGAGGTTTATCAGACATCAGTCTGATAGATACCTCAGAGTCAAGGTTGGTCTCTTGTTAGCCCACTGTTTTTATAAAATTACATGATCATACAAGGTAGTTTATAAATCTCCAAAACCACATAAATATAAAAATTTGGTCTTTAGTCAGTGCTCCTTCCCATTTTATATGGCTCAATGTAATTTAGGCAAAGTTTGAGTCAAGCCAATGCTGGCCAGCAGTCTCTCAGGGCAATCATGCTCAGTGGGGTATCATACAGGGTTCTGCAGATGACCTGCACCCCTTTAAAACTTCTACTTTGACTCGTTCTTGTTAATCTGCACCTCTTTTGTTTTTAGGGCGAGGGGCATTGTTTGTGTTGTATACTTATTGTTTCATTTGGCCAATCATGAAGACCCTTGTAAACCGTGGTCGCCCGGGTTCTGCAGGGATTATGTGTTTTGCTTGACAGTTTTGTGTTAAATAACTATTTAAATCAAAGCAGCATTCATTTCTGGAGGTCTCTTGAGTTACGTTTTGGTTTTAAAAATTAAAATCCTGGCATCCTAAATTCAATAATGCGATAAATATAGTTGTCTTACCTGTATCATAACAAATTTGTACTGAGTGGTCGAGTGGTACTGGCAGGGAGAGAGAGAACATGCTAGCTACGATTTGGACATTGCAAATAAACAATTTGCTAATAATTCATCAAAAATGGATATAAGACTTAACTCTTCTAAGACTTTTCTGATACTTTTCCACACCAGCAGCTGGTATTGGGAACACTGTGTGATATCAAATGACAACTTCAAACTGACATTGATTTTAAAAGCTAAATCGGTACTGTTATTTACAACCTTCCCTTTAAAGCACCACACTCTGAACTTAAACCACTGCATTTTTGCTTCTGGCTTAGTAATGAAAGTGTTGGTTGTCCAAGGGAAGGAGAGAAACTCATTTTGTTTGGGTGAGGTACATGGAGGACCTCTTTCTTAATGTCCCATGTCATGAACCTCAATCCAAAATGTACATTTACTTATATAGTGTTGAACTCTAGTCATTACTACATGTATGTGTACTAGTATAATATGATACAAATTTCATTGTGTTTAAACTAATTTGATTTGTCAGTACCATAAGGAAATATCGAATGAAATAAAAGGTTACTGGTGGACTTTCATATTTAAAAAGTGATTCTATTCCAGAATGGTGTTAGTTGTGAACTAACAGAGCATTCTGTATTTTTCTCTAGCCAAGCTGGCGTAAGCCAAAAGGTATTGACAACAGAGTCCGAAGGAGATTCAAAGGGCAATATCTTATGCCCAGCATAGGGTATGGCAGCAACAAAAAAACGCGACATCTGATGCCAGATGGGTTCAAGAAATTTGTCATTCACAATGTAAAGGTAGCCACTATGACTGTCTTGTAATATGGTTTTATATTCACATTTCATTGTGCAGTGGAATCCCGATTTCTCAAACCCTCGATTTTTTTGAACTTTGTGATAACTTAAACCAATAGTTGTTTCCCTCATCTCAGTCAAACACAGTGATGTTACCCCTGATTTCTCAAACCATTCGTTGTGGTTCCCAGTGAGGTTCAAAAAGTTGGAGGTCCAGTGTTTTTGTGACTGCCTACCATGTGATTTCATGATTACAATGCACTTGAAGGTGATTATATTTCAGATTACCCCTTCCTTTAAAAAGCACCTCACTTTGAACTAAGACCATGGTCACATCAGTCTGATTGGCATAGCCATTCATCTGTTGTAACCGGTGGAGTAGTCTTGACAGTGCTGGTTGTCCAAAGGAAGGAGATCACTGCAGTGTAAATGGGTGAGACCGGAGAGGACCTCTTTCTTAATGTCCAGTGTTCTTGGTTCTCAATCCACATTGCAACATTATAACTAAAGTAGCTTACATTTTGTTACAGTTTGATTATTGTAACAAGGCCCACATTTTGAAGTCTGTGGATTCCCGAGTTCTTGAACCCTTTATTTTTCAAACCTCCTGATAACTCAGACCAAAAGTCATTTCCCTCTCCTCAGTCAAACACAGTAATTTTACCCCTGATTTCTCAAACTATCTGATTTTTCAAACCAATTTTCATTTCCCTCTGAGGTTCAAAAAAATTGATGTTCCATTGTATGGTACATGTATACGTAATTTCAATGTGACTCCATGTTGAGGGTCTCTGAACAACTGACGTTGGATTTCTCTTCTTTGATTGTGCAAGGTGGTTTAGTTTCCTTTGTCTAGTGGCCCTGGTTGTTATGGTACTTTTAGATGTAGTGTCACTGTAAGCATTTTCATCATTAGGTTTTCCTCATAACTGAGTCAATTAAAAAAATCAATCATTCTTGTTAGGAGAATTCAGAAACTAACTTTATAGTAGCTGTTTTCCCAACAGAATTTCACAATCAAGTTTCTGTTTCTTTTTTCTTGTTAGGAACTTGAGGTTCTCCTGATGGCTAACAAAAGCTATGCTGCCGAAATTGCCCACAATGTCTCTAGCAAAAAGAGGAAAGAAATTGTGGAGCGTGCCCAACAACTGGCAATCAAGATAACCAATGCAAATGCAAGGCTTCGCAGTGAAGAAAATGAGTAGATAACGACACATGTAATGTACCAACTTGTGTAGAAATAAAAGACGTTGTTTGGATTTACCTGACTGTTGACTGACTTCATCTGAAACACAAAGGAAGAAAGGGAAGGGTATTTTTCATTATAGACATTAATAAGGCTAGTACCCGTGGCAATAACTTTGTGGAAAGGATAGCTGGATTGCAAGTGACTATTTTCATTTGGTTTGTGGGAAAGTGGATACCGAAAATTCTAAAGATGAAAAAATGTATACCTTCCACACTTGAACAATTCACAATGGTCATCATTTTAGTCAAAAACACATGCATTGAAGATGCTGACCCTGGACAATGATGGGGATAGGCCCCCATTTTAGAATTGAAAATGTAGGTCTATTGAATGACAGTGGACAAAAAGGCTTTTGAAAGTGGAGACATCAGTCACATGTGGCAATAATAGTTGTGGTGTTTTCTTGTAGCATATTGGTGCTTTGACCATTTTAGTAGGGATGGCGAAACAGTAGTGTGGAGCATTTAGCGATAACCCATCATTGTACACCACATTGGTGTGGATGGGCCTAATACTGACCGGCTAGTGGGTTACCATAAAATTCCCAGAATTAAGCTCTTTCCTTCCCAAAATTTCCACCTTATCTGACAAATGCACTCTAAGAACTTTGCACATATGGTATAGTCATCTAGTAGGACTACTGTTACATGCTGTCGATTTAACAGGTTTTTATGCGTCTGTACCCATATTGATGACAAATTGCGTCATAACATTGTCAAGGTGGTTCGGCAGTAAACTCTGACAATGTTGTGATGAAATTCATTGTCGATAAGAGGACAGACGCATAAAAAACTGACGTCAATATGGCTTTTACAATAACAAGATCCCAAAATGGTCAAATGCCAGGAATAAATGAGGGGAAAAGACGCCATTATCTTTGTCGCATACAAAGATAAGTGAATTTTATTCAAAATGAAGTGGACATTGTTAATAGCTTTTCTCGTTTTTTGATTGGCAACTTGAAAAAAGTCCATAAAATCTCATTGGTTGACAGTTTGATAGCTCAGAGCTGAACTTGAAAGCTTGTGTAAATTAAAATTTTATCCGTCTGTACTCTTGTTGACGATAAAAATGAGCCAGTCAGCGCACAAGAAATAAGATATTATAAATTATAAAATAAATATTTGGAAATAGTTGGGTGAGTGAAAATTCCCGGGATAAATCTGCAGGCCAGTCCATCCTCTGGCTAGGACAAGGAATTGGGTGGAATCGATGGCTACCGACAATCTCACAACCAATGTTTTCTTGCCCTGAATGTGAACAATGCTGAAAAATGACCTGCCAGATATTGGTAAATGTCTCCAAACTCAGATCGCTGAGTAGTTCACAAACGTTTAGGGCAGACAGCATTTCATACCCTGTTGAAGGCTGTATGGGGAAGAAACATACCCTTTGTGTTATACGCCCTACATGGAGAGCCTGCGATCGTACTATACTCTCCCCCATATCTCCAGCTCTTATAACCGGCACCCTTATTGGTCGGGACGGTCTGAAATCGCGTGATAAATAAATAAATCACGTGACAGGACGACCACTAACTCGATCCAGTGCTTACTCGACTGGGTTGATTCAGCATTCAGACCCGTTCACAATGGCTGAAGTAAATAATCTGCGGTTTCTGTGATGATATCACCTGTTCAGTTGGATAATAGTCATTAGTGATAAACGCAAATTAGTTTTTCTCTGTAGTTCCAGTATCTGAAACTCGTCATGTCGGCAGGCGCGCATTGCAGCCCTCTGGGTAAAATGGCGAAAATCACAGACTTTCTTTATTTAGGAGGACTTGCAGCGGCCAAAACGGAACACTTGCTCAAAGAGGAGGGAATTACCTGTGTTATTAACGGTAAGCTTATCCATATGCATGTTTCTGTTAAGGATTCAGTTAATACCAGATTTGTTTCGTACTTATTTGGGATGCCCGACGATAGTTGTTCGTTCATGTTTCGTCCATGTCTTGATAAGCTGATGGTTTTTTTTCATTTCCTGTCATTGTTTGAAGCATCGATGGAGGCTCCTGACGTGAGCTATGAATCTATTCAATGCACAAGGATCAGACTTGAGGACAATCCTACCTGCAACATAGGGATACACTTCGATCTGGTCGCAGATAAAATCGGTGAGCTGACTACATGTAGTCTGAAACTTACACAGACGAATACCCGTTCTGAGGCAACATCAGAAAAAAAAAATTCATATTTATTTTTCAATGCATGTCCGCTAACAGGATCCTGAAATAAATAAACTTAAGTCTTGAATAACTTCAAGATTTTTACCAAGTCAAGTCCTTCGGTTCACCCGATACCTAGCCGGTATCGGGAATTCTTAGAATTAAGCTTAAAATTTTCCTGGTGGCTGTATTGTAAATATTGTTGTAAAGCAAACAACTTGTATCTTTTCAGCGGTGGTAAGCTGTTGTATTGTTTTCAAACATTTGGTGTTTCTGGCTCACTCCTTGTCTGCATATGTATATTGCAGATAAAGTTCGGCGGGAGAGAGGCAAGGTCCTTGTTCATTGCATAGCCGGAGTTAGCAGGTGAGTTTTCAGTTAAATAGTATCTGTCTAATGGGGCATAAGTTGATCAGCATGAAGGATAATTAATATATCTCAGCTTGTTGAATTTGGCGGTTTAAAGTAATTGTCCAATACTTGATCACCACTAATTGGTCATTTTACATATCACAACTGTTTTGTGTTGTTTCAATTTAAATAAAGCTGGAAATTAAACTTAGATTGCCATTAAATTTTGAGCCAAACAAGATGGCTTTTTTCCATAAGGCCCACATATCAATTTACGTTTTGTTGAGCTGTTGAAGTGGGAAAAAATTTCTTATTGTATGGGTCTCTACATGTATCAAGTGGTCTGGGTTCTACCCTGTTTTAGATTTTGTGTTCTTGGCTCAAGACAATTGGTTCTATCTACTTAGATCAGATGAAAATGGGTACTGACAAAATTATTTACATTAATGCTGGGGTTACTGTAGACTATGAGTAGTCCCTCTTTCGCTTAGTCTGTTGAGCGAGACCGTAAATAAACCTTAACGAAAAAAATGGCAGTGTGAAATCCTAGGGGTGGGATGTGCGGGAAAGGAGGGACTACCAACTAAGCCCGAAAATTTGAATTATGCATTGCTCTCACAATGCAAAAATATGATTGGCTTATGTTGGGAGCATTCACAGCGTGATTTTATCTTGCTTCTCAAAGAGAAGAGTGATTTTATTTAAGAATCGCCCGGGTGAAGAGGGCGTCAAGATAAGGAATCCCATTGGACACATGTGATTAGATTGAAAATTTACATTGCAGGTTTCTTTTGTGTCTAGCATGATGGACTAAGAGAAAGAGGGACTACTTGTAGTCTAGGGTTACCCTGTGATGGATTAGCATCCCATCTGGAGGGTATGAAGGATGACAGGAGGGGGTATGAAGGATAAGTGTATGGGTGGAGTGTATGAAGGATACTAATCCTACCTTGCATAATTGTCATTTTCATTGTCTTCAACCTGGCCTTGTATAATTGTTATGACTCAGTAGGGTATGGATCTGCTTATGCGGTCTTCGGTCCCTGAGACTAAACCCCTTCCCTGAGGCAATTTTAGCAAGTGTTTATATGGGAAAATTGTCCCTGTTTGCCAAGTTAAAGTTGGTGCTACA
>Ga0126338_10003868_pt1 | contig 10582 bp, 7 predicted proteins | sample OrbCmetagenome_2_FD_92529 | JGI IMG/M metagenome (GOLD analysis project Ga0126338, IMG submission 92529) | Coral microbial communities from Petempiche,Puerto Morelos, Mexico - Orbicella C C metagenome | ecosystem: Host-associated > Invertebrates > Cnidaria > Coral | place: Petempiche,Puerto...
GCAAAAACTGACTTATTTCGTGGAACTTGGCTATCTAAACAGTTCATGTCTTAGCAAAAGTATTATTTTAATGTTTTAGAGCTCCTCGAGGGATAAATTCACGCTTTTGTAGCAAAACACAGTCACAGATGTTTCTGTTGGCTTCCGGCCGCCATGTTGGTGCCCATACAGATGGGCACCAGCATGGCGTCTCCATACAAATCTCTATAAATTTGGGTAAAACATTTCTCCGCATATCTCGCATAAGAAAAATTGCTGTGACCAGAATTTTGGCGAGAGTCTATGCGTATTTACCTTCTTTCATTTCCCAGATTCTGGACTTTATCTATTGACCGGTTTTGATTTTTATTTTGATCTGTTTTGAATTGCGTGACACTGAAAACCAGCAATAAAGCATACATTCGCAAATTACGTAGAAGAGGCTTCTAACAGATGAGATAAAGATCCATTGCAGGCTGTTCCCGCTAACCTCTTTCCGTTTGCGCATCTGAGCATTTGTCATATCGATTCAATGTAACAATGTTCCAGAACCAATTTATACTTCTGGGTCGAAAGAGGTCCTCTGAGATTTAGGTGCCTTCGTTTCCCTTAAATCAAACAGAAACAACCTGGAACGGTTCAAGTTCAACGGGCTTAAGCTGCAACTAACCATAAGGCAACTGGGCCACTGAGCCAGGCGTCTCTATTAGAATCATTGTTATAATTTAAGGACATTCGCACCCAAATTTTTTCCACGCAAAGATTTTTTAATTAAACTTTCCACGCAGTAAGGTAAACATTACTTTTCCCAAAATGATAAAAAAAAAGAAACAAATGATCGGAGAAGGCTCATTTAAGACTGTGTTTTAAAAGCTTTCGTTATTTTAAGACGATCCTAGCTTACAACTATTTACAATAACAGGAGCTACATTAGTGAAATTAATCAAAACCATCACTCATGAGAGTGATAAAAAAATCCTCTTTCGCCTTTTGCCTTGAAATTAATGCATACCGTACCTTGAGAAGACCAATGTCACGGTCATCATGACCCTTCCATGCACACTGTTTCCAGTTTCTGTGGTCAGCGTCTGTGCCATTTTCTCCCGCATCTCCTTTTTCACCACGTGGTCCTTAAGGGCCGGCCACGCCCTTTTCGCCTTTTGCTCCGTCCCGACCGTCGCGGCCTGGTAACCCGTTATGTCCATTGATGCCATTACGACCAGGGAGACCCGGTGGCCCTCGTAGACACGTGTTAGGATTCTGTGCGATTTCAGAAAGAAGTCAGTAAACGGTAAAAACATGATGAGAATTTGCTGAAAAATAAGACATGAATCATAGATGCCTAAAAAATCATACGAATTGAGGTAGCTATGAGCTCTGGCGGTTTTGACTCACTTGTGCCCGTTTTTTTCGTTTAGTGAAGACAAAAACAGCATCAAGTAAATTTTCGGCGTTTAGCGAAAAATTTAGCCGCAATCAACTCCCTGGAGATGCAATTCACGAAAAGACAGTGCACGACGCAAAAAACTTTGAATTCTCTCCGCCAGGAGCTTTTATTTCATAAATATCCTTTTGAATTGAACGCGAACGTATCACTGAAGAATCTTTTGCTGATCCAGTTCTTATAGTTCTTGAATCCAACAGTGAGATAAAGAAACCAAATGGAAGTCTTAGCTCTCTATATGTACACGAAGACTTACCTTGGAAAAAGAACCGTTATTTGCTTCACTTTGCTTTAAAAAGGGAGCAACCAAAAACCACAGCATAAAATATGTGGCGCTAAATTTTCAGAACATGCTTCTTTCTTCAATTTCCCAGTCCACAAATGTTCTTCAGTGTCGCAAGCTAAATGAAAGTCTGCGACGATTGAAACCCGAGACAGAACTGAAAATGGCAGGCAACGAGTCTGTTTGCTCCTTTTTAAAATTGTGTTAACAGCTGCGCTATCGACTTGAAAATTAAACATCGAGAGAAAGTCAATTTTGACAGAATTGTCTGAAGGATGTATAACAAGATGGCAGTTGCCCTTTGAAAATCAGCTCTACCTAATGCGGTTCTGTTGCAACATAATTTGCAAATGTCACTATTCACTGTAAGTATACCGACTAAGAGTAACTGAACGAGAACTTTGTGAACTCTATAAAAATCCAACAGGAGAGTCAATTTGTGAGAGCCAACTTCTAATGGTCCGCGATAATGGAACAAACACCAATTAGCTTTGTGGGCACCAGCTGCCATTGAATACATGACATCCGTGCACTTAGAGTCTCTTCATATAAAACGTACGCTAGGAATAGAATTACTAGATTTTCGTCGTGGGAAATAAAATAAACATATGGCATCACATTTGGAGTACTAGGTATCTTCGTGTTAGATCGTATTCGTATGTTGTTTCTCACCAAGCGCCAGAAATAACACTCTAGCTCGTATCTTCACCAAGTTTGTTTATCACATGATTAATGATCTCCTTGATTCGACTGAAAGTGGTTATTTCAGCTGGCTAGTTCCCCAAACAAGTAATTTTCTTTTGAGTGAAGAGTTTACTTTGGTTGTGGAAAGCTAGCACTTCCAGAGGAAAACTAGCATAAGAAATAACTTTTCTCAGAGTTAGTATGCTTTTGTTAAGTTTATTAAGAACCTGTATGTAGACTAGGTAGCTTCCACCCCCGCCCCCTCCTTTTTCTTTAGCCCTTCAAGCCTCTGTTCAGATATTTTTACAATCTAAGATGACATCGACAATTGTCTTGAGATGCAAAAAACATTTTTTGCACAAATAAACAAAGTCATCTTCTTGTTATGATTCTAGTTTTTCATCTTTGAAGCCTGCAAGAGCTTACCCTATTTATAAAACGATCTTTAAACTGATTCGATCGCGACGAAAAACAGATCACGCAACAACCGAATGATTTGAGAACAAATACTAATTTTCACACCTGTTGTAGACATATCAAGTTGAGGTTATAACATACGAGTCTGACACGTGGTACAGCTTTAGCACGTCTCCAACTAGTTAAGAGCATGTGCCGCGCAAAAGTGAGGATGAATAAAACTGAAAAAAGAAAAGAAATCAAACGTCGGTAGCCACTGAGCTTGTGTCGTAATTCTTCAGCATCAATCATTAGAATAACATGTAACTTTTGAGACGATGGATTCAAAAGTAGCGCAATCGTTACTCTGACTGCGTTATCACCGAGTTGAGTTCGGTGAGCCTTTTGCATCTTCTCATGCGACTGACAAGAGTTTCTCTCTTGATAGAAAGTGTCTAGACCACTAACGGCTTAGTTTGTGAACATGATGAGAGTTTCTTATGATCTTATCCCCATGGCTCTATGGGGAAATCACAAACTCACGCCACTTTTTCCTGCGGGAACCAATTTCGAGTTTAGAATTTGGTCAGGTTGAGTGTCCAAGCACGAAAACAAACTTCCGTAATTTTCTCCAAATAAGGGGACTTCTGGAGGAAATAATCAAAGCAATGGCTATTTAATAACGTCCAGCGGGGCGGTGGTGGGAATCAATTTTTCTGGATGAGAAGGATTTCAGATTGCACTTCCTAACGTCTGGAACTAGATATTTAAAAAAAAAGGGGGGGGGGGGGCGAAGTAAATTTTTCCACTTCAGTCACTTGCTGTTCGGCTGTTCCGGACAGGCGTTCTCGATAATGAAGATTTTGAATCTCACGACCTAACGTCAAGGTCTAGTTATTTCCCTTTTTTGGGGATTCCAGAACGTTTATAGTTGATTGTAGCACACCGATATACTATCGTCCCAATATAAGCCATCAGCAGTCAAACGAAAGCAATGAATTTGGTTTTATTTACGAAATTCAGATCAACTTCCGTTGCAGTAGTTTCTGTTTACGAGGTACTGAAAATAAAATTAACCCTTCACCAGTTTAATGGGTAGCGAAAGCCAAACTTGCTGTATGCAATATATAGCGCCTGAAATGAGCCCCTACTATTCTGATGCCGACCGCTTTGCTCTTACAAATAAGCAGCTGATTATTGGGACTGTGGGACTTCTTCAATGATCAAGCGGGACACTGACATCCAGCCTGTTGAACCATTAGAGTTTCCATAACCGGGACAGTTTCCAATGTTGACACCCACACGGATAGTGCCCTTGTGAATGTTGTCACAGTAGCCCTCCATTGCTCCGTGCCTGTGAGTGTAATGGCTGTGGCTTGACATATACCAAGCTGAGTCAATGGGCAGAGGGCCGCTGCACTCGGCGCCATTGAAGGTGATGAACCATCGCTTACAACAGCTGTCGCAGTTCAGATGAAAGTTGCCTTGATAAACGACACGGAGAGCGGTGTCATCTTTCTTCTTGTTGAAAACGCAATCCTACGAAGTAATTATTTTAACTCAACTTTATGAGTTGTTCCAAAGTTAAAGATTCTTAGAACGGTTTTCAATAGAGCGGTTTTAATTTGAGTGTCGAAAGTGATCAGGCTTGCAATTACTTTGGTTTTGGTTTAACCACGGTTTGAGATTGGCTGAGTAGTCTAATTGGTAAGTAATTGGTTGGTTTTGGTTTAACGGCACTCAATTGAAAACCGTTCTATCGGACCTGATCGTAAACCCAAAACCAAAGTCATCACCCTGACCAATCACAAATCACACAGACAATCCCGTGACCAAACTACACGCAGAAGACGCGAAGCGCGGGAACTGTGCCAGCGAGTCACGATTACATTTGGTGTTACTTCTGATTGGATGGAAAAAGTGGCGCTAGCTTTTCAGTTTAAGTCAACTGCGTAGTGTAGAAAGTCAAAACCACAGCAAAGGCGAATTACTCCCGACATTCAAATGAAAATTGCTCTAAACGTCGTATTCCAAATTGAGCGCAAATGTGGCAGCATCAAAATTTTCCAGTCTGACTGTCTTATTCAAAATATTGCATTTATTGCTCGATAAATCTTCCGTGCATTCCGTTTTAAAATGTTACCATGCAAAATGTTTCTAAAGAAAGAAAGTTCATGGCCAAATCGAGAATGGCATATACAAGTTAAGTTTTGCTTTTTACATCAATGTATACCTTGATAAGCCCAATGTCGCGGCCGTCAGAACTTTTCCACGCGCACTGTTTCCAGTTTCTGTGGTCAGCGTCTGCCATTTTCTCCTGCATCTCCTTTCTGACAACGTGACCCCGGAGGTCCTGTCATGCCCATGTCCCCTTTCGCTCCATCAAGACCGTCGCGACCTGGTAATCCGTTAAGTCCATCGCGACCGGGAAGACCAGGGGATCCTTGCAAACACGTGTTAGTGTTCTGTGCAATCAAAGAAGTCAGAAAAATGTAAAAACGTGGTACGAATTTACTGAAAAATAACACTTTAATCATCGACGCAGCCATGAGAACTGGTTGTTTTTCACACAACTACAAGGAAGGCAAGATTAAATTGATGATTTTGATTGTACGCAACGTATTGTGCGTTAACTGAAGGAAAAAAGCTGTATCGTCATCGAAGCATTTTTACGTACGAGAACTCTGCGGAGTGTACGGAGACCAGTTTACTTAAAACCCAACAAACTATCTAATATTAATGCCTCACGTTAGTTAGCAGTGATCTCTATTTCTCTAAAATCTTACCTCGGTAGAAGTGGAAACATTCTGGTCACCATTTGCAGCACCTTCAGAAGTCAGCAACAGACAAAATAGAACGAAAAGAACAGAAATTGCCGCTTTCATCTCCGGGAAAATTAACAGATCGAGAGTGAGAATAAGAAACCCAACACTGAAATACAACTGTTGTCAGTGGTAACTCTGACTTTAGGCGCACAGTACCGTGCAAAGGTTTTAAATTAATATTCTGCAAGATTTTTCTTGCTAGTGAAAACAATGGCGACACCTTGTCAATCTGTCACGTCTCGACAACCTTTTCGTTATTCAATACCGAAGTCTTTAGTTTTTAATATTTCGGTGACTTGGTCCGGAATCTGCCCTGGAATAAAAGGAATAAACGCTTCGGTTTAAAAAATCGAAATCACATTGCTAGTATACTATCCAAACCTGATTTAAACTTTTTATTAACTTTTCGCACATTTTATTGACTTTATATAATTATAATACAGACGTAGCTTAACAAAACAAATTTGTTTTGTTGCTACAATTGAAATCAAAGTGCCTGAAGCAATGAAAATTATGTTTGCCCTGTGGTTATTATATTTCTGTGACTGATATTTTAATCACAGTGAAATATTTAATTTGATTTGGGTGAGCTGGTACAGATGACACTTTGACTTAATTCAATGTCATGAAATAGGATAACTTTGCGCACAAGAAACACGAAGTCGAACGACTGAGAAAAAAGTAATACAATAATATCCTCGGGAATTCAACCGTTGCTGATTTCATTTTACGATTCAAAGGTCCTAGTAAGAACTCAACGTGGTATTGACATATCTACTATGGAAGAAAGGAAATCAGAAATACAAACAGCGTTCGGCTTGGTTGCCATAGAACATTAATACGCCCAGATTGATAACGGCACAATTGTAATACCGGCTTTAGATTCATTCAAGGGAGACGGTTAAGAAAGAACAACTATTTATGATGTAAAAAATATATACAAAATATCTTATGCTGAGCAAAAACGGTGATAAAAACTATAAACAACCAAAATAAACAGCAACAGAAGCATAACTATATGCTTCTAACTATATGCTTCTCACAGCAATAGCTCTCACGCATATTATTCTGAGGCGGAAAACGTCGCACCAAATAAATATTAACCCTTAACACTTCGCTATCATTGTAGCTCCTTTGTGAATATTTACATAATTTTTCAAATCTCGCTTGCCATATGTCAAAATGACCATTGAGTATTTACTCAGTACTCATTGAGTATTTTGTTTCGTTGTCAACCTTTTGGTATCCACCTAGCTTGGATACAGTGACTTGCAAGGGCATACAATTAGTTTACTATATTTTGTCCTTTCCACTTTCCTTGCTCTGCACTTATTTTTTAATAAATACTGTATTCATATCGTCAAGTGGAGAAATAAAACATACAAAAAAATATGGTGATTTGCATTGTGATGATACTGAAATTTATAACTAGAGAACATCACAAGGAAAGAATCAAACCTCAGTAAGACCTAAAGAAATTACGTTATTTGTATCCCTGAGCCTGCTATCTTCAGCAAAAGTCAGCATCCTCCATAACAGACAGGGGCAAAAAAGAAATGTGGAAATTGTGAACAAATGATCTCTCCCCAGGCCTCCCTTTTGTGCGCCCGTCACTTAGGCTGCCAGAAATATGGCGTTACCTCACCTAAAAGCTACATTCTGTTGCAACCGTAGAAGATCTACAGATCTCTACTATTTAATTACTTTAACTTACATTTGTACAATCTTTGAACATTGAATTCTGTTTGTGAATTTTTTTTTTGTCTGAACAGCGAGTGGATCTCAGGTTTGCACATCTTAATAAAATACAGATGACGTAACCCGAAACATCGCTATTGGTGCTTCAGTGAATAACTGTCTTGTTATACTTATCACGTCATACTATAAGTTTTATCTTAGCTCTTGTTTTACTTGCAACTCAGCGCGTCTCCTCTTTGTCTCTCCTATGTGACTTGCTCACGGCTGTAAGTCGAAGCCGAATGCCTCCGCCTTCTCGGTCGGATGTGACGTTGACACTCGGGGAACAGTTGCTATTTGATGAGAATATCCCTCAAACATTCAGAGAAAAGACCGCTGTCACGTTTCCATTCAATCTGACAACACGTCACGCGACATCAGTGAATAATCGACCGAGAAAGCGATCAATACGCTGCTTCTCAAGCAGAGACATGGCTCACACAGACTCGTACTCCTTCTGCCAGTCTTTGTATTTGTCCTTCAGCTGTCTGGCTGATGGCTTTGTGTGTTTCAACGCTGCCTCGACGTCCTCAGTGTTCACGGGCTCAATTTCAAGTCTGGGCAGCGGTGTCGAGCGCCCATCTTCACCTTCTGGATAAGCAAAGACAAATATTGCTACTGGTCGTCAAAGAAAGCAAAGAAATAAGCGATGGACCGCTCGCAAAGCTTATATTATTTAGCGGTACACCATAATTAATTGGTGCTATTCGCAAGTGACAAACGCGCGCAAGCGGCGCTTTCGAAGAGTATGTGGGAGCACGGATGGCGCAGTGGTGAAAGCATTCGCCTCTCACCAATGTGGGTCAGGTTCGATTCTGGCCCGGTGCCATATGTGGGTCGAGTCTGCTGTTGGTTCTCCCTTTTTTCCGAGGGTTTTTCTCCGGGTTTTCTGGTTTTCCTCCCTCCACAAAAACCAACATTTCCAAATTCCAGTTCGACCAGGCTAGAGGACCAGCATGAAAACCAGCTAAGGCTGATGTGACTTCCTTCCTCTCTAAATATCGTAACTGATTTTTATTTAAACATGAAACATTAGGATTCCCACCTGTTTGATGACTCTCCAACAGATCGAATATCTTCCTCACTTTTCTCATGGCGGCCTCTTTACAAAGCAGTCGAATGTCTGAACCAGAATAACCCTCTGTACTCTGAAGAAAAGACCAAGGTAAAGTATGAAATAAGAAACGGCACTGAAGACCTGCTCAAATATTAGCAGTTGGTTGGAAAGGTTGTGCAGTTTTCAAATTTTGTTATTCAAAAATAAAGCGCGACCTCTCACGAAAACTCTGGAGGATGTTAAAATCCGGATTCCGCCCCCTTCACCTTCGTAACATATTTAAAATGAAACTTTTACGGTATGATGTAAGTCCAAAAATCTTTCCTTTGATGTAACTGACCAATATGGGATGACAAGGTCACATTACGAAAAACTACGGTTGCCATGGAAACATCAACTTTCAAGAACACTAAGATGTCGAACCAAATTGTTTCCAAGTAATTTTCAGCAGGAGTTGCAACGTCTGGCAGCTCTTACTTAGGTACTGAAAAAATTTACACACGAAAACGATATACGGAATATGTTTTTTTTTAAACAAGAAAACGACAAAGCGTTTGACAAATTCAATGCTAACAAATCCAAGAGAGACTTTCTACAGTGTATTGTGAACTAGAACCTTTCAGTGTTTTCAAAACGGACGAGCATGTACCTTTGCTAGTTCTTCATAGTCGATCTGTGATTTGATCTCAACACTTCCCTCCACGGAGTGAATAACAGGAGGCAGATACTGTTTCAACATGGCTTCCCTGGCTTCCAAGCTAGGAAGGTCGACAAGAATTCGCTTTTCCAATCGACGCAGCATGGCGTGATCAAGTTCCCTGCAAAATCAATAAAATGTTGTAGACACAATGGTCAGAGAGATGCACGTATCGATGTACACGGACTACATCACACAAATTCTTCAAACAATTTGGTTCCGGACTTGGCCTCCCAGCCAGGAAGGTCGACAAGATAGAATATCGTCATACTTGAGCAATTTTTGTTTCAGCCAAGTCGCTAATTGTAATTACCAAAACATCTAACCGATGTCTCACGTTTTGTTTTAGCTTTGATCAATTAGCATTAAGACTTCGATCCCATCGTCCAATTTGTCTGTAATCATACTCGTTATTGACAAATTGTCCTTCACTGGAGTCGCGATATTCCGATTTTTTGTTAATCACTTGTATGATTACAGACCAACCCAAAGGACTCCACTCGATCCTGTACTAACAGCTAGTTTGAAAGTCACCGACAATCAATCTACACTTTTTTAAATTTACCATGGTAGGTTGGATGCAGCCAGTAGAAAGACTAAATCATCTGATCGCGCAAGACCATCCATCTGAACCAGAAGTTCTGTCTTCATTCGCTTGCTTCCTTCATGCTCGCTCCTTTAAAGAAAGAATCAAAGGCTCTGTAAGCCAACTCGTGAATTGACCCAGCGATCTCCATACTTTATTATACACCTTTAAGCAGCAGTTGGTGATTTGAGTGATGTTTGAAACAGACATGTTCACATGACAAAGTTGGTCAAAAATGTTTCGTTCAGCCGATTTTCCAGGCGTTTATCTCGGAGATTAGAAGCGGGGTTTCACTGTTCAAAAATCTGGCATAATCGGGCAGTTGACCAGTCAAAATTACTGGACCACTTAACTCCTGACAATTTGCTAGGGCGCGCACTGTTCATCTTTCCTTAAAGTGATTTATAATAGCAAACTATACCGCCTCCCCACCCATCGTGATTCGCCTCCTAATACCTACTTACCCTCCTCCCCATAATATTCCTCTTTAACGTACAAGGGATTCAATTACCCGCCCTTCCCCTGTTTGTCTTGGACTTGTAAAGGGTTTTCACTTACCCTCCTCCCCCCGTTCCTCGTTGACTCATTAAAGATTCCAGTTCATCAAGGAAGATTGTAGATGGCGCATGAAAACGGGCAAGTTCAAATAAAACCTGCAAAAAGAACAGATCTATTGTAACGATTCAGTGGAGTACACCTACATGTACAAGTTCAGGGTTTTCAAAATTAGCCGGTGCCCGAAGCAAGTCACCGGCTACTTCAAGCGTTTGCGCCGGGTGCTTTATGTCAGAAAGTGCACTAATACGCAGTTTTACTTCACCATTGTAATCATCAACCAATTGTGTAGTGACTGAAGAAGAAGAAGAAGAAGAAGAAGAAGAAGAAGAAGAAGAA
>Ga0126338_10003869_pt1 | contig 10581 bp, 7 predicted proteins | sample OrbCmetagenome_2_FD_92529 | JGI IMG/M metagenome (GOLD analysis project Ga0126338, IMG submission 92529) | Coral microbial communities from Petempiche,Puerto Morelos, Mexico - Orbicella C C metagenome | ecosystem: Host-associated > Invertebrates > Cnidaria > Coral | place: Petempiche,Puerto...
TCCTGGATAAGTTCAGTCTTGATGAAAGAGTCTGTATTGCATGCTTAGAGGAACACAAAACAAAAATCAGTTAAATTACCAGCATTTATAATGTATTGTGCACTGAATCGAACCCTGGGAGACTATCAACGAGTGGCAAAGCAGTGATCATGGGCAAGTCTCACTTCCATGCTATTTTGAAACCAAATAGCACACCCAACTGGTTTTTGCAGGATCTGTTTGTTTTTGTAATTTGACATGTTTGCACGTGGTGCAGCGATGCGTGAAACAGTGTGTACATATTCACAAGATGAGGAATAGCAGTGTTTTGAGAACCACGACCAAACAAGTAACATCTGTATAATGGTGTAAATGATGTATTAAATAATTTTTGGCAAGTTTGCAGTTTACATCTGTTAATAGCTGGATATGGAAAGTTCAACTTATTCAACGGTGTTTGTTCAAAAAGCAAAATATAGCAGAAAATTGAGAAAATTTAAAAAGTTCTTCAAAGGAAAGGAAAGAGCACAAGGAACTGAATGAGCGAATAATTTCTGTGGAACAGGTGAAAAGGCATCATCAAGTGAACAGGCAGACATGCTGTGATCTTTAAGCCCTGGGATATACAAATCAATCAGAGCGCATAAGGGACAAACAACAACTAAAATGGCAGCCTTTGGATATCCAAAACCTTGATCATATAAATATGCACAGACTTTAGGCACGAGTTGAAAGATGAAGGATTCCCTGCATCCAGTCAGCAGCAGCACAAACACATCTTCCTGCTTGACAAAGTGATGCAGAGCCTCTTCTTAAACAGGTTTCAACTCTAATATTCCTGAAAATTCAGTATCCAATGCATAGTGTACTGCACCTCGAAATGCCCACTCAAATTCACTGCTTCCTTCCACCAACATGGCATCGTTGTTTCTTCAAGCCAAAAAAACTGGTTTTTACTGCTTCTGGGATGCATTGTAGAGGTTTAACCAATGAGAGCCAGTGTTAGATCATTATCGCTCAAAAGGTCTGTCACTAGGTATGAAGACCAATTAGCGAATGAGTTCAATATCTGTATTCATGGAAGTGAGGCTTGTAACTGCCCGTACCAGAGGTTTTTTTCTGCGCTCGCCACGATCTCGATTGCTACAATCGTGATCGCGGCTTTACCACTCACCGATAGCGGCTCCGCCACACAAAAAAATCCTCTAGTACCCAGGGTAACTGAATTGTTCTGAGACCCACAGAAAATACATGTTGAGTTCATTGTAATTTAGTTAAATGTAACATTTGCAATTCACAACTGGTACTGACAGTCTGTGGCCAGAAAATACATTTTTCATAAGATCTTGGTTATGTGGCTTGGAGGTTAACTTGGCCAGTACACCACAATCCAGCAGTAGGCTGGATTGCGGTAGAACATTGTAGGTAGTAAAGGGCACAGATGTAGTACTGCTATTAGTCAGGATCAGTGTATGGATGACTACTGTGCAAGATGGCTTTTTCCAAACTGGTTCACAAAAGCTCATTTGGCCCTACAAACGGGTCATCTAGTGGTATGATAACAAATCCGGGGTCGGATTAAATCAAGCATTTACCCTTGTAGGAAGTGGACACTCATCAAGAAGGAGACAGACAACAGCAGCTCCAAGTGAATCTTCCAGAGGAATAGCAAATATACAGGACTTGACAACATTAAGCCATCCCTCCTCTGCTCAACAACAATATAATAACATTATCACAAGTGACAAATTATTGTCAAAAAATGATTGTTTTGAAGCATTTAGACAGTAAATTGTGCTGGAAATAATTCAATTTATTACATAGCAGGACATATGTCTTAATTTTCAAATCTCTATTTTGGACATAAGTCCTTTCAAATCCTATTTTTGGCCAGACACATTTATTTATTAATCTCCAATCACAATGTAAAATCTTTTGGACAAATTCACAAACTTGGTTGGACAAATTATGTCTGTTGGCCAACTCTTACTTTGAGTACTGGAAATCACACAAGTGGTGCATATCTTGGATATTACATGTACCTTCTTCGGCTAAGGAGTGTAGAATTGTCATGCACTCCGGAGGCTCCATGTTACTGCAAAAAAAAAAAAGGAAAAGAAAATGTCTTTCTTATGAACAAGCATATCAAATGCTTGTTTTGGTTAAAACTGACCCACATAGAAATACAATATGGCCATCAAGTCTCTGACAAAATAGAATGCCAGTTGTTACATTGCAGTTGAACTTCTACAAATGGCCACCTTTCTACAATGGCCACTTTGTTGACCACGCAGATGGTCCATACAATTTAAATCCAGTCTTATTTTAATTGCTCTACAATGGCCTGTTAGCTCTCCACGATAAAAATGGGCACTAAACATAGTAATAAGCACATTCCAACAACCGAAATAAACACTCAACAACAGCCAGATAATCAACAACTGATGAATGTTAAATGTTGGTTTCACACACAGTACCCACATACATTGATGGCTTGCTTATATAAATATTGAAACAATAGCTTTTATGTGATTGGCCGTCTTGCACATAACTCACACGCAGATATAGTTACAACACTATAAATATCTTAGCCTCACCATGGGACATCTGCAACGTTTTTTTCAAAAACTTACCAATGCCCCATAAATGCCTGGGAGGGGGATGGAGGGGCTTAGAGTTGACAGAGCCATAAACACAACAAAAAAACTGCTATGATTTCAGAGGTTATATCCGCATATTTCATATCAATACATAATTATTGAGACATTATTGTGGTATTTGAATAGCTTCTAACAATTTTCATGAGATGCAATAGTGTATGATGTATAAATTTGTCTGACAGATACACTTATCATTAAGTTAATTGTATCTATAACAAAATTCTTGATTGTGATTGGTTCCCTGCGTGCCTATTTGTCATGTAATCGGCTCAAGATCTTGTGGGTGTCCAATATTTATTACAAGTATCTAATTTGAACTTTTTGAAATTGGATACCTGTAATTGGATACCCACATGATTTGCACGTTAATTACACGTACTTTAATGACTTCCTTCGCACTATTTCCTACGATTTTCAAAACTTATGAAAAGCACTACAGAGATGTTCACTTAAAAGAGGTTTTCAAAAGACCTTTTTAATTCTGAAATTTGTTATGGATACGATTAATTAGTAATTGGACCTCATGTCGTACAATTCAGGGTGAAATTGTGCTAGTAATTTCAAATCGGTAATTTCAAATTGCACTCGTTCGATTTTGAAATTACTTGTGCAATTTCTGCCTGAATTGTACTCCACTCGGTCCAATTACTATTACTAATTGAATAGGCCTTTTTCAACAGTTGGCCATGTGATAACTGTCATAAAATTTTCGCCTTTGGGTTTAAAAGGCTACAAATTTCCATTCTTGCTTTTATTTTACCCCTCTTTCTATCTCTAATAGTTATACAGTGTATGCCAACAGCTTCTTTATGTTATGATTAATAATGGGAAAGGTTTCTGGAGGGCAAAGCTTCCTCACTTTCATACAAAACATTCTAATTTTTGCAAAATTCAAATCCTCATTAAATCTCAACCTACCATGGCATTACTCTCAAAACTGGTTTTCTGGCTATTTACAACATGCTCTTTCCAGTTCTGAAATTCATACAGCTGTAGCTCAATTTTAGAAATCATCTGTCACGTGACCAACTGTTGCAAAAGGCCTCTTCAATATTATGACAGCTGGGCATATGAAAAAGTGTAGACCTTCTGAAAAGTCCTTCGTCTTGTTTGTTCAGTACCTGCCAGATGAAGGACTCTTCCTGCTTGATTGCCACCAATTTTAGCGACCCAATAGACTGTTCACAGTCCCCTATTTTTCCGTGAGATCGTAGATGTTGATCTTTGAGCTCAACGGGCCGCCATCTTGGTCTCTTCATGCGAGCGAAACTGGAGAGAGTACAAAATGCCCGTGGGTAGGGGTGGTGGAGGGCACAGCTGACGGAAAAAATAGGGAGACTGTAACAGCTTCACTCTGTCTCGTGTTCAAGGGGCACGGCCGCCAGTTTGGCGCCTCCGTTAATCAAATCAATTAACAATCTCCTCCCTTGAGAAAAGACCTGTCAAATCAGGGTTGATTATATGAATACATGTTACTGTGCTGTGAATTTCGAAACATTTTGAAGGTTTAATAAGTTGAGTCGAATGAATGCGGGACGGGAGAACTCTTCTCTGACTCCAAAAAAACCGGCAAAGCCCGCAGAGAATTCCAATTATTCAGATGCGTGCCATCTTTGTGGCACTAATTGTAAAATTTCAGTCGGAAATAAGAACAACCAACGGAGCTTTCAGCCATTTCCTTCGCCAAAACGAAACTTTGATATATTAAACTCTTGCCAAAACCAGTTGGAAGAACTGCCAAAACATCTTTTCCTTCGAGTAAACGAGAAGCGGCCTCCTTTTGCTCGTGTTTTAAAACCAATCCTCCAAGACAAGAAGCATACAGATGATCAAAATCAAAACATTCTACAGAAAATTCTCTTGAAATTGATGCCATTTTGGCCTGAGCCGCAAAGTGATGAATGTGACCCTCTGTCACTCAAGTTGTCAACGTTCTGCTACGCTCTGATGAACTCTATTGTCCCTTCGACCAATCAGGTGTTGCCGTTGCTGGAGCAACCAACGCAGCGAACACCAGACAGAGGGAAGCTGTTACAGTCTCCCTATTTTTTCCGCCCTGTCACCCCCACGTTATTAACCGCACCGCCACTACCCACGGGCATTTTGTACTCTCCCCAGTTTCGCTCGCATCAAGAGACCAAGGTGGCGGCCCATCGAACTCAATGATCGACATCTACGATCTCACGGAAAAATAGGGGACTGCTGAACAGTCTAGCGACCCAAAAACGGGTCGCTGCGCTTCAACCAATCAGAGGTCCCCTGGATACCCATTGGGGACCGAATTGTCAAACTTTGCGCAACAAAACGTGACTTGTGGCTAAATTCAATACGGGGTCGATTGCAAAAGCTATTAACAAAACCCCAAAAGCCACGGGATATCATGTATTGCGTGACTACCAGAAGAAAATAGTGGAAGCATATCTGTCTGGAAGAGATGTGTTTGCTTCTGCACCAACCAGAGCTGGGAAAAGTTTGACTTTCGGCCTAACATCTTCTATCCCGCTTCGCGGCCTAACATATTCTACCCTGAAATTCATGAGGTCTACTTGTGGCAAGTCTAGAAGAAGTGTTGCTTGTTTGTGAAACTAAGAGCAAGTGTGGCTCGGAAATAATAACTAGAAAGGCAACTGAAAAATATCTTGTTTACGTTTACGACAATTTTGTGTAATTTAAATAAATAAAAGCGACAAAAGTTATCTTGAACACATTTTTCTTTTTCACTTTTTGACAGGTTGATTACGGACTGTTGGTGAAGATACACAGTGACACACAGTGACATGCTCATTCGGAATGAGCAAACAATAAATCCGTATTTGTACGTCCCCTTAACAGTCTATTAAACTAGCAAGCACACAAATAAGTCTTACTTCTCTGCGAGCTTCCTGAGAGCGCGAAGGGCATCCAAAACAAGATTATCTGTGTGATCAGACACCCCATTGGCCGAAGGAATATTACTCCTTCCGTATTCCACATCGTAGCTGTCCTGTCTGAGTGGTTCGTGGGTCTTACAACAGCAAATTCCCATATATAACAACACGATCACTAAGCTCAAATTAGTGCGGAGTAAGGTTGGCAAAAGTAATTGGGAGAGACAACATCACCACATTTTTGAAAACCACAGAAGTTTCTCCCCTTCAAAAACAAAACTATCGAAATGTTAGAGTGCCTTCGCACCTTAGTAGTCAGCTGTAACGCGAGCAATGTTACGCGCAAATTTGTCGATTCGTATGCGCAAGTGACTACTCATGCGCAGTAGTTACTTTCCTGTTCTGGTGACGTCATGTCAAGGAGCCAATCAGCCTTTTTTCGCGCGTTGGTCTGCCAATCCATCCCATAATACTGTTTTACTTTTTAAACCACTTCATCAAAAGAATGGTAGCCAAATGGCGTCTTCCTTTCTAGAAGACCTACTCGAGAAAGAAGTGGATGAGAAGGAGGTCAGTGCTATGGTGGGATCGCTGGAAAGCCAGTTGGCATCAACAGCGATCCCTAGATCCCATCATAATGAGGTCAAAGCTTCGGTGGCGGCTTCTAAAGCAAGTCCTAAACAAAGCAACATGACTAGTAAAACGCCAAATCAAACGAGCCCGATTCAGAACCAAACAGCGAGTGCAGTTCGACCCGGGATTTCTTCGTCGCCAGTGTTAAATGCGGGTGGTAACACAACGATTACTACAGTCGTTAATATAGCTCCTAGGCCTACGGTTACAACAGCAGTGCCTTTGGCTCCTCGACCCGCAACTATGGCTGTTCTTGCTCCAAACTCTGGATTTGCAGGAGCTCCTCGATTCGTTACGATCAACGCTGATTTGGTTAACCGGAACCTTAGTTTGATCAATCCTCAACAAATGGCCCTAGCACCGAGGGTTGTAACGGGTAATGTGACTCTTCCAGGCAACCCTCAAACCATCGCAGCCCCACGAATCATTCAACAAATTCAACCAAGAGCTGCTAACATGAGGCCCATAAACCCAACTCAAATTGTGTTACAACAGCCGGCGGGAAGCGCACCTATACAACCGGACAAAAAGATCAACATTATACGAACTCCGATTCGCCCAGTGCCGGCGAGTGTTAGCGTATCTCAGAATGTTCCTATAAGAACTAGTTTAACTCCAATTCGACCTCAAATAAGCACGATACCAGGTACAATCACTTATACTAGAATGCCTGTGAACCAAGTTGCAGTTGCAACATCAAAGACCGAGATTTCATCTACAGCTGGAACTCTAACAAAAAATTCGAACTCTCCTAACGTAGCAAATGTTGGTTTGCATGCTAGCAAACCAGTTACAAATAACGTCACTGCTAATCAGTCCAAGCCTCCACAAGCTACCACTGCAGCACCAGTCAGTCATTCTCAGCCGCAGGTCAATGTGGCTCAAATTGAACAAGCAAAAGAGCAAGCTCATAAGTTAAAAAATTTTTTCAACAACTTGATCAGGCTTGCATCAGATCAAAAATCTCCTGATGTTGGCAAGACTGTGAAAGAATTGGTGCAAGGTGTTCTGGTGAGTTGGATTTGCTGTAGAAGTAAAAAAAACAAGTTACTACTCTGTAGGTTCGGTGTTTCCCCAGGACCTGATTGTTTGGAGGATGCCAGATGTCTCCTCAGAGGGAGAGGGGAAACCCACAGCTGAAAAGACCTATAGTAGAACCTCGCTATTTCAACCTATCAGGGGTAACAACAAATAGTTTGAAATATTGAGAGTTTGAAATAGCCAATGGTTAATGACTGTGAAATTTGATTGGTCCAATTTATTTGATATGCCCAGAGTGGAGATGATAAAGATAGGGTGGGCGAGGGGACTCAAGCTTTTTTCCAAGTGAGTCCACTAGTTGATGTTTTATTTTATTCCTGGTTTGCATTCTCCCAATCCCCCAATCCAGGCTCACTTAGGTATATTAAGAGGAATTAAAAAACCTCTGGACAGACTTAGAATAAAAGGACTAAAAGTTTTTTGGTACTAACAATGTTGCCAGAAAGTCATAAATCAACATTTAGGATGGCAAGCCCTTTTATGATCTTGTCTGCTCGTAATGTGATAATCATTAAAAACAATGTTATACTGAAATGGTTATTGCCAGCCAAAGTTAGGAATAAGAGAGCCCCAACATATGAAAAGAAAATCAAAAACATTTTTGAGTCAGATTTCATCTCTAAGGTACTGTACAGGTTTGGATAGATGTAATGATTGCTTCAGTCTGTAACATAGCAGTTGACCTTTTCTTTTTAGGATGGGAAACTTACAGAAGAACAATTTGCAGCAAATCTACAGTCCACACTTAATTCTCCACCCCAACCAAATCTTGTTGGTTTTTTAAAGGTAGGTTTTAATCTATTCAACTTTCTTCTTCCAAGGTGTTCAATTACACTACTTTTTCTTTTTTCCAGAAATTCTGGGTGTGAGATTGAAAGTGTGGGGTTAGTTGTGATCTGGAAATTTCAATAAAGTTCCAAATGTTAAGCAAATGAATGTTGGCAGGATCCTTAATCAGACTCTAACATCTGGATCTTGTTCCAAAATGGGGTCTCCTGGTTGAAAGGGAAATCCTAAGCAGAGTCTCCACAACCCATACTATTTATGTGTACTATATGTAGTTCAGTGCTGTTATGTAGTCACCTGTTGTGACAAACTTGCCTGGTTGTTGTATTGATGAATCACACCAGCAGGCAAGTTCACCTCTACAACAGATCCTATCAAACATGCTCGATCAATAATCATAACAGAGGTTATCAGTTACAACCCTTAGTGAGAGCCCTGATCTTCCTAGGATTTCTGTGCATGGCCAAAGTATTTTTAAAGCGTCCTTTGATTTAAGAATAGAATATTTTAATATGACTGTAAAGAGTGATACATTCTTTCTTTCTTCTGTGCCTATCAGAAAACACTTCCATTGTTACGAGCTCAGTCAAGATCACAGCTTTCCCATGTGCAGCAGTCAATCACTCCAGCAAAGATCCTTCCTCCACAGCAAGTTCAACAAAAAAATGCAACTACAACACTTGCCTCTTCCCCACAGATGCACAAACATAATTCTCAAGTGCAAAAAATCCAAATTGTTCAACAACCGGGACAGCCCCAGATGGTGAAGCAAGTTATTCTCACACCTGCACAACAGCAGCTTTTTAGACGTCAGCAACAAATAAATGCTCAGAGAGTGTTTTTGACAACATCAACAGGGTCAACCCCTGGCTCCCAGGTAGTTACCAGTGCACGGAATCTTGTTATGCTTCAAGCATCACCTGGATCTACAGCATCTAAAATGGTTTCAGCTTCATCAAGATCACAAGCTGGGACAACTTCAACCTCTGCAGCAGCTGACAAACTAAAGCCCAAAGGTTTCACTGGAATAAGCAGGTACAGAGCCTGGGAGATGTGTGACAAGTATTGTTCTTCATGTAATTTATACAACAGTGATAAGTCTCTGTGTTTTGAGAGACTATCTGAGTCTAAGTCCTCAACTTTGCTTAAAAAGAAAAATGTTTTTTTCAAGAGTCAGTTAATTAGTTGAGGTAAATCAAATTCAGCACTGTACAGTCAAACCTGTATATAACGGTCACCCTTGGGGAATGGCCAGGTGACCGTTATATACAGGGTGACCACTGTACACAGGTTTCCTTAAACTTCCCTGGAAGTCAATAAATAGCATTTTTATGTGCAAATAATCATTTAATTTTTGTTTTATTGACAACTTGATAACGAGTAACAACATTAAATAAACATGATGAAAAAGGCCCACAAAATGTCCATGGTGTACTTTAAGGAAGGTGCAGTTTACTTGGATCTACGTTTCCTAGTATTTATTACAATTTAATGGCAGATTTACAGAACAACAAACAAAAAAATAAGCCATAAGAATAATTTGTAAAAGAGTTGCGTGACCCCATATAAAAACAAATCACCTCATAAACTTATAAGGAAAAGCTTTTAACGTAACAATATGGATCTCAAGAAGAAAAAAAAAATCGGTAATAGTTTTCTGATATTTCGGAACTCGAAGCTTGATTTCATGTAGCATGTCATTAACTTTACTCAGTTCGAAAGAAAGTTCTTCATGTTCATGTGTTAGTAATTGTGTTTAGTACTAATATTTGTATTTTTATGAGACCCCTACCTTGATGGCTGCTATTTAAGGAGCTGACGAATAAAGCCTGCCATTATTCGTTAATCGTAACCCACTTTCATGACCGTTATATACAGGTAAAAGATAATGAAATTGTGGATTCAGGAAGTCTAAAGCGTGACCGCATCTGCTATATACAGGTGACCGCTATATGCAGCTCAAGTTAACAGCAAATAGAAGGGATGATTTTTGGGAAGTTGTTCAGTGACCATTATAGACAGGGTGACCGCTTTATGCAGGGCTGTTATATACAGGTTTGACTGTAGTTGGCTACCCAAGTGGGAAAGATGGGTTGGCTTGCCCACTCCAGATTCTCTCATGTAATAAATCCTTTATTGACCAAATTTGTTCAGTAAAGATGGCTGGGTATTGGCCTTATTCGTTGGTTTATGGACCTTAATTGCATCTTAGTCCATTAACAACTTGGCCATATACAGCCATCTGACCTCCCTCTTGGTCAATAACCTGTACACTGTAATGAGTTTTCTAAAGGAGTCGTTAATTGACTTGGATTTCATATTGTTACAGCAGTGGGGATGATGATATCAATGATGTCACATCAATGGCTGGAGTTAATTTAATGGTAAGCTCAGCATTATTTTGATAAGTGGTTAATTACCTTAGCAGTGGTCAATAATGGCATCACTTGGTTTGTGACAAAGGAGCAGCATGTTGGTGTCCAACTTCCAACTAATTATAGCAGCATCCCAAGCGGTGTAAGAAGTGTGAGGGGGGGGGGGGGGGGGAAAAATTTTATTGTTTTGGGGGTTTTTTAAAAGGATTTTTAGGTTTTTTTGATTTTTGTGTTTAGGAA
>Ga0126338_10003870_pt1 | contig 10579 bp, 6 predicted proteins | sample OrbCmetagenome_2_FD_92529 | JGI IMG/M metagenome (GOLD analysis project Ga0126338, IMG submission 92529) | Coral microbial communities from Petempiche,Puerto Morelos, Mexico - Orbicella C C metagenome | ecosystem: Host-associated > Invertebrates > Cnidaria > Coral | place: Petempiche,Puerto...
AGCGCGGGCGACCAATTTTTGACGCCAAATTAAAAGCTTGGAGAAACAAAATGTTTCCAATTTTTCACTTTTTACGATCTAATTTGGTTTTAAAATTATAAATCCCTTTTCGTGAATATTTTAGAACACTCTCTCCAGCAAGAAAAGTCGCCCGACTTCAGTGTTTTTCCCGCTAACATGCATATGACATCAGGACAGCTCAGTTTTTCCTGCCGGCTGAATCCCGATTGATCAATTCAAATTTTAGTTGGCGCACCGACCGTATGCAAGGCGAACGTTATCTATTCCGAGAAGCGAACAGTGTTCCGAGAGCGAACTGTAAGCTTCGAGGGACAGATAATGTTCAGGGATAAACATCCGAGCATATACTGTAAGCCAGTTGGGAACTATTTTGTTTATCATCCCTCCAATGTTTTTCACAACACGAGGCATATTCAACCACGTGACGCATTTAAACCAATCGCGTGCGAGCGAACTTATTTGATGGATTACAATAGATGACAATATAAGGCAGCTCAGCCAATCACATTGCAGCATTTGAATTAATGTATTAGTATGTTGGCATTTTCTAATTTCTAATATTTACTAGAAGACAGTTCTTTTTGACATGGCTAGGTCACTCAGCTAAGAATGGTCGAATATTGAAGATATCAATTAAGGCAAAAGCGACGTTTTATTTCATTCCACAATTCACAACGCAGTATTTAGGCAAAACCAATCTATATTAATGGGCCGTTTTTTTCCACGAAGGCGGTGTGTAGCTTTCGAATTGACCAGGGCATCGTGTAGTGGAATATTAGCTTATTTAACTGAATTTAACCCGGTCAAAATAAATGGCAAAAAAGTTGTATTTAAGACACCACGTACTCCGCTTGAACATGCAGTTCAACTGACTGAGATGACTGTATAAATATATATTGCTGGAAAATTCTTCTATATTCAAAATGCTGTAATTATTCCTCCACGTTTACTATACATATGTACAACTTTATTGAAGTAAAGAGACTTAAAAGACAACTGTACTTGAATAGTTTCGTATTCAGTACTCAATTTTTCAGTAGTAGAATCAGAAGTTCATTACTTGATGATTGGCTCCCGGTAGAATCTATATTCAGCCGAGACCTTGACAGAACAGACCGAAGGCAGTGAGGTCCGTACAAAAAAAGGGCCGATATTATCCCACCACGGTCCTGAGGAAGCTTGATTAAATAAGGGATTTACACGGTTAAAAATGTTTAGAAAAAACAATCGCCCGAGCACGGACTGACACCGTCCGGCTTCCATCGCAAAATTCTGATTGAGAGAAAAGAAAGTTCAAAGAAATAAAATAAAACAAAAAAACACCAGAAAACCTTTAAAAGTGATCGGGATCATTTGGGATAGAGCAGTTGGATCGGTTGATTTTCGTTATAGGCCCTCTATTTCAGTCTTGTAATAATATGCAAATACTTATGACATTGTAGGACAACGTGAAGCAGAACCGGTTCAAGTTGCTGCTATAAACAATTTAACAGACCTAGGAGTTTTAAAATTTATTCATATCTGTTTTATTTTCGGCTTAAAAGAGAGGTAACATTCAGCAAAGAAAGGCCTTTGGGGTTAAATGTAGGCCTATAGTATTGATACAAGAACTGTTAGTATTCATCAACTATTTTGAGAAGCACTATGTCTACCCTAAAAATTACCATTCCTTGACAGATAACCAGTCAATAGTGCCCGTGTGGTACTCACCTAATATAGGTACGTGCGACCCCAAAGGGTATGGTTTTTCATCCGTTTTGGGCGCAAAATGGGCAATCGATTTTAGTCATTTTGGTCATAAACAGGGTATGGGTTGTCCTCTCTAGTCTTGAATTTGGTATGTTTTTTTGGGGTGTCGAATTTTGAGTCAGATCATAAATAGGGTAGGAAAAATCGCAGATTTTGGTCATAAATAGGGTAAGGGTTTTGGGAAGGTAGCCGCACACCCCACCCAATTTTTCTGGAAGTACGTCCGGGCAATAGTGCAAATCAGTGGTTCTTATAGAGTTTCAGCTCGTTAAACCAACGGCCCCGTTCGTTTTGAAGTTTGTAAGTATGCACGCAGAGACATTTAGCTACAAGGTTTTCAAGTTAACGGCAAACCGCAAACGACAGCTTCAGGTTAAGCGTTTGGCGCTTGGCGTCAGACGTTTGTGATCTTTATCGGTTTAGCTACGAAAACATGAAAGAATTAATTTTGTCGAAAAGGTCGCCATATTGAATTTCCAGCCAACAGCACTATGTTTGATTTCCAAAGGGCAACAAAAAGTCCTACTTTCACTCACTGCCTAAAAATGACATCTAAACTTATCCTCAAAACTTACTGAGCACGTGGTATAAACAGAATTTTAGGATAAAAACCGTTCAGGTAAATCACTTACATGAAAACCTGCTTCTCGGCGTTGAGAACTCCAAACGTGACTGCAGCGCTTGGTCACGTGACCTTCAGTGGGTATGCCGTTTGAAGTTTCCGCTGAACTGAACCGTGGTGCTAAATGTCACTAATTCTTCAGTTAACGTCTCAGACAGTTAAACGCTTTATGTAAAGCCAAAGTGGCTTTCTTTCAAAGTATTGTAATTTCTAGACGATACCAGTGTCTAAAGAAACTTCGGAGCATCGTCCCAACGTGTTATCTCTTGAGGGAGACCAAGCACCAGCTCTCGGCTCTGGGAATTTTGGGACTGTTTAATCCGTTAATCCGTAGCTCGATCTACGTGGTTTTATTACTTTCCAAAGGCAACCAACCACCTAGCTTGTCACTCAACGATCAAAGTTCTCATAGCTCAGCGGTGCATGTTTTTGAAGTAGGGGTATTACGGTACTTTGCGGGCTCTTTATTCTCTGCCTTGACTGCGCGAAGATTGGTCTACTTTGAAATTTTGTAATTAAAGAGAAATAAAGCTGGCTTTGGGATAATATCGCAAAGTGCAGATCATAAGCCCATCCAAAAATAAGCTCCTCAAATATTCGACGCAACAATCCTTTCAATTAGACCTTCTGAAAATAAAGCTCTTGAGCTTAACTTTAGCTTTGCCTATTAAGGAAGAGTAAATTATCTTCCGATTCCCTAATGTTTGAGCTGTTTTTGTATTTTATGTCATTACAATATTTTAGAGACCATTGCAGTGTAACATTTACCTGAGGATCAGTCTAGAATGTGTTTTGAGTCTCACGTCGTCGTTTTAGTCTTCTAGGTGCAACTAGAATTTTTTGGATGCCAAGTCGCTTCTAAATATAAGCCAATTGCTAGCTATTTTTGAAACGCAAAATTCTTTCTAATAAGCCCCTTAATTCGGCAGTATAAGCCCTCCAAAAACAGTAAAACCTATTTTAAAAGATCTTGCTAATAAAAATGGGGGTAAGCCTTTTCTGTAGGATACCGTAATCAGCCCCATTAACCCCTAGAGAGGCAGAATCTGTCTGAGCTCTGAATGCAAGGGAGTTTAGACTTTAATTTAATAACCTGCTTAAATATAAAAAAAAGGTTATGTAAACATTAGTAAAAGAAAAAGGACCCATATTCTCTCTTTGAGGATTTAAGGAATACAACCAAATACAAACCAACTCTGTGATTTTGCATGAAATTTATTTCAGCCAGAACAATTTAGTATTCCAAAGTTGATGTTGCCATGCAACAATATTGTGACGGGGACAATTTTTCAAATTTTGAATTTTTAAAGCAGTCTATAAGAACTTTCACCTTTCCTGCTGTAGTTTTTACCTGTCTTAGAACATTTGAATATCCTTTTATTAGTTTTGTTTACCTTTAGACCAGGTTAGTAGTTAGTAGTTTCTGTCATCGTAGGAAATTGCCAAGAAATCCAAAATGGCGGCCTTTTTGAAATTAAATAACGTCGTCGTGCCAAAGGAAACATTTTGGGCGACCTTCAGCCTCGTCGACTATCACCTCATAGAAATGTCGAACTCAAAATAGCGGTGTTTACTGGTCCAAAGGACGGTTTAGGAAAAGCACTGGAAATAGCAATTCCAGAGAAGACTAGGAGAACAATATAGCGTCCACCGTTATACGACTTTAAAACTTAAACATCATTAAATGTACTGATGGGTGCGAGTACACAGCTTCAAGTTTTAAAGGACAATTCAGTTCGTGTGCTATTCCATCTAAGTGGAATTGATTTGTAACAGCCAGTAAAGAAACTTTGTTTGAATTTTACTTAAATAATTCAAGCTGAAATTACTCTGATTTTTCACTGATTTTCATAATCGAGGTCATAGTTGACGAGTTCGAAGGCCGTCTCTCATATAATAATTATACAGTATGTTTTTTACCAAGTTTAATTCCTCATCTAGAATTATAACACTTCCCTTTTCGTGTTGAATCTTTCCTCACATCTCCAAACTTTACTAGACGAAAAAAAGAGAAAATAATTCTCACATATGCATCGACGCCATCGAGCTAAGGACCAATTTAAGCAAAGTGATAATTAGTTCTATTTTTAAGACTTAGTCGATCATGAAAAATTTGTAGTCATGCTGACAGCCGAAAATAGTTCAAAACGACAAAGCCAATATAAACATAAATTAGCAGAGAACAGAAGTTGTTACAAATTAAATCCTCGTATATCCTGTCTTTTAATATGGAAATGATTAACTGTTCATCCGCGCGCGTCAGAAACGGGGCCAGAAACCCAAGAGCCCTAGTTCCCCCTCGAGTTCTTTCTGATTGATAGCTGAATTCCAGCACCATTGATGACACTCGCGTTTGCCTCAGTCTCAAACGCGATCTTGTCAGTACACTGTAAGACTTGGAGATGACGGTGGACAGTGCCAGAGAGGTTCAGTAAATCACGATTAAACATGATTCAAGCGTTAAGGTGGTGTTCAGATACGGCGAGATAGGGGCTGGAAATTGTTTATAACCCGAGATCAGTCGTTGCTTTCTGAGTGACGTCCTTAGGCCATTACAATTACGAGACAGGGCTGAGAAGGGTAGCTGGAGGTTTTGCACCCACCGAGTTCGCACACACATCGACTCAACTAGAGATCAAGAGCTTATAATTTCTCTTCCTTTCACCGAACAATAATCAACAAGACAACATTGTGGGCATGACACAAAATCACACAAAACATATTTATTTCTCGTTCTTTAATGACCTTTAATCCATTGAAGGTGAAGGCGACCTCGAAATAGAAAGTTTATAATGAGTTCAGGGATGCGAACTCGATTGGGTGCGAAACAGTAAGCATTCCTAAGCAGAGGCAGGAGGCACGGTGGCCTCATGGTTAGTGCGCTTGTCTCCGATCGACTCGAGCGGTCCGGGTTCAAGACCTGGCCGGGGACATTGTGTTATATTCTTGGGCAAGAAACTTCACTTTCACAGTACCTCTCTCCAACCACGCTGACATTGAAATTTAACAGCGCTCGGGGTAACCCCTGCGATAGACCAGCATCCCATCCGGAGGGGCAGTACAAGTACTCCTAGTGGCTTCACGCTAAAGAAATTAAACCAGGATAAGCTCCAGCTGTAAGGGCCAATGGCTTAACGTAGACTTAACCTTACCTGTGCAGATCAGTGCAGATGTTCAGATGTTTCAGTGGAGTCTCTCTTTCTGTTAGACCTTTTGAAGTCCTATAGAACCCTACCCAAACACCATGTGAACAGTGTTAGTAGAGGTATCCGTACCTCAGTATGAATATGCCAAGTCAACTCATAATTTTGCACTATAGTACGAAAGAGGTGACTCGCCGTTTACTTAAACGGGCTAACTTCTTGATTAGGCTTGATTACCAGCCACTGTTCGGGAAAGGAGTCCGCATTAGAAAGGATGGATGCGCTAGTGATATGTGATCTCTAGAGCAGTGTTATGGAAGAACTTACAAAGGACGCCCCCGCACGGATACTAAGAGAAACTGCTGTCATTGATCTATCATTGTATCATTGCTTGTGCGTCTTAATCATTTTGCTTCCAGTCGCTGAACGGGTTCCAATCTGTTCTAGGTGTGTGGGTTATAAAAAGCTAGAAGGATAACGTACTGTAAGTGGTTAGATACTCGAAAGGGTCTTGATTTTCGCTGAACTTAGTTTTAATTGAGTTTTCAAAAGAACTCTAGTATTTTATTCACAGGAATGTTTGAATGTTTGCATCTAAATCAGTTGCGAGCAGAATTTGCCTCAATGCATGCTTCAGTAGCAAGTCTGACGTCAGCAGACAGTCGTTAGATCAAACTGGTCAGGTTTGATTGAGGAGGCCGCACATATTTGGAGAGCGACGGCCTCGTTGAAAACTGCTTAACGTACTTCTGTATTGGACTGGGCGGCACCTTGGCGACAGTCTGCCCGTGAAACATGAAGGTTGAAGGTAAATGAGCGCTGTGATGAGGCTTTCACAGAAAGCTAATGAACTCTGCAACACTGAGAAATAACTCCAAGACGCGTTAGAGAACTGATTAAACACGCAGTTAACTTGAATCGAAAGAACCGAAAGATCAGTTGAGCTCTCTGCAAAAGACTTTTATTAAATTCCGCTAGCGGCATTTGATCGTTGTAAATTCCGTGCGCGATTGGTAAGCATTCGTCTTTTAGTCAGCAGACAATGTCGTTTAACAAAAACACTCAGAGTTTTTTTTTTTCTACCGGCTAAATGACCATCTTGTGAAGCTTATCAAGTGTGAACCTAGACACATTACTGTGAATATTGTTTTTAGAGGTCTCTCACTCTTAAATTTTCTCATTTTAATAGTTTATATTAGCATGTGTATTCCAAGCCATTTTGACCGGCAAAATGTTTCAAACATCCTAACAGCCACCGAAATTAGAAATTCTAAGCATTTAAGGATTAATTTCTTTCGTACATAAGTCATTACCTTGAAGTAGTCCAAAATGGCTGATGTCACATGACGTCATATTTCTCGAGAGTAGACAAACAGTCGGAAAATTACGAAATTCCAAACTGATATATATAAATAAACATTAAGTGTGCAACTTATTCCCACAGTAATATATATTCCATTAGCGACGAAATTAACGAGGCGGATGATATAAAAGACTATACCAGAACTGCATACAAAGAGTAGAATTTACGAAAGTGCAAAGTAAAATGTTTTCAAGAATTTATTTCAACAAGTCATTGTTACAACATTAAAGAAGTTATTTCCTTCCCGCTGATCGTCACAATTCGGTCCGTCTAGCGGAACAATGTGTTCTAAGCTTTCTGAACAAAGAAAATTCTTCTGGAAAGTTCCAGAATTTAATTATTATAATGAATATTTGAGACATCTCGATCATTACTTTGCGCAAAGAAGACTCATCACTCGGTCAACAAACAACAAAATACTTGAGTTCGATCAGGCGTTAAGCGTTTAAATGCAGCCTTTATTGAGGACAAGTGCTCTGCTATTGTCGGTTGAATCTTTTTTTTTTCCCTTGTCCGAGTAAATGAACCAAAAAGCCGACTAACCGCATATTGTTTATCAGTTCTCTTTTTTAACTGTTTCCGTTGCAACCTGTTCTCCGGTGAAAACAATTTAATTTTTTGTATTCTTGCACAACGTCAACCCACAAAAACCTGGTGATTTTAAGGTTTGTGGTTTCGCAATAACAGGTGTTAAACGTTAGGCGGAACCCTTTGCAAACTCTAACAGTCCATTCAACCTTTTGTAAAGTGGAATTCAATCAAATTAATGTGTTGATCGTCAGCGTCGGAAATTATAAAACTAATGCCCTCAATCAGCATTTTTTGACAATGTTCAATGCGTAGTTTTTTTTTTCTCTCGCCGTCTTTGGAATGATCATCATTAGATAAAGCCGGTGGGATTGTTTATCAAGTTTTACGAGTCGCAAAAACTATTTCAATTTCCTTTCCAAATTTTAATCATGTGCAGAGGCGTCAAGCGAATTTCTAATAAGGAAAATTGGCCTCTATTTTTTTTCTGTCTCGAGAATCTTTTATGCTCTCAACCTCGATCGCCGGTGAATTTTTTTTTTCGACAATATCGGCCTCGTGAGATTGAGCATGTGCACTTAGGTTCTTCATCGCAATTTTCCGCAACATCCGCAAGTTACTTAAGAACATCAAAACAAGATCACGGATACACACAACCACAGTTCACTCTCGAGTGTACTTCAAGGAAGGAGGTGGGAAAAATGAAGTACGTCTTTTGTTGGCCAACAATTGTACTCAGTACGTTTTTGGTAGGAACATTTTCAGGAGAAGTTGTCGCGTCGACTAGACGCAACGAAAAGGACAGCGGGTCTCAAGAAAACATTAACTTGCACAAAATAAGACGATCAAGACGAAGCCATGGCAAAACCGGGGACACTAAGCCTTCAGAAATGACGACCTTTGGCTACGAACACATGCTCACGGCGTTTGTCAATGATGTCGAAGAAGATCTAATCGACTTCAACTACGACACGCTGTGGCACAATGGTTCGGAAACATTGACTAGACTGACAATTCGCGATCTTGAAGATTTCAGAGCAGTTAACGGATCACATCTTCACCACGTGGTCGATTCCGCGATAATTGACGAGCCTGAACCAGAACTTCTGTCGCCATCTCAAAGAGCAAGCTATCGATCAGTTATATCCGAAGTCGAGCAACCCTTAAAGTCTCGCTTAAAAAGACTTATTTTTGGGCGTGACGGCCGCATCAGGTTGAACACTTCCAGTCAAGCACAAAAATTTCCGTTTTCAGCGAGCGTGAAGATCTCAACTGGTTGTACGGGATCCCTGATCTCTGAGCAGCACGTTCTGACATCCGCGCACTGCATCCACGATGGTCAGCGGCTGCTTACAGAGATCGCTAACTTGAAGGTGGGATTTCTCCGGCGCAATAAAAAATTACGTTGGGTTGGCGTGAACAACGTTAAGTTCCCGCAAAACTGGCGTCTAAAAAGTAGCCCCCCAAGCTTTGATTATGCCGTGATCGCGCTGCACCGAGCGCAAAAACGGCCATTTCTAAGGCTTGGAGTGATTAAGGGTCGACATCGCTATAAACTCCACTTTTCCAGCTTTCCCGGGGACAAAAAATCGAATTCGATGTGGTACAGCCACTGCGAATCAGCAGTAATGAGCAATTTATTGATCTGTCGATGCGATGCGTCCTCAGGAAGTTCCGGCGCCGGAACATACGTCAGAACACATCTTCTAGAAAAGGGGAAAGATCGTGTAATAGTCGGTATTCTATCGGGATCCGGGCGCGTCCGCTTGGCTGATGGCCAAAGAAAGCTCTTTAATCTTGTCACCAAGTTAACCAACTTAAAGGTGAGGCAGATTTGCCGCTGGATCGGCGCCGGGTCCACAGAGTGTATCTCGTGGTCATCACGAAGCGCTGATATCCACGGGCGTCTTCAATCAGAACCACGTGGGTAGAAGAATGGTCGATAGACATACGTAAGTGTTGTGACGAACAATGGGCGGCAGAGAAACGCAACCACAGTGATTGAAATACTCCTTGAGAGGAATGGTAGCTTCCAGTACAGTATGAAAATACTGTTAAGAGACACTAATAAATAACATAATTTATTTAAGTAATTTTGATAATTTATTAAAAATAGTCGAGAGGAAAAAGATAATGTATCTGTATGCCAGGAGTATTTTAACATTTTAGAAGTGTGTATTGCTATTTGCAGTGTTTTATTAAAGTCTCGGTTCAAAATCGAAGCACATATCTCTTTTCTTTAACGCTACGAAATCTGAGCCACAGTTAAAACTGGCTGAAATGCTTGGTTACAAGTCAGTGTAGTAATAACATTGACTGTTGATAAACCCTTCTGATCTAAAAAATGACGCAATATTTGATAACAGGCAACATTTATACCTTCTCATTATCACCCTCACACACAAAACCTTTTATCCAAATTGAACTCAAAACAAACTAATTTCTATGTTATATCAGGGTTAACGTCTGACCTCGTTTTGAAACAGAGGCGATGGAGACAAGGAAACGGCTTTTGGGTTATCTGAAGGGCAGGTTAGTACATGCTTTATAACTTTTTTTTCAAAAATTACTTTGTCATCAAACCTATGAGGCATGTCAATTCATGGCTAACTGCAATTCAACTTGTACGAAAAGGGTTTTCATTGAACTCATTTTTGGAAGAATGTGATGATAGTGATTTTACCGCCAAGATATTGGTGCAAAGTGTTTTAAAGAACGTCAATCGATTCCAAAAATGGTTTTGCATTGCACTGGGAGGCAAAAGAGAGAAGCGAAATACTGTCAGAGAATCTGTCAAAAAATAAACGGAAATATTGTTTCTTGCAAACAATCATAACATACCGGGACAAATGATCCATTTTTTTTCCTTTACACTGATTTTTCCTGTAGATTAAAGTTTTCAATTCGATTAACGTTAGTTATGCAAACTTAAAAGTAGCGACGTTGTTTTTAATTTCACGGTAGGTCTATTTTAGTATATAATATTTCACTCTACGCAATATCGCCACAGATCTCGTTTCATCTTGATCGTGATGACAATTGAACAATATCGTGATTTTTAGCCATTTTGATAGACACGATATGTACTTCAGGTAAAATTGTTTTATTAAAAAGAACATCCTGATCTCTCCTATTAAGAACCTCTCCAGAAGA
>Ga0126338_10003871_pt1 | contig 10579 bp, 5 predicted proteins | sample OrbCmetagenome_2_FD_92529 | JGI IMG/M metagenome (GOLD analysis project Ga0126338, IMG submission 92529) | Coral microbial communities from Petempiche,Puerto Morelos, Mexico - Orbicella C C metagenome | ecosystem: Host-associated > Invertebrates > Cnidaria > Coral | place: Petempiche,Puerto...
CCATGATGCCTTCTCCACTTGAGAGCAAACGACCACACCATCAAAGTGTCCAAGTGCCTCCATCAAAAATGAGCGGAACAGATAAACTCACCAGGATTTCTCAGTTGGAATATTGCAGAGGAATGTCAGAAACACCGTCCTCAGAGCAAGAGTTTCCACAACCCTGCAGGAACATCGATCGGCTAGATTTAAATCTGACCATTTGTGTTGTGTGCGGGTGTATGGGCCATCTCAGTTCCTGAAAATAATCTAAAATATACTAAGTTCAGTGGAAATATCAAATCCACAACGAAAAAACTAACAAGCTCAGCACAGTAAAAAAAAATATTCACTTGAGTTAAAAGAAACTTATACCCTAACTAACTAGTTCTGCTATTGAATTGATACTTAAGTAGTAATAATACTTAGACATACTCAATCTGCCTTAGTTAACACTTGTTGGAGAAAAGTAGGATTAAAAACCCGATTCCCTAAGTGGTTTTGAACTATTGAAAACTACTGCATCGAAACCTTAACGAAAATAACCACCGGGGTTAATTTTCTCTCTATTATACATGTACTATGATGCCAATATTATGGCTGACTAGGAACGCCCACTAGATCTGAAGGGTCTGTTCTACACCCCTGTTCTTCTGACTATCCCCACGTTTGGTCTGTTCTACATCCCTGTTCTTCTGACTATCCCCACGTTTGGTTTATCTTTAACACGTTAGTGTCAATGCTAATGTGAAGACCTAACGACACCAAAATTTGTAGTGTTTTCTTAGCTGAGTTAATTAGTAATTGTTTACTTCTGTGCTAATGAGCTTGCTGTGGCACCTTTAAACAAAGGATGCAAAGAAATTATCTTAGAGAAAAATTCGTTTTTTCAAAACTGATCGAGTAAGAAATAACAATTTTGTATGACAATAAATGCATGTTGGTTATATAAATTTGCGAAATCCTACACATTGGTATTGCATTGATTTCATATTTTCTTAATCCTAAAATTGAATATATTTTAAATCCATTATTTTGGAAAAACATAGCTAAGAATTTTTTGTAATACTGATCGAGTAATAAATAACAATTTTGTATAACACTTAGTAAATTGAATAAATTTGTAAAGAGCGGCAGATTGGTATTGCATTCAATTAATAATTTCTTGATCAGCCAATCAAATTTACTTGCATTACCACAAAAGGATAGTTTTAGGAAGCTTCCTTTGTTCAAAGGTGATAAAAAACAACACCATAGTTTCAAGCACCATCATGCTCTTGATCTGAGCAAAAAAAAAACTCAGTGACAAAGATGAAAATGTTGCTCACCCAAAGAAAATAATTGTGATCAGTGAGAACTGAAAAAGCCAATGAATTTAGAGCATGATGCACGTTGAAACTACAAAAAAAAAAAAAACAAGTAAAATACTTTCTCGAATAGCTGCACAAGCTACTCTGAAATCCGAGGGTAAATAAAGTAATGTATGCATGTATATACAAGTTCCGTATTGAGCAGCTACTTTCCCAAACAAGTTTATTTGGATTACAAAAAGGTATATTATTTTAAAGTAAAGACAAGAAAAATTTTTCTAAAGAAAAGCAAATAGCTTAGCATTTTGGCAACGGTATTTTAAGTACAACATACATATACATTTCTTTCAAAATCAGACATGAAAATGAGGAGAACCTTAAAAGGTTTCTTATGTTGATGTTGGAAAAGAATATTGTTTTTCAACTGCAAACTCAATTTAAGATTTCCGAGGAAAACCAATGGAAATGAACAGATTTCACCATAAAGCTGCTCAATAGGAATCTTGTGAGAAGGAGAAACTAGGTTTTCATGCGCAAATAAGTGGCTTCTGTAAAATCAAATTCACTGTAATGTACACCAAGATGCCTGTACATACATGTATATCAAAAAAGTGTAAATTCAGTTTCTTTTTAGGACTGAAATAAATTGTCATTAGAACTCAAAAGGAATATTTTTAGCTTTACATTTAAGAGCATCCTAGAATTTAAAAATGAGAATTTTTAATGAGCACTCAAAATGTCTGTAGACGTGTAAAAAACAAATAGCATGGTAAAATAAGTTTTGCCTTTAATTTTTAGTAACAGAGGCTTTGGACAAACAGTTAAGATAAAAATTAGCGATAATAACTTTAAATGACCTTTTGATGACTCGTTCATCATTGTCAAATTCGTAAAAGCTAAAAGTCAGATTCTTATGAATTCTTTAATATTAAGAATGCCTGTGAAAGTCTCGTTGCATCTGATCAAAAACACTTCAATGTGGAATGTAGAGAACGTCAATTAATATAAGAACTAAATAGTTTTGCTCTGATTGAATCAGATTGAGTGTTCAGTTTAGGTTTCTTTTCTTGGATAAACAGCATTTCATAAATTATTTCTAATTGAAATATATTTTCGTTTATTTTCTGCATGGATTTTTGAAATTTCACTATCCGTTTCTGAATTCGACAATAATAATTGCAAAAATTTAAGGCAGATTTGAATAAAATGTCAGCTCTTTTTCGTTTTATGTCTGTATGCATGAAAATACAACAAGTACCAAACTTTTAATTCACAGATTGAAACAGATTTAACCATAATTGAGTTTCAGTTAATTCTTTGCATTTGATGATTGCTATTGGCATAATTACCAGCTCTGATATAATGAATTGTATGGAAAATGTGACAAGCAAGCCACTTATTTGCAAATGAATGACACCCACACAACACACTGGTCAGTTCAATACTCTGTTTACATGGGTATTAGTTACATGTGCATCCAAGTGGTATTGGAATACAATGTTAAAGATCTTCAAATTGCAACTAGATAAATTTAAAGGTTGGTAATTGTTAATTTTAGTTAGTTGCATATCCTGGGCTTATTATCTTAACTATTAATTACGTTATTGAGTGATTTTTTGATTCATTAAATGATTGGTTGATTGATTGATTGATTGATTGATTGATTGATTGATTGATTGATTGATTGATTGACTGATTGACTGAATGTCTGACTCAGGAATTTCCCTTTACCTATGATTAAAAAACAGATCTTTGAAAAAGAAAGAAAACAAATAAAGCTTCTTCCCAATTTGTTCATTAACTAAAATAACAGCTGCAAATTAAAGGAGACTGCGAAACCACGTGTGCACATGTAACTAGGAAATGAACAGAGAGTAATAAATTGGTATTACAAATGGTTACCTTGAATAATCAAAGAATTTTTCATCTCAATTGGCCCACAGCAATGAGTCGCCAATTTTGTTAAATTGGAATTTGAAAATATTGGTTTTTCAGGAGTGAGGGAAACCGGAGTACCCGGAGAAAAACCCTCAGGACAAGGTGCACTGTGCCATCTCTGCTACCGGCAATATGTCATATACCTTAATATATCTATAATTCAACTTATGAAAGTTCGTCAGTCAAGGCTTGCCTTCATCCACTGTCCTTGATTCCCAGAACTCAGTCCTCAGTCCTATCCTTGCTCCTTGATCCTCTGTTCAGAGTCCTTGGTCCTCTGTCCTGGCTCCTCTGTCCTTGGTCCTCTGTCCTGGCTCCTCTGTCCTGGGTCGTCCTGGGTCTACGGTCCTTGATCCTGCGATCCATGTCCCTAACAACTTGCCTCCAAATCCAATATGTAACTAGTAAGTATTTTGACTTTTGCTAAACTTGCATAAAAACACTGTGCAAATAGTTCTTTTCTCTTAAAATTTTGCTTCAGAGTCTTACGAATTTCACAACCTCCTAAAAGATTACCCAAAACATTTCTACCCCACCAAGACAAACTAATTCCTTAACGTGTTTTTGCGGAAGAATGTTAGCCTGCAGCGTAAAGATGTTCATTGTTGGGATAAATGATTCTGAGTCAGACATTAACTCTGAAGCCAGACGCAAGAAATTCTGAATGATTCCAAGGAATACTATTGATCAAGGAATAAATAAGCTTGAAGTGAGAAACTTAAAATGCTCTGAACTGGGGGACATCTCAATGAAATGAAGACTCTTCTCTGCTCATTCCTCTCTTATTATGACAACATGAAATTTAAATAGTTTGCATATACATTACTTGCAAACAATTTTGGACAGCGTTAATTTCAGACAACAAAATGTCCAAAAATGTAACCGTCTGAAATTTGTAAGTGCCTGAAATTTTAAGCATCCAAAATATTTACAGTACATAGTTATTTTCTTCTTGGGCAGCACCATCACATGCATGATGAAGCAAGAACTTGAATTAGGATTTGCTTGTTGTTTTTATCACCTGAAAGGAAATTTTTGTTTCTTTTATGAGAACATACATGAAATGTAGATCAATTGCATAAATTTTCCAGTCTGACGCAAGTTTTGTAGGCGAAAATTTAACTAAGCTAATTGTTCTAGCAAAACTGATCCCGAAATTAAACGTCCAAAATGTTTGAAAGTATTGTACCTTTGGCAATTATTGTTAAAAAAAATTGATGCTTATCAAAAACATATCACTGTCAAGCCTGCAAATAACAGTCGGTCATCGAACAAGTGTACGGTAAATTTGAGGTTTTGACAGGTAAAAGCTTAGCCTGGTTGGACACTCTGACCGGGCATTTCTGCTACTGTACAATGTACAATTAAAGAGTGCATTCGAGTTTTGGTAGGTTTGGTATGTTACAAAAGCAAAAATTCTAGCAACAGCATTTTGTAGCAGCTGAGCTGTTGGGTAGATGTGAAATTGGCCTCCCTTCAGCAGGGGCAAAAACAAATGGATTGATCACAAAGCACATACACATGAGAGGGTTTGTTCTCGTTTTTACCTGTATTATGTAAAATTGGTTACGACCAGTCAGTTAAAAACACGGACTGCAGTCAGTAGGCCGCATTTAGTCCGCGTTTTATACATGTACCTGAGTCCGTGTTTTATACCCAGTCCGTAATGCTTAGTCCGCCTTTTATACCTAAGTCCATAGTTCACAGTCCATACTTATACTGACCGTGTAATGGTACATTTTGCTGACCCCTAGTCCATGGACTAACCCGATGGACCTGGTAACTACTTGAATGGACTACCCATGGACTACCCTAATTTATAAATGGACCACCCTAAAATTTGTGGCAAACATAAATTTAACAATGCTAGAACCAGAATAAAAGATGCAATTGATAGACAAACACAGTTACAGAAAAATTGCGATGTAACAGATTTAACGATCATGGCCAGGTTGTGCGGAAGGCGGTTAACGCTAACCCAGGATTAAAAGTTAACTGAAGTATAGTTTTTCCTTGTATGTAAATGTTTTTCACTGCTTATGTTTTGTGTATTTTGAGATTATTCAAACTCAACAAACTCCAATCAAAATTCTTGCTTAACCTGGGTTAACTTAATCGGGCTTTGAACAACGCGGCCTAGAACTTCCCTTTTAGCCTTGGCTAAATCTATATATTACGTATGTAGTCTACATAAAGGAAACTATAATTTGTGCAAGATGTAATATATAAAACACGAGAGACAGTGTTTCATCGGGATTATCCAAACATCGAGAAGAGAGTTGAAAATACGACGCGCAGCGGAGTATTTTTGACAAAATTAGAGGTGTTTGGATACATACATTGGATAGCCAATGAAACACTGTCTCGAGTGTTTGATATATCTTCTCAATCAAAACAAAAACTAAGGAGTAAATGGAGAGGTAAAATTGTCAAAATCTATGCTAACTAAGACCATATATCCAAACCTTCACGATTGTGATTTTCTTTGTTTTAACTTGATGAATTTTTAATGAGTTTGAGAAGTTTTTTTTACCACAGTTGCTACTAATCTCGCAATCTGATTGGTTAATTTGCCATTGTCAATAAGATTCCAGACGAAATGTGGTTTAGCGTGGTCTGTACTCTTATTGACAATGATACAAGTCATCACAGTGGTCAAAATTTGTTGTTTGAGTCCACAACATTTTGACCATTGTGATGACGCGTATCGTTGTCGATAACAGTACAGACCACGCTAAACCACATTCGATTTGTTAAATGGATTCACATGGAAAATTTCAATTCTAGTATTGAACATAAAATTCAATATTTGGGCTTAAGGATCGATTTATTCTGGACACATTCAGAAGTTCAGATATCTACTGAAATCCAATGGCATTGAGTGGCACATGACAGTCAGAACATACAAAATCACCTTTAGTTAATTTTTGCAACTAGCAGGAAAGACAAGGCGCGAGGCGCAACAATTAAGACTTAATAGGCTAACGTGACAGACTTGGAACCATGAATTACTGGTGACCTTAGACCCTGCACATTGCATTTGTACAGTATGGCTTTATGAAGAAATAATAACTTGAGCTTAAATAAATGCTTAAACTTTGTTTACCTCAGTGAAGCGGTTTGAAATCCACGAAGCTGTCTGACGTCCATTGGGTAAGCCAGCCCTCATAAAAGTTTTCTCCACCAGTTCATGAATCATGATGACCCAGGTACTTAAAAATCGACAAAGAATAGCTACCTTCAACAGGTTTCTTATTGCTGCAGGAACTTAACCGATGTTGTCAAAAATAGACTAGTATTCACTACCAACTCGAGCCTTTTGTAGCTTTCTTGATCATGTTTCGTGTAATGTTTCGTGTTTCCCTTGAGTCCCAGTCCTCTTCCTGCCGGGATCTTTTACGCTTGGCTAAAACCGATGTCACAGTGATTTGGGTATCCCCGTGTTTTGGGTACCCCCGTACCCATATCCCTAGTGTTTTGGGTATCCCCAGTAAGAATACCCAAAACACTGAAAGCGTAAATCTGGGGCAAGTGAAATCATCCACAATTCAGCTCAAAACCCATTTATCTTCTTACGAAGCTTTGTCTCATTTTTTTTTAACCCTTTGATCCCCAATTACGCATATCGTGCTCTTTTGTATCACTTGTGACGTCATCAATTTAAACTCATCAGATATTCTTGATAAGCAGATAGTAGTACTAGGCTAGGGCTTTCCGTACAATGGTCAGGTTTAGGTATCGACGACATTCCGACGTCAAAAATCGAAAAACAACGTTATCAGTTTTGGTGCAAAAACGGTGGTAAAATGGTCCACTACGTTACGCCTATGATTGATCAAGGTCCATTTCTAGGCTTCGCCCGTTATTAACATCCAACTTTTCACGGCAACCAGAAAGAACATGCAACGCAAAAGGTAGCCAGTGTAAAAGGGCCGAGAAAAACAGAAAGGAAAGGGGCAACAAACAAAATTGAGAACAGTTAATGGCAAGAAGTCCAAATTTTGGCTTATGCGCATGCCCGGAATTGAAATGTTGCTCAATTTTGTACCTAATCCTCAGAAAATCTCTCCTTTTAGTTAAAAAAAGTTTCCTTAGCAAAACTTAGGCTTATCTAGCGTCATGGCAGCTAAAAACGTTTGATGTCCTCCCTTAAAAGGCCTTTTCACACCTAAATTTGTTCAGAAGGAAAGAAAAAAAAAGATTTTGCGAAAAAACATCAACGGAGTCCAACAGAAATATGACAACAACAAAAAACGCGGAGTCCCCCATCAGGGGCTAAACGCCATGCTCTTCCCAACCAGGGCCCGGAAATGTAACCACTGGGCTACAGGGGAACTCCTTGAAGTAGGTGGCAAATTTAACGGTACCTATATGCACATGAAATGTAGTTTTTATTGACAGCCCAAACTTGCTTTGGAATACGTGTTTTCAAATTTCTAAAAGACCTTGCTTAAGTTCTAGAATTTTTTTAAAAATCCATTATTAAATCTTTCCAAAATAACTTGAAAAAACTGACCTCCCAGTGAAGATCAGTACTTTTTGCAGATCTTTGCCTATTGGATACAATCTAATAAAAATCGGCTTAAATGAAAAAAGACATGGAAAGATTGGTATAATTTACGGTCAGCCACGTTTGATTTCCTTCCTTAACAGGTCTTTAAACACCTAAATTTGTTCAGAAGGAGATAAAAAAAAGATTTTACGAAAAAACATCAACGGAGTCCAACAGTAATATGAAAAAAAAATGCCTGGAGTCCCCCATCAGGGGCTGAACGCCATGCCCTTCCGAACCAAGGCTCGGAAATGTAACCACTGGGCTACAAGGGGACTCCTTGAAGTTGGTAGCAAATTTAACGGTACCTATATGCACATGAAATGTAGTTTTTCTTGACAGCCCAAACTTCCTTGGGATGCGTGTTTTCAAATTTCTTAAAAGACCTTGCTTAAGTTATAGAAATTTTTAAAAAATCCGTTATTAAAATCTTTCCCAAATAGAAGAAACTGACCTCCCAATGAAGATCAGTACTTTTGCAGATCTTTGCCTACTGGACACAAGTTAATAAAAAGCGGCTCAAATGAAGAAAGACATGGAAAGATTGGTATAATTTACGGTCAGCCACGTTTGATGTCCTTCCTTAAAAGGCCTTTTCACACCCAAATTTTTTCAGAAGGAAATAAAAAAAGATTTTACGAAAAAACATCAACGAAGTCCAACAGAAATATGACAAAAAAAAAAAGAAAACGCGGAGTCCCCCATCAGGGGCTAAACGCCATGCCCTTCCGAACCAGGACTCGGAAATGTAACCACTGGGCTACAGGGGGACTCCTTAAAGTGGGTAGCAAATTTAACGGTACCTATATGCACATGAAATGTAGTTTTTATTAACAGCCCAAACTTGCTTTGGAATACGTGTTTTCAAATTTCTAAGAGACCTTGCTTAAGTTATAGAATCTTTTTAGAAAAGCATTGTTAAATCTTTCCGAAAAAAAAAACTGACCTCCCAATGAAGATCAGTACTTTTGCAGATCTTTGCCTACTGGATACAAGCTAATAAAGAGCGGCTTAAACGAAAAAAGACATTGAAAGATTGGTATAATTTACGGTCAGCCACGTTTGATGTCCTTCCTTAAAAGGTCTTTTCACACGTAAATTTCTTCAGAAGGAAATAAAAAAAAAGATCATACGAAAAATTTTCAATAAAGTCCAACAGAAATATGAAAAAAAAAAAAAACGCGGAGCACCCCGTCAGGGGCTGAACGCCATGCCCTTCCGAACCAAAGCTTGGAAATGTAACCACTGGGCTACAGGGGAACTCCTTGAAGTGGGTAGTAAATTTTACGGTACCTTTATGCACATGCATGAAATGAAGTTTTTATTGACAGCCCAAACTTGCTTTGGAATACGCGTTTTCAAATTTCTAAAAGACCTTGCTTAAGTTATAGAATTTGTTTGTGAATCCATTATTAAATCTTTCCCAAATAAAAAAAAAACTGACCTCCTAATTTAGATCAGTACTTTTGCAGATCTTTGCCTAATGGATACAAGCTAATAAAAAGCGGCTTAAATGAAAAAAGACATGGAAAGATTGGTATAATTTACGGTCAGCCACGTTTGATGTCCTTAAATTTAACGGTACCTAATTGCACATTAAATGTAGGTTTTTTTACAGCCTCTTCTTGCTTTCGAAAATGTGCTATGACAAGAATTGAAGACCTTGCTTAAGTTTTGAATTTTTTAAAAAATTTACTATTAAATCTATCTCAAGCGAAAAAAAATAACAGTTCTATTAAGATCCGTTTTTTTGCTGGTCATTGCCTTTTGGAAACAAGTAAATAAAGAGAGCAAAAATGAAAAAAGACACAATAGGATGGTTATATTTTACGGTCAGTTAGGTTTGATGTCCATTTTTAAAAGGTCTTTTCACTCCTAAGTTGGTTTAAAAGGGGAGAAAAGGAAGACTGTAAGAAAAGAGATAAATGAGGTCCAACATAACTATTTATAAGAAAACGGAGTTTCCCTACGGGGGCTGAACGCCATGCCCTTCCAAACCGAACCTCGGAGATGTAACCACTGGGCTACAGGTAGACTCCTTGAATTGGAAAATGTGCGATAACTTATGAAATTTCTTTTAACTTTTTCGTAGTACATTTTCCAAATCAGGATGAGGTTGTGAATAAAAACTACATTTCATGTGCGTATGGGTTTCGTTAAATTTGCTGCCTAATAAAAGGAGTCTCCCTGTAGCCCACTGGTCACGTTTCCAAGCTTCGGTTCGGAAGGGCATGGTGTTAAGCACCCGCAGGGAGACTCGGTTCTGTTATGTTTGTGTTGGACTCCATTTATCTTTTCCCTACAATTTTTTTTTCTGTTTGAATCATATTAAGGGGTTAAAAGACCTTTGAACAAGGGACATAAAATCTGGCTTATCGCATAATATAGCTGGTTTTCACATGACGTCACTAAAATTCGAACTACAAAACTATTGATCTTCCTGAGATTTTACTTAAATGATGTATGAGAGCAGCTGAAAACTAATATTCATACAAATTTTCGCTCCGAATGGGTTTTTGGTTTTATGATACACTACGCTTGAATTTCTAAGCTTTTGCGTGACGCGGCATTTACGTGACGGCCAAGAGAGCTGTCATGATGGTTAAAAACGTGTCTTATTTCGGGGAACTTGGCTATCTGAACAGTTCATGTCTTAGAAAAAGTATATTTTAATGTATTAGAGTTTCTCGAGGGATAAATTCACGTTTTTGTAGCAAAACTCAGTGACAGATGTTTCTGTTGGTTTCCGGCCGCCATGTTGGTGCCCATACGGATGGGCACCAGCATGGCGTCTCCATAC
>Ga0126338_10003872_pt1 | contig 10576 bp, 10 predicted proteins | sample OrbCmetagenome_2_FD_92529 | JGI IMG/M metagenome (GOLD analysis project Ga0126338, IMG submission 92529) | Coral microbial communities from Petempiche,Puerto Morelos, Mexico - Orbicella C C metagenome | ecosystem: Host-associated > Invertebrates > Cnidaria > Coral | place: Petempiche,Puerto...
AAATAGAACAAGGCATAATCACCACAGCTTTTACTGTAAATCGATTGCAGAGACTGTCCATTGTAATTGACATGTTTCCATTGACTTTTTAACCAGTCTTGCAAAGGCTGTGTTGACTTGTAACTCTCTAAAGGTAGGGCGTAGCTGTCCATCACCTTGCACACATTCCCACTATGGGACCAAAGCACCAGCCAGTGTCGGCCCGGTCTCTAATGTGGATCTGTGTTTACAATGTACCCATGAGGTTCGTTCTTGATCGGTCGACGTGGTAATCGATCTCAAGCCACCGTCCCGTAAAAGTAAGGTTTCAAAATGGCATCTGCTTTCGCCAAATGATCCAGTTGCACGTTATTCAGAGGTACTTTTTCCATTAGCGTTGGTAAATGTCGTACAACACGGCGACTTAATGCTGTCAATAATTTATGTATCAAAAACGATTTTGTTGGATCACAAAATCCTCCGCGTTTGTTAGTGTAAGAAATGGCAGAAAGATGTACAGTATTGTACAAAAGTGATGACAGCATAATTCAACAAAATTTGCGAATTTCTGGGCTATTCGACGAAAAATGGCGACGTTTTTTTCACCTCGAAAGTTCAAAGAAAATTCAACAAATTTTTCCGATGCCCATTGTTTTAGTCAATGTGAATTTTTGAGCAGTAATTTGTGTCTACTGATAATTTGGCCTGATTTTTCGAGCAAAAATTCGCTCTTGAATTTTCCTTTAAACTTTCCAGCAGAAATCGCTCTGTTTGTTAAGTTTCCCGTTGATTCCCAGTAATAAGATGAATTAAGTCAGAGCAAAACAAGAACATGCGTGATAAAAACCTTAATATCATCAGGAGTGACAGTAATATTTCAAAGCCTTTTCTCACAAACTTACCTTGCTTATGTCCAGAGAAAGCTGATATCACTTTGTTTGTTACAGTCTTAAAGCTTGCAAGCTCAAATAGTCTTTTTGCCAACCTGTTTTCATTGAACAAGAAATGCTACTCGTGGTAGTACTTGCAGCGCAGCCACAATGAACCCAGGCTCTGCGTGACCTTGCGATATTACCATCAAAGGTTTGAAGCTATTATCGAACTATTCAGGCCAGTCTCTTACAGCAGGAGTACAGTATAAGCTTAAATAAGAGAATCTCATTTCAGCTCAGTTTGCGTAAGAATCCTTTGGCTCATGTCAGCCGTGTCTCTCCCTTTTTCACTTGCCATCTGAACGTCCCTCCACTTTTCCTTCCCTAATCCCATTTCTTTGCACTTCCAACATGCTCAAGCATGTCACAAAGCTTAAGTTAGCGAGTTTGTGCCATTTGAAACAATCTAAGGATTCAAATTCTCTACGTTTTTTGCCATGAAAGACGGGTTGACACATTAACAACAGCGAATTTTATAGAGGAGTAAAGCGTCAATGTGATTGTACACAAGAGAACAGTACATTGATGGCTCGATACCGGTCTGTGCACTGCACTGCGATATTTTTCATACTGCAAGCGGAATTATCCCTCTAGTAAGGAATTTTCATACTGGTCTTGAAAGTGGCACAAATTTTCATCTTTTGTTTTAAAGAAATAATGCTCAAGACATTGCAAAAAGACACTTGAATTTCACAGAGACAAAACGAAATTCACACATTTTGTGCTCATTACGTTTGCACAATACTGTAAAGCACTAGCATTAGTAGGCATTTCTTACTGGTTTTACAGAGAGGAATACCAGCAATGAGTTACACCTCACATTCACATGCTTATGTGGTTAGAAAGTGCACCAGTATTCGGAGTTGATGATGCTATTGTTACAGAGTTTATTGATAACATTAATTGTTGTCAATTCCCAGTTAATAACAAGGAACTCCAAAGGCATTCTCATACCTGTAGAAAAAAAAGCAAAGAATAAATGTTGATTTAATTACCCAAACTACCTATGAGGTAACTGAAATACTTTATCCTTTAGATAATAATATACCTTGACCCGACATAAAACAACACAAAGACACTTGGAAAACTATTTTAAAAATTTAATGATTTGTAAGAAGGTGAATGTATAACATTTGAGAAACTGCTTCTGAAGTTAAATGTTACTGAAAGTAACTATAAAATTTGCATATAATCAGCATCTAAATCTCCAACCATATTTTTAACACAACAAGCAAATGAATTAAGGGTCAATGATTATAATGTTACTTGTCTTAAGGCCTCCAGTTTGTCCTGGATGAGGCTGAAATCAATCTAACAGTGGGAAGCATCTTTTAAAGTATCTCAGTACTCTACATTGACGGGTACTTCGAAAGCCATAGCATAGTAAAAAAGTATCTCAATAAAAACATGATTAAGGTCAATAAAAGATTGACAGCACTAGTTTACGTACCACAATACCCTCTTCCCGACTCCTTCTGTGAAACAGCATGAGCAAAATGTGTCTTTACCTCGCTCTTCACTAAGACCTTGACTCAGAATCATTGTGTCTTGAAGACACAGTAATGCTCATAATGATGCTAATCTTGGATTTAGTGATGCAAAAATAAACCACCTAAAGCAAAAACAATCACCCCTCTCTTCTGGAACACTTCAACTCAGAACCACACTGCTCAGAATTTCAAATAATGCTACTTTTTGTATTATGAAGATTTTGTGACGCCGATCTTCGTTGCAAGAGGATTGGTCCAAAGATTTGCTTTGACTGCTTGGGCACCCGCTTGAGCAGACTGACAAGTGGTTATGCTTTTTCACTTGTGGTTTTCCTGTTCAGGTAATCTGTCGCAAGAGGAGACTTTGTTGAAACTATTGGAGCATGACGTCAAATTTGGCTGTATACAAAGTAGTTAGCTCTAATTTTCATTGCTGTTACATTTTGTGTCTAGTGCTTTGGCACTAGATACAAAAATTGTGCAAGAGCACGCGGCAATTTTGCAGCTTTTTGTCTGGTAGTTGCGCTTCTCCTCTCACTGAATCAAGAGTAATGCCTGTAAATTGTAATACTGTATCAGGGCCAATGTTTTTTTCAGGAGCTAGAGGTACTCCTAGATGATGTCATAGAGAAATAAAGTTGCCCAAGTTGGTCTTGCACCAGTCTTTGGTCTTTGCAATAAACAAAAAATCGTGTAATATGCGCAAAACAGATGAGGCACCCAGATGATGAATAGACAACCATTTGAAAGCAGTGCCAAAAGCTTAAAAATGTTGCATGAAGAAGGAAGCCCAATGGGGAGGCACCGATCATAGTAATACAAATTATTGAACCTCACACCTAGCAGGGAATAGCCAGTTTATTGTCAGTTTTAGCTAAAAAATGCTCCCTGCTGGCTTTAATGGCTGTGATCCCATCACTAACAGATGCATAATGGCAGAGGACAATAGTCAGGAATAGCATCATTGACAGAATTTCCTTTTGGATAGGATGAATGATGAATCAAACAAAATTCAGATGGGTCTTTCTTGGGTACAATGCCCAATGGAGAGGTATGGTCACAAAAGGGGGAGTTCTAAGAGGACCCACAATTCAGCCTACATTACATTCCTTGCAAAATTCCATTCTAGCAATTTCCAGTTGCTGTAGGACACTTATAAGGTTAGGAGATTCAAGAGGAAACCAATCACCAACAAAATTGACATGAAAGCTACAAGAGAAACCATCGAGAAGGAAATGTTATTGTTTTGCTCATAACAGTGTAAGAGGCATTCAAGCCATTCCATTCTTATGGGGGTTACTGGCAGACTGTAAAGGGCCTTATACTTGAGTAGAGTTTCCTTCAGGTTTAACTCCATCAGATTACTGTTGAGGACTTTGTATGGAGCAGTGAATTGTTGGGTGCTTTGCTGCACATTGATAGCAAACATGCTCAAACTGACACCCTTGGCACATTCCCCGTGGGAAAAAAATTCGCACAAAAATGCTGCATGTTGACCTTTGGAACTTATTGGTGACCTTTGGGGTTTATTGGTAATTGGCTGTGATCTCCAAAAGTTAGCTGAGGCCCCTAACCAAAGTTCCCAATGTATTTGATCCCATGGATATTCGTCGGGTGCAGATTGCCTTAGATAACAAAATTGTTTGTCATAGCAGAGCCAGTCCCGGTGTGACAAAGCAATGTCATGGACTACCTTGCAATACTTCATCTACTGTGGGGTTTCACTCTGGTATTGCTCAGTGTAAACCAAGACAAAAGTGTTAAATGGCAAAACCCACTGTGTTCTGTTGGTAACCTTAGGTGCGTGATATGACTCATGGGTCAGCTGTGGCTGCTTTGCTGGCCCAGAGGAGGTCGTCACAGGTAATGCATACTTATAGAATTGAGGCCCCAAATTCCACATATTCAGAAACCCAGACTTTAGCTTTTATTTTCAAACCCACCTGGGAACTAAAAACCTGGTCAAAACATCATGGGACAGTTATGAAAATTAAGAGAGAAAATGCACTTCGTTAAGTAAACTCTGAATCCACCTCTTAAAAAAAGGTTGGCAATGTTCTTTTAGTAAACCATTTCTTTTGACGCCCCTCCCCCAAGCAATGTTGAGTCTACTGAAAATGACTTGAATGCTTGACATCAATCATTGCATCTGGGGGGGGGAGGGTGAGGGGGAAAATACAACATTCTTACGGGTTATTGCCTTTATGTCCCAAGAGTTCTGGCCAGGGTTGTAAGTTCTACAGAGACACTTGTAAAAATTTGTTTAGGTTGAATATTGTACCTGCACCAGTGAGGTTGCTGACATGGTTGCTCACAGCTGTGGTCACGCTATCTGATGACAGGTCGGCTTGAGACAGTTTTGATAATGTGGTTTCAATCTATGTGCTGTCTTCAATGGTGTTTTGTCTTATGATCTCAGTGAGACTGTCCTTAGACAATGCTGTTTTCACCACTTCTGAGATAGCCGTCGATATGGTGGCAGAGAGAGCATTTACGTCCAAGGAGACCAAACCGGGATTGTTAATAGCTGGTTGTGGTACAGGTGGGTCCGTTGCTGTCAGTTCTGATGTCTGCTCTCACCTAGAACATGTTTGGCAGCCTGTCCTTGATGGCTGTCCTGGACACTTCCTAGAATGACTTACTGATAACAGATGAAATTAGGTAATTAAATACAATGGAATGCAGTTTGATCTCGAAAGAAAATTGATAAGAAAGAATATGACTCAAAATAACAAGATGAAATTCCATCCTAAATTTTTGGTCACAGTTGAGGTGGGCAGCACCACAGGTTTTCCGTAAATCTGATTCATGAGCAATGATACGTAACCAGATTAAATAGAGAAAAAGGCCAAGTTCCCAAAATAATGTATTACCGCCAGTGCTGAGTGCATTGGACCACTCATAAAGAGGCAGCCAAATGATTGTACACTCATACAGCAGGAGTAAGTGTAAAATACATCATCACCAAAGCCATAAATGCACAGTGGACGTGCCAACCATGGTTCAGATGAACCGAACAAGTACAGCCATTGCTTGTGGGAGTAAAACCTGATGGCAAACAAACAGGGGATGTGAAAAGAAACAACTGACAATTTGGCTTGGCTTAAAACATAAAAGGAACTGGCAAATCTTAAGACAATAAAATGAAAGTCATAGAATGCCTGGGCAAGACAGGCAGTATACATAAGAGGATTTTTCAAATTTGCGGCTATAACAATTGTAGGTAACCTAGAAGTGTCCCCCTCAAACATATGATAGAGCTTGTACTGACCAGGACTGTTTAATTGTACTCTGTCGTGGGCCATAAAATTAGTTTCTGCCCTCCAAAACCCTTTATGGCTCCAGAACATTGCACAGGGGATGGGCTCTAGGACTACTTTTAGATACCAATTTAAGAAGATCACGTTCTTGTTAGAGTTAGGAGCCCCCATTCGATAAATAGTTTGACAGACACATACACATTTGACGTTTAGTGGGTCATGGCGTGAACAGGTAAGGTTTTCAGTTGCTGAGCCAACGTTCACAGGGGAAAGATGGCTTAAGTCGTTAGTGCCTAGTTGTAATGTAACTGTTAGGCTTGAACAGTTTAACCACAGAAAGATCAAATTGGATGGTCTTGAGTGTTGTTCTTCCCTCGACCCTGTGCCATTTTAACTCAAGCATTCAAGAATATGCAAGTTCACATCTAGATCGGTAGTCCGCCCTGTATATTTGCGTAAACAGTGCATAAAGGAATGATCAAGTATCAAAACACGTGTTACTGTCGTATGACCGCCTGGCGCTCAATGTTGTAAACTAAGGGTTAAAGAGGTAACTGAATAGTCGAAATTAATAACAGGTACTTGCCTGAAAATTTACTGGAGCTAGTGTACGAAAATTGTTTTCCTTGCAAGATGCTGTTGGTAATGAGGGCCAAGGGAAGAAGAGCCAATTGCTCAAGAGAAATATCTTAAATCCTCAAGGGAATGCCCCCTCTATCTCCTTGGGTGATATTTGACACAAACCAGACTTACGGACCATTGCGTGACCGTCATGGCTCGACATAGATAAGATTATGTGTGAACATAATGTTTGGTTTTGCTTCAGAAAGAGCAGCTATAGAGAGCTGGGATAAATTTAATATTGACTGAGTACCAACATTGCTGTTATGACACAAAAAAGCTACAGGTTGAGCAGACTACAAAGAAGCAGTGGCAAAGGAAGTGGAGAACAAGGGAGTGTGAACTAGCGACTAGAACTAGAGCAAGCAGCAAAGAGATGGAAACTGAATAAGCCTGGTCAGCAAGTTTCAGACCTTAGCTTTGAAGGAAATGAGGGTGAACAGAAAAAACAACAGTTGAAACTGGCACTCAAATTGAAGAGTTTTGATATTTATTTGGTTCTCTAAACATTGACAAGAAACCGTTTGATTGGTAGGAATCGTACAAAACAAAGAAAAAGGTAAATTTTATGCTAGATGACCTTCCTTCAACATTCTAAATAGTGTTTTTGAGGATGTTTCTCGAGCCTTCTCTGTTCTACTTGTTTGACGTACATGGGTAGAAGCCCTGCCTTTAATTTCTGTTCATGCTTCGAAAGTAGTACACTTGCTAAATACAAACAAGATTCTGCTAGACTATCTTTGCAATCCTAAGCTGTGACCAGAGAAAAATTGTTCCTTCTCTTTCTGGGATGACCCAACGTGAAGTTAAAGAGTCCTTCACATGCTGGGAATGTCTCACCTTTGCCTAAACAACAAAATTGTTTGCAATGATGTGGCCTGGTGACCATATAATTATATTCCTCTCGACCTTGAAAAGCTTTAAAATCTTGCCAAGTGTAGAAACTCCTCTTCAAGACAAGCTGACACAAAATTTTGGTAGATTCAACAGGAAGCAAACAGTATGACTTACAAAGTCCTTTCTTGCCTCCTGAACCACTTGAATCCTCTGGCTCACTTGTTGAAACAACAGCAAACAACTTCTTGTTGATCTTCCTTTTCCTCTTAAAACATCCAGGGCTCTGCTTTTCTGCATTGATTGATTGATCAGGGCTTGTGATCTTTAATTTTTTTATCTGCCTCACCACTACTTCCTTTTTATATGAACAATATTTTATATGAAGAATGTAAAAAGAAGCCTTTACAGTGGGCAGCATACTTTCTGTGCACACTACATAAAGTATAAAGTGATGAAATTGTATGTGCTGTAAATCGATAGAAGCTTGAACGCTTTGAATTAAGGTGTCTCAATACAGTTTTTCTGGATCATTCCAAGCATTTTGAAAGAGCGTTTAAACAGTCTTATCTTAAAGTGGTACTATGACCAAAATTTTGCATTTCCATATCTTAACATTTTTGGATACTATAACTTATAAGTACTTACCATGTCAAGTTTCATCTCAATATTTGCATGGGAAGTCCAATTATTTTATTGGTGTTTTCAGCTTTTGCCCGCCCACCATTACTCAATTCAAAAATAGCCAAGTGTAGCCGAAAGATCTGGCACTAGTTCATGCCTATAGGAAGTGACATCATATTTGCATCACAACAAAATAACATGGCTAATTCTCTATGCAGGCTTGGAGAAGTGAGAGGTCTTTGCAGTGTTTTTCTTCTGCTGTGAGCTCACAAAATGCCTCCAAGGCGATGTGTAGTTCAAGACTGCAATCAAGTAAGCGATAAAGATCTGGGAATTTCAATGCACACTTCTCCTGCAAGTGGCAGCGCGAATGCGCTAAATGGAAGAGATTTGTGTGTCAACATAGAAATGACTTCAATCCGAAGGGTACGTTTGGTGTATGCCCCTTCCATTTCACTAATGACTGTTTCACCCATGCAGTGCACATAAAAGGAACTGAGAGGCGTTTAAAGCCAGGTTCTGTCCCAACTATGTGGAAAAAAGCCACAGTTTCCCTCAGTGGAAGAAGTCGTTGACGGGTGAGTAGAATTTTTTTGCAATCTGTGATTTTCGCATATTTATCACTTCTGAGCTGTGATGTGCGCCATTCCTGGAACACACACACATCTAAATACGTTTTGGCAACAACTACAAGGGTGCTTTGCTTGGAGTCTTGTTGTTTTATATTTATAAACTGTCGGCATTTGCAAACTGATCTTCCATTGCCCCACACGTTTCCCCAAATTAGGTATGCTTACTTTTACTGGGTTTGCCATGTGCACCAGTTGTCAGGATTGATCATGATTAAGATTTTACCTAGTTCCATTTCTCAACAGTATAATCAGTAATGTACAAGGTTTTTTACTGATCACCTCTTCAAGTAAAAGACACAGGCATGTACAATCAGGAAGCAAGATGCTACTGAAATGGTATTTCTCTCACAGTCACGTCAAAAGCTGCTAGTTTTGACCATGCAACAAACCTTTTAGAACGATGAATTCTTGTTAGGTCCGATCTCCAATTTTCTTTCAATTGTTTATTTATTGGGACCTAAATTTCTAGATGTATGTATTCATAAGTATTTCCCCCCACTGAATATTTATATAGAATTCTTTTAGTTACACTGTAGAGACAGAACAGTAAACAAAATGAAATTTCTGCACTTGGGTTGAAACAAAATTTGTGTTTTGAAGGAAACTAAATTTATGTAAATGATTATAGCACTGCTTTCTTTTGATATATTCTGCTAGCTACATTTTAATTTTAGGTTACATAACTGATTGCTTATAAAACCTTTGCGTGACAGGTAGTAAATGAGATAATGGTAGACCAGGAGCCTGAAGTTGTTGAAATGGAGGAGAATGTGATGCCTATAGTTCATGAAGTGTTTCAGAGAGATGATGAGTTGCCAGGTGGTAGTCATGAGGTGCAAACCTCTGATGCAGTTGAAGCAACTGAGGTGGTTCAGCCAGATATGGATGACATGGCCAGTGAAGTGGTTAGTGTGCAGCAGATTCATGCAGCAAATGTAGTTCGGACAGATGGCGATAATGCAGAGGAAGTGGTATAGGCAGCTGGTCATGAGAGGGTACAAGTAGAGGTGGTGGTGCAGATAGATGAGGTTATGCAGGTGGATGAAGTCACACAGGCAGACGATTTATTGGGGCTTCCTGATCTGGAGGTAGGTACACAGTCATAATAACTATACAAGAGTCTCAGCATGATAAACTTACAAAAGTACAGTAATTTCTTTTGGTACACAAATTAGTAACAAACAATATTTAGTGATGAGCTGAAGTAATTCTATATGTATGATTGTCCATAATTTCCTTTTTAGGTGACTGAAAAAGAAACTACATGTGAAGCATGCAATGCAATGAAGACCGACATAAGCCAGTTAAAGGGCAAGGTTACGCTGCTGAAAAATAAACTTGCCACCAACCAACAGCAGTGGGCTGAAACCTTCAAAGAACTGCAAGAACAGAATCGCTTGCATATGGTAAACACTGATAAGATTGCATTGATGGTTGACACTCTATGACCACTAAATGTGACAATGATAACTGCAATTATGTGTCAGCCCACCATTATCACTTAGTACTATTTCCAAATGAATGTCATGAACTCATGATCAATGCTGATTTTCAACTATTAACTTTCTAGTTTTTTTTAAATTATTCTTTTTGTGTGTCTAGCTATTCAAACTGACGACTCTGTTGAAAACAAGCCAGATATTCCACCTGAAAACCCTAAGAGGTCTAAAGATCCACAAACTGTCCACAATCAGGCAGAGAACGATGAAGAGGAGAATAATGACCACAGTTGGTGCGATGATCTGGATGACCCTACATGGAACCCTGAAAAAATTGACAGTTACTACCAACAAATTAAAGACAAAGACGACACCAGCAAGACACATGACAATCCAAGGTAAACAAGCACAAGATGATAATTAGACATGACTTCTGACAGTTAAAATGCAACTTGAGGCCCCAGGCAATTTCTATGGCCACTTCACAAAAGATAATTGCAAATTCCCAGTGGGAAGTCTTGGCGGTTATCTTAGTGTCTACCCAGCTGTCGGTACTCTCAATGCTAACCTCACATAAGCTTGACATAAAGCGGAGGGTTTGGTCATTTTGCTACCTTGACTGTGATAGGTTCTTTCTTTAAGGCGGGACTTAACCTAAAATTTGCACCTTTTTGCAATGATTTGTAACTTCTAAGGGTTTCACTCAAACCATACAAAACCATATATCAATGGAAAGCTTATGAACCACAGATTTTAGAAATAAGC
>Ga0126338_10003873_pt1 | contig 10575 bp, 6 predicted proteins | sample OrbCmetagenome_2_FD_92529 | JGI IMG/M metagenome (GOLD analysis project Ga0126338, IMG submission 92529) | Coral microbial communities from Petempiche,Puerto Morelos, Mexico - Orbicella C C metagenome | ecosystem: Host-associated > Invertebrates > Cnidaria > Coral | place: Petempiche,Puerto...
ATTGTTTTGTGATAAACAAAATATAGTTCACCTTGTCGCTTATATTTATATGCTTACAAGTAATGAAGAAATATCTAAAATTGAGAAAACATAACTTTAAAAACAAGTTTCTCTAGTCCCTGATGGACAAGCCATTGTTCGACAAACGCCTCGTCTTTCTCGATGAACTCATCCATGGCACTTTCCAAAACACGTGTGTCGAATGCCCAAGGGTCGCCCCGGGGTACGCAAATGCCCAGCCCCCGGGCCACGATAAAATTGCCCCAGATGCCCCATCCCCGGGACTGCCAACTTGAGCAAATGCCCCGCGGTTGCCCAGGGGGTGGGGGGGGGGATGGGCACTGCTGGAATTGACTGATGCATTACGAGGGCTTAGCAGGACTATCAACTAGTCCTGCTACTATCAAAACCACTAGATTGGTGGTAAAACTGTCATTAGAAATACAGGATATTACATGCCCGTGCATAGATACAAATTTTATCTTTGAGCGTTCAACTCAATATCTCACGAGTGAGCACAGCAAACGAGTGAGATATCGAGTTGAACATGAGAAGATAAAATTTGTATCCACAAGCAGGAATGTAATATTCTGTTTATTACAAAAACATACTAATGACAACATTTTTAACGATTTTCCGAAGATTTCCAACCACATTTCTGAACATTATCCGATGATTGCCGAAGATGACCGAAGACGATCCGAAGATGTTTCGATCATACATCAACAAATTTAAGTGTAGTTAAAGGGACAAAAGAAAAATGTTATCAAAAAGGAATGATATCTTCACAGTGAAAGATAAAAATAGTATCTTCACTGCGTGCGATTAAGGTATGATTTTTAGTAAAATGAAAAATCCTGGTATTTCACGGGTGTTTATAAAATAAATTTAAATACAAAGTGTCTTAATTCTTAAGTATATGAGATTTGAAAACAATATTGTTGTGTTTATGTTTATAGCAGCTTCTTGTCAATGAAAAACACACAACTTCATTCTTTTGTTGACATTACAAGCCTTGCAAAATACTAATTTCTAACTGCAATTTTATCTCTGTAGTGGTTTCTATAGGATATCTTATCCTTGAACTCATTATTGCTTGCCCAAGACCCCTATAAGTGTCTTTTCTTCCCAGGGGGAGTACAAAAAATTACTCCAGATTTCAAGTGACAAGGATGATCAAAGGATTTTTTTGGGTTTGAAGTTTTTGATTTCGGGATTTTTTGGGTAGAAAAATTAATTTTTGGCAAGTATTTTTTTCAGTAGCTTGATTTAAGGAGGAATTTTTGGGGGTATTCAAAACAATCTGAAGATTCTTGATAGTTCCCATATATCCTGGCCATGTACACTGTAGTTCTGCAAATAAAGTAGTGTTAAAGTAAAGTAAAGTATGTTATCGCCATTGTCATTGTCATTGTCATTGTTATTGTTCGCAATTGTTGTTGTTGTCATTGTTATTGTTATTGTCTGTTATTGTTGTTGTTATTGTTATTGTTGTAACAGAAGATGTTCTTGGATGTCTGAAGTGTTGTTACAAAGACCACTGGATGCGGAAAAGGTTCTTACTCCAGATGGTGTGATGAATAAACAAACACAAACATTCCATTACTAATGTTTCTGTTTTTCAGGTTATATCATTTAATGCTTTCTGGAAATCTTTATTGCTTGGAAATTCGGCATGGGATTTTTTGGGGGTTAAATTTTGGTCCAGGGACTTTTAAGGGTTTTGATTTTTGTCCCCATTCGATCATCCCTGTTACTTGAAATCCGGAGAACCCCCCCTGGGCTTTTCTTATACTCTTAAATCACAATTTCTCACTTTTTTGTAAACAAGGTTTTCTCTTCATATCAGGAGGGGTATAATATTATTGTAGAAATTATAAATATCCAGTCCCACTATAACAAAAACTGTTGCAACAGGAATGTTAACACAAAATAATTTTGGTACCAAATGATGATTTTGAATCGCTACATTGAAAACCCATGAAAATTATGTCAAACACTCTAATTTTTTCCTGATGGTGCCAGATATGCTTTAGCACTTTTAACGGGTCAAATTGCTATAGCTAAACCTCTTCACACAAGCAGAGTTTCTTTTTTTTTTTCCCCTTGTTATGTTTTGAAATGGATGAATTGGATCAGGAAGCAAATGACTATTCCTATGAAGAAGGCATTCTCAGACTCTTTCTCTGGTGAGTAGACTCCTGTCTTACTTTTTCACAATTTTTTACCTTGGAATAAGATCCATACATTTAACAGTTTACACTTAATAATGACTTTTTCAATAGGCCTCCCATTCGGCAGGACCATTACTTATTAATAACAAGAAAAAGTTGTAGTTGTAGAGCAAAGCCAACATTTTCTCAGGCCTGATGATTAAAAGTTCATGCACCACTCAGAATACCTTTGGTGACCACAACAGTATGAAGGCCAGTGAGAAAAACTGTTCACTTACCAGGGTTGTCAAATGTAGCCGGGTGTCAATGAAAATCATCATCTACTTCACGATCTGGGCTGGCTACTCCACTGGGCTATTCTTTTCATTCTTTTTTTAGCAAATGTCAGTAAAATCAGCGACCTCCAACAAAAATCCAGTGCAGTTGAAAACATTATCAGTGAAAACCCTGACCAATACCTTTAATTTGGAAACATTGGGTGATATATTGAAAAATAATCTGAACCCTGTCCAGTAGGTACCCGTGAAGCAATGAAAGAAGAGACGTTTTGTTACAGAAGAAGTCCGTGATCCTGGCTGACCAGGATGACCTAGCAAGATAAGGTTGTTAAGTTGCCAGGAGCTACTGTGGAAAAGGTACAAGTCTCCACTTAAGTTGTTTCATCTAGTGGAGAACTATGAGTAAAAACGAAGAGGAAGGGACCCCACACACGTACAACTAGATGTATAGACGAGCCTTGTTCTGAAAATGACATTCACTGACAATAAGTTACTCTGATAAAACTTAACTGTTTTGATGACATTTTATTGTTTGTGTGTGAGCTTGTGATGGCTGGTAATGTTGAAATAAAACTCATTGGAGGACTAGTTAGTGAGGTACAGCAGAGAACACATTCTGTAGACTTTCAGAACTGTTCTCATAAATGCATGTATCAAGTGATGAAAAATAACAAATCCTTGAGCCCTCATTGAAGGGTGCTTATGAAGTCTTTTCCGCTTATTATCTGATGATACATGCACAGTTCTATTGGTTATATGTTCTGGTTTCTTTAGTTATTTTGAACATAACCTTTAAGCCCTGGCCAAACAGTTGCAACATTTTCAATGCAGCATATCGTGACATTGTTGGGCATAGCATGTTGCAACTTTTGTGGATGTCGCTTGATGTTGTAGGCATTTGGCCAGGTTCATTCAACAAAGTTGCACTTGGGCATGTGCACAAGTTCAATTTTCAATACCCAACATGTCACAAAAGGGTGGCCAAACACATGCAACATGTTGTGCCCAACAATGTCGCGATATGTTGCGTTGAAATTTTGTGACCATTTGGCCAGGGCTTACAAATGCTGGGACAACAATGTGTTGAAATGTTGCAATGGTTTGGCTGGGGCTCTAGTATTCCTCTCTTTTTATATAATTATGTCTGTTGTTGTGACATTATTTTGGCAATAACACATGACTTAAAAGTATTGAGAAATCATTTATTTGTTGCGCCAATAGCATCCCAGAACTAAAATCTATTGTGTTTGAGTTGAAAGAATGTAGGTACTGTATATAGTAACTCAGTCAGCTGGGATCTCATGTTCTATACTGTATAGTTACTAAAACCTTAGCTTAACTGTTGTTATTCACTTTGCTCTCAGTATTTTAGCGGGTGCTCATAAAGCAGTGAAAAAGGATGAGACTTTTGTGGTAATGAAAATTGAAGACCCTGCCTGACCAGGATAAACCAAGAAGATTGTAGATAAAGGTACAATTCCAATAGTTATTGTGAAAAAGGTACAAATATTTAATACTTTTTTTAAATATTTCCAGTGGGTAAATTGAGCTGTTCACCCAAGCAAGCTTAAGTCACTAGAGGTAGACCTCTCCCCATCTTCTTTGCCTGTCTCCAATCTTGCAAGACCGACCTCTAAACCTGTCCTAAAACTTCATGACACATAGCAGGATCAGCAATGAAACTGGCCCCCTCCAAAAAAAGCAAAACAAAACAGATAAAACTGTCTACTAAAGTAGATAGATCCCTAGGGCTGTACATGTACTTGTTATGTCGCATGTATCAAGTGATGAAAAATTCAAATCTTGAGCCCATATCAAAGGGTCCTCGTGAAGTTTTTTCTGCTTATTTTCTGATGGTATGTGCACAATTCTGGCAACATAATCATTAAACAAACCCACACATTACTCAACTTCCTTTCTAAACTAATTTGACATCCATGATTTCTGATTTTACAAATATTATTCCACAGTTCTTCCATTCCAAGTGCTCACATGCGAGGAGAAACCCTCAATGAAAAGGAAGTATTCCTGAGAAAGGAGATATCTACCAGTGTGCTACAATGTATATCCGTCACGTCGTAGGAGTTTGCTCTGCACTGGCTACTGAGATACAACAATGTAATTGCAGAATGATCAAGTACTGCTTGACTTAAGAACAACTCTTGTTTGCAACTGTTGTAATTTGACCAGTAATAAAGAAAATTTATATTTCTGAAACTTTTCACTGTTCGTGTTTATTTTGTTAAATATAAGATTTAGTTGTGCATAAATCAGCAAAACTAAGGATAAAAACTGACATTTCGGTATCTTCATCACACCGTTATCAAGGTAATGAAGAATAATAAGTACAAATTCTGCAAGTCAATGAAGGTGTGAAAACGAATTTGCATATAGAGTGTGAAGGAAAATTATACAAATACTTTTGCAAAAATTGAGTTACTTTGCATGTTCAGAGTTTCAACTCTCTGATGAAAAGCATCTGGTGCCCCTCCCAATCTGTAAGGGGAAAGCCCTGGGAACAAGGTTGAGAGGCAAAGGGAAACTGTTAAAGGGCCCTAGTTAGCCACACCTTTGTTTTTGTTTGCATGCGAGCCTTTGGCTATTATATTTTATTCGGAGCATGTCAAAATGAAGGAAACCACTGCAAAACTGCAAAAGATATGAAAACATACTTTAAGGAACACAACTTACAGTAAAGTTATCAGATTTCTCGTCACCATGCAACATCAATTTCGATGGCCTCGAAAATGCTGGAGGCTGGCCTATTTCGCCTGCATTATGCAGCACACCCAGCATATACACAGGACACCAACACAAAATTAAGATGCCTTCTCCCTTTGCTCAAATGCCTAAGTGGTTCCAGTTGCTGATATTGCCTCGGTAAGAATTTTAGTCCACCTACGGTGCGATAACTTATCCAAAAGCTTTGAGAAGCTTATTCTCATCTCTTCTTTTATTTAAAGCCAGCGACGCATTGTTTCAAACAAATGGATCGCATACTTGCCCAACTTGGAAGTTCGGACTAAACAGGTAGCCACATGTACACGTTGTGTGCCTTTTGTTGGACCACAGTGAAAACAAAATAAGTGAAAATAAATATATCGAAGGTTTTGTGTTCTATAGAATGGTTTGGGGATTTTGTTTTGTTTTTTTTTTTCGGAAAAGTACACCCACCACCTATAGATTGATCAGTACCCGGGGCGTTGTCTGCGAGGAGCGTAACAGCCAGAAACGTCCTGTAAACGGTCCACTTTTCTTCTGGCCCCAGTTGTTTAAAGGTTGGGTAACGCTATCCACCGGATAAATCACTATCCCGTGGATAAGTGTTAACAAAACAAACAATGCTATCTGCTATTTAGGGATTTATCCGATGGATAGCGTTACCCACCTCTCGAACAACCCAGGTTAGAAAATCCCCACGTTCTACGTCATTTTGTAGTCGGACACAGCATTGTCATTCAAATGAACAAATGGCAGAACTTTTGTGTCTTCGTAAAAGATGAAGAACCTTTGGCGATTCAGGTGAAAAGTTTTACAATGATAGAAATGAAAAAATTAAGAGAATCTGGCGGGGAAAATGCCGACGTACATAAACAGGAAACTCTGCCATTCCTAGTGGTCGGCACATTAAACAAATTTACTTGGGATCTCCGTTTGGTAAACACCAAAGGCAGTAAACTAATACCGTGGATTGAAATCATGGTCAACATGTTTGAAAATAATGATAATAAAAATTTTAATTGCAACCGTAACAGCACGAGATGTTAAATTCTCTGAAGCAGTTGAAACTACGAGAAATAGCGACTGTTCGTGTATATAGATACGCCACTTTTTCATCGCTTTGTTTTGGTTTTGCATTTACATTAACGGAGGGATAACAGAGCAATTTGGCGCCAAACTGGTTGGGTTTGACAATCATTATTCCCAATTTCCGAACTAATCTTGACTAACTAATCTATTCGCCTCTGTACATAGCCTGTAAACTCTTCGACGCATCCTTTAAATAATACAAGAAAAAACCAATAGTAAACGATCTTTTTATCAAAGATCTCAGCATTATCATATACAACTTGGAACAGGTGAATCTTTAACTTAAGTTGTCCACCTGTTTTAAACTCTTTCACGGTGAGATCCAGTACTATCCCTTGCTAAAAACAATGACAACCACATCTCAGAAATAATTTATGAACAAGAGCTTAGACTGAAAAGAGCAACGTTTTATTTCATCAAAGCAATTACAAGTAAACCGCTAACAGGCGGACGACAGCGCGGCGACATCAAATGTAAACATGTAATGAATGGAAATGAAGCAAGCGTTCCTAAACCCTTTTTCATAATTTATCAGTATGACGCATGTGTTTCAACATGTTTTGGGAGTGTTAGTGGAGAAAACCTGGTAGTATAACTTAGTTAAATAACAGGTACTCTTGTTAAAATTTAATCAAGTCGTCGACAGCGTACTCTGTAAACTGTTGATGACTGCAGTGTTTTCTAAGTTTCAACACGCTTGTTTGCAAAATTTTTGAAAATATTATTTACTAGCTAGTAAAACTGCCGGACAGTGAAGTGTTCAAAAGAAATACTTGTGACGGATTGTAATGTACTTATCTCAAAACGAGTGAAAAAGCAAGTTTTCAGTATGGTTCAATGGGCATTTACCAAAGAGCAGGTCCCCGCGGTAAGCTATTAAACCGCTCATGTAATGAGTGTTAATTGCCTTGAAAATTTGAAAAGGCAAAGTTTGCCAGTGTTGTAATGTCAACGGCACCACAAACGTCAAATAAGGACAGATAAAGGCAGTCATAAGGACACATAAAGGCAGTCGCAATTTCTTAATTTACTTTTGCCTTGCCTCTCTACGTGTACTTAAATATTTTGCGTGTTTAATTGTTGTTTACCGTTACCCAACGCGTTGGACATGGTTGTTTTGAAAAACATTTTAATTGCGGTTTGTGGAGGCCATTAATGTTACCTGGGGCATTAACACGACGACACGTAAACTTAAGGAGTATACTGCGTTAACTGAATGGGTCCAAAATTCAGTAAAACAAAGTTGAAGTCGCTTTACTAATTGAAGTAGGTAAAACAAAAATACTTTAAAAACTGCCTTACAACGAAAGAAAGAAACCATTTCAGAACGTTTCAACAATGCTATAACAAATGGGGAAGAATTTACACGCTAACGTTAAATTACTAACGCCCGCGAAGGCAGATGGCATTAAAATGGTTTTTTAAAACAATGCTGTAAAGAGTGAAAATTAAACTGTTGCAAATGGCAATTATACCACACCGAATCTTGTTAAGAGAAGAAAGGATCAACAAACTAGTTAAGAAATAGAAACCGTTATGTATTTACTTAGCAACATATGCAAACATAAGTATAAGTAGCTGAATTACCAATGAGATATGAGTTATGAGTTATGATATGAGCAGAAAACAAAGTAGGCATATGTTCTTGTGAAGAACTGGAGATAACGATGAAAACCGCCAACTATCTTGATTCAATATTTGTAGACAAAATTCTACATGAGAAAAAAATCGTATGATGTTGCAAATTCGTGAAAATGAGGTTAAAAAAAAAAAACATAGAAGACGCTTTTTAAATTCAAACTTCCTTGGTCCATGGCCATAAGATAATTACTACACGCCTGTAAAGCGAGAAAATGGCGAGTTCACCTCTCTGACAGAACCAAAAAAAAGTAACACCAGCAATAACCGCTAGATTTTATCTCTGACACTTATAAATATTGCCGTCTTTCTGTCAACAACTCGAAGAATTAAAACAAAAACTGTCAAACTGGTGGTATTATAATTAACTTTTGAAACGTGACATCTCCCGTTACTAGCAAAGCTGAAAATATATATGTTTAAAAAAAAAGGTTTGTGCATAAGCGCCACACGAGGGTTTCAATAGGGTTAACCCGCCAAACGGCCCAAAAAGTAACTGTCAAATAATAATGCTGCGAAACAACAAGCAAGGACTGAGTAAAACCTACGTTAAATTTAGGCTTTACGTTTTCTCTTGCTTATCTTCCATTGAAGTCTTTTTAATAAACTTTTCTAGCTGATGCAAACACTGTTTAGTCACGAAGCATGACCTCAGCGATACCGGTGCAGTGCTCAACCAACTCAACTATCAAGCCAACTGGGAGCTAGGCACTTTGTAAGTTTACTCATGTTAGAAACACTAAGAAGGCGACCTTAAAACATCCTAATCCTTTTAACCTGAGTAGCGATCGAATTCTGTTTTCTTCGCACCGTTCTACAACACATTTAAGCAGTGGGACATGAGAAAGAGGGAGCTGATCATCCCTAGAAAATAGCATTGATTAACAACTAAATACATCAAGTAGAAATGAAAGAAAATCTATAGGTACAGTTGAGAGAATTTAAATGCTAAACGTAGGACGTAAAGGGTTAACTGTATAAAACTTAAAGGGCGTCGACGTTGTCTTGCTTGACTTCTTCTGTAAATTCTTGGTTCTGTTAAGCACAAATCCTAGAAGAAGAAGGGAACAAATCAGTTTAACACATGCTTCAAAGGAGTGAAGAAAGACCTAAAGTGGACAGGGACCTAGAAATAAATGACTCTACATAATACATATAGGATAATTTTATATTCAAAACAAGTGAGCATTGGCTGGTTTGCAGAGTGTGATCAATGGAATAGCTGCAGTTGGAATAAATAAGACTCAGGCGAACACTTGATAGGTTCTATAACTGAAATCGCTCTATCCCGGGCCAGATTAAATATCATTCGACACAAAACCAACTTCCAAGACAGAAACCAGAGTCTAGAGTCGTGTAAAGAGGCCCCGAGAGGGACTTCTGTGTGAACGATACAATCAAGTAATTCTAGCGATCGCCACGAAGCCATGATTTAACCAGGTTAAAGATACGAGAAAACCTGGTACGAACTGGAAAATTAATTTTTTTAAGGGTCATTCTAGCGACCAGAAACGGTAACACTCCTAATGGGAAAAAATCAGCTTGCCATACAAAAGAAACCGAGAAATACAATAGGAATGGTATACGGCTGACCGCTTAGGAGAGACGGCCTATAGGCCCTGTAGAAACAACAACGCTATGTGCATAGGACTCCACAATGAAACTCATATCAAGGAAATAAATTAACATGCTTAATCTCAATAGTGTAAGAACTACACGCCGATGAAAAACAAAGAAACAACGACACAAGGTACTATATAATGGCAATCACATAAATTAAACTACAACAGCTCACTGGCAATGACTGTGAGAACACAACTTGGCAACCACGGTCAAGCACAAAACTAACACGGGATGACAATTCATGACAAAACACCCAATGAACCATGGGTGGAACTAAATCAATTGAGCTTCTATGCCACTCAATATTCAGCAAAATATTTTCTAAGGTACCCGTAAGCTTACAGGCTTTAAATATTCCACAAACCTACTTTTACTGAAGTTATTTTACATCATTTTCTCCGTGTCAAACACGGCTGTATTCAACGCCATGTTCGCGCGCTTTTCGAGTCAAAATTAATGCCTAGGAAAATTGTTTTAAGCACCCATGGCAGGGTTTATTCAAGTTAAAATAAGTTATAAAATTAGGAAATCTTCGCAGACGTTTAGGTCTAAGAAAACCTTGATTTTCAAATCGCAGGACTGGAGCCCACTGCATGACCCTTATGCATATCATTTTCGGTCCTAACTATCTATTTTCTATTTTACAGTGTATAAAAAAAGATTGTAGATGCCCTAGACTTGTTGAAATGGGAGTTGGTCGACGAATTCCGTGAGGAACCTTGAACCAAGGCGAGGAGACGACTAAAAAGATGGAAGAAATAACAAGTGAATTTACGAGACCCAAGAATTTCAGCCGAAATCTCCCAGAAAAACTTGTTACATAGTCCAAATGATATGCAATAAACTGAGTATAATTTTCAGTACGAACTCGGTGATAATTTGTTTTCCTAACCCTGTAAATCGCTGTAGTCTTGTTAATGTTTCTGCATCTTAGTGGACACATAAAAATGATTTGGTGCAAAAATTTGTTAACCGCCATTCTTGTTCACACCCTAACCTCGAGGCCTTAAGCTTAAAGTCAATCAGTTCTCAGCGATGTCTCTTTTGACGGA
>Ga0126338_10003875_pt1 | contig 10573 bp, 5 predicted proteins | sample OrbCmetagenome_2_FD_92529 | JGI IMG/M metagenome (GOLD analysis project Ga0126338, IMG submission 92529) | Coral microbial communities from Petempiche,Puerto Morelos, Mexico - Orbicella C C metagenome | ecosystem: Host-associated > Invertebrates > Cnidaria > Coral | place: Petempiche,Puerto...
ATGAACTCGGCAAGCTTGAGGACATATTTTCTTTATATGCAAGTACGTCTTTCTGGCTAAGAGACAGGTTTCGTTTCAGTTCCATCATCATTGTAGGGTGTTACTATCCCAAAAAGTTAAAAATTGAGCGTCAACAAAAGGTCAAACTACGAGAGAAGCAATGCGCCTATTTTTACGATTCGTGTTCTCGGCGCCATTTTGATTCTCTGGAGACTTTTCGCACAAAATTTCATATTTGGCGCCGAGGCTAATATTTCAGCCCGGGCTGAAATTCGTTATGTAATCGCAACAAAATTTCAGCCCCCCCAAGCCGGGCTGAGATTTCAGCCCGGGCTGTAATTCGCCATGTAATCAGGCCCTTAAAGTCAGCTACTTTGCATATAATGTAGTTTGGCATCAAGTGGCAAAATATATCTAGTCTGTGAACAGGCTCTCTAGTCGAGGATTGGGGCGATGAGAGAGAGAGAGATAGAAGGAGAGGAGAGAAGGAAGAGGAGGGGAGACGCTGCAACCCCCACCCCATTGCCCCCTTTGTCACTTCACTCTCAGACAGTTCCTTCTCGGCCCTTCCAGCTGCCGTCAAACCCTTCCAGCGGGAGCCTGTTCACAGGCTAATATTGCTCTAGAGAGGCAGAAAATAATAAAATAAGTGAAATGTAACTTCAATGTGGCATCAAAGATATGATCAGCTTGTCACTTGACTTCCTTTGTTGATTTCTTTAGTGCCGCCACAGAAGAACCAGTGATTGCTGAACCACACATTTGCGGTGGATTTCCAATTGACGAGTCTTTCTTCTGTTTGGTCCTGATGTCTGATGGAGTTTACAAGTCGTTAGAGGAAGCCACAGACACGGACAATTCCAATTTTGATGTCATTCGCCTGGTCTTTGAAGAACTTCGGTGTCAAAAGAACTTGACAGGCGTGGCCCAGGCTGTGGTGGATAGAGTGGGCAGGGCACATCATGACACATACATGAATCAAATGAGTAAGTGCCAGAAGAGAGATGATATGACGATACTAATTCGAATTTTCAAGGAGGGGATTGCGAACTGCATGAAGAGTCCGAGGGCTACTGGGAGACAGTCCATGACAGGTAAATGACGCATTTGATGGTAATTAGGAGAAATCGAACCTCGCCTGTCAGCCACTTAAATATGTCAAAACGTTCTTTGTGTAAACTCACTAACCTCACCATTTCATTAAGAAACCTTTGAATGCACAGAATATGATTCTCTTTAACTGACACATCTCCAAGACAGATGACTCAGGCTTTTTCTGTACATTGAGATAATGCAGACTTTTTTGGAGGGTCCTTCCAGTTTGATAGATTCGCACAAAATTAAAAATCCGTTACGCAGACGTTGATAAATTGTTAGAACTCTAATCGAAAGTCAAATTCAAATTCGGATAGCGATAGACGGTAGGACTGGGTCACTTGGATTTCAAGTGATAAACAATTCAAGTTCATGTAACAGTGTGTGTGATGCAAAACTCTTCAGTAAAGATCTTAATCAGGGTGAAGAAGAATTTAACTAGAAGTTGAAGAATAGATTGCAACGATGTTAAGAAGTTTCTCGTTAAATGTTGAGATACCTTCTAAAGAATCTACAAATTTGTACAGTGACTTGAAAAATTCCCGCGCCCCTAGTTAATGTTGCATTTGCCTTAGTCAATTGAACTCATGCAATTTTTTTGGATTACATACCGTACTGCACGGGTTGGGGGCTGGCAGGGGTGGGAAGGGAGGGGAGGAAACTTCCAGCTGTAAATTCCTATCCTCGTATCTGTTCGCGGGTGAATGACTTAGGTAACCATCGGAGAATAAAAAATGGTCAAATCATCTCATAGTGCTTGAGTTTCAGTCTAGTAATGTTACCTTGCAGGAATGCCTCCAGTGAGTCCCGGGGTCCTACCGGTATCTGTCCCGTACAACCCTTCAAATCCCATGACCGGAAGCGCCCCATCCCTGTTCATACCACCCGGCGCACAACAACCCAAGCCACAGAGCGGAAGTACACCGAGTCCGACTACCTCCACGCCTACAAACCATGTACCGCAGTTCACCGTCACAAGTTCACGGTCCGAAACTCAGAGTTCTGCCTCTTCAGCAAGCGGATCTCCTTCGACCTCAGTTCCTGTTGAGCCTCCTGCTGCAGTTAGAGAAGGAACCTCGAGCGTGAATGGTCAGGAAACAGGCGGCGAGGGCCAAAGTAAAGAGGGTGGTGAAGACACTCGGGTAGAACCTTATGTGGATTTTACAGACTTCTTTCGGCAGGTCGCTGAACATGGGGAGGACCATGTTTATGGCTGGGACAAGGCGAGCAACGCGACTGGCGAAACACCAGCTTAGATGTAGTGTCTTTTTAAATAGTTTTACCGTTATCGTAGAGCTTATTTCTTTTAGAAACTTTACAAGTGAACGTAAAACAGAATTGGAGATGATAAGCGTGATATGGAAGGAATTCAGGGTCCTTTCTCGGTGCCCATGCATGAATTCTCGCGAGTAGCACTCGCGCGTTGTCCTCTCCGCGTTTGCTCGCGGATTCTGGCGAAAACAACAACTAATAGGCGATTGGCATGGTGGCATCATTTGACTACAACTACCAGAATCCTTCACTTTTTCTGTTTCTTATGCTAATTAGGGCAATTGTTATTTAAACCCCACTGGGAATTCAAAATTTAAATAATAAAGAAAAAACGAAAGGAATTCTGGCAGTTGTAGTCAAATGACGACAACGTGCAAATCTGCTATTGTGGAAGTAATTGTATGGGTCGCTTTTATTTCGAAATAACCACGTTTGACCCGCCGTGCACAAATAACGTTGACTGTGAACATTTGAACTTTTTTAGAATTTTCTTCAGTTGTGGTGAAAATCTTTGTTTTAGTGCAAGATTTTATATTTATTCAAGAGTTTCAAGAACCACTTAGAGAGCGATTGTAAAACAATTGTACAGACATCCTACCCTGGGATGAAATCTTGGTTAAAAGCTTCCTGGTTTACCCCCTTCCCGTCCCCCCGGGCGGATATAGAGTAGCGATTCCCTCCTGAATACTCTCATTATAAGGGGAGTTGTATGACTTCAGCTAATTAGGAATAGCGACATAACTGTTCTTGACCTGGGACGCTTTCCATTCAACCGAAAATTACGAAACGGGGACGAATGGAACGGAAATTTTCAATACGTCCCGAAATTGTTCAATCTCCCAAAAGAGAACCATCCAGCCGTAAATGTGGGAAATTCCGAGAGAAAAATCAAATGGAGCGGAAACTACCGGGAAGAAATTTGCGAAAATTTGAGTATACCTCGCTTGCCTCGCGAGATTGTCCTCTTTTCTGGAAATTCTAAAAACATGCTGTTCTATTCGTTACCAGAAGTTTTCATCAAATGGAAAGCGCTTCTGAACCATTAATTTCCAATTTTATGACTCTTTATTAAATTGTATTTTTATTTCAATGTTCAAGTCAGACTGGTAATGTCCAGGATTGAAAGACTCGATAAAACGATTCATCAAGTAGCGTTTCTCCGTTTTTCCCCTTACGTATGGAGAGAATAAAACCCAGTGTAGCGGCTCTTAAAGGAGTAGCAAAATAGCTTGTTTCCATTGCGTTTGTCTGAGTCACAGGGAACGTTATTTGGGTCAAATTTGTCAACGTTCCGAAGCAAAAAAAAAACTTGAAATTCAGCTTACCGTGCGTCTGTACTCTGATAATACACGCTGTTTCAGCCAATCAGAGCGCGCGTTATATGGAAACTTTATTATAAAGGACATGCCGAATACGATCACGCGAAAGAGCGCGGGATTTTATAAGGTTTCAGTAGAAACCAAATTAAAATCACGGCTAGCCAATCAAAAGATGCAGGGTAACACACTAAACTAAACTGCGTCTCGAGGAAAAGCAAGCAGCCATGAGCCACTTTAGAAACGAAAAGAAATCTGGGGCGGGTCTCGGCTCACAGTTCCTTATGGGACCGTTACTGGGACACGGACAGTCCCATCTTTTGCTTTCTTTTTGTTTGCAATGTTGACCTCATTAGCATAAGCGATACAGTTTCTGATGGAGCTACAAAAACATTAGTTCTGAATATTGAAAGGGCAAAGCACCATAAACTGTCCCAAGGAACTTGAGTGCGATGTAATGAATGATTTTTGTGCGATGCGGGTTTAAAAACTTTACAAAGAATGTACTGAGCTTATCGGCGCTTTTTCCATCCAGAAATTTTACAATGTTTGAAAGCCAATTTCTCCTGGAATATTACACCCAAAGAGCCAAAAATTTTACCAATCACTATGTTTCACAAGTTCTTTAAATTTTGAAGTCAGTTCGTGTCCAGTGTGATTAATGAGGTAAAATGTGTTTTTGTTTTTGCATTTGAATGATTGAAAAAAAAAAAGGGAAAAGAAAAAAGACCCGGCACGTTTGCTATTATGCGGGCAGAACGTTTCACTTTGACTTTGATTTTTTTTCTGAGCGAAGTATACGTGCTATATATGAACATAATGCGAAATCAAAACCCACGCGTGAAAAAATGCAGCCTTCTACCGCCGGCGACTGGTCAGCCATGTTTTCATTTCACAGGGATTCCATGAGCTACTTAGCCTGCAGTGGAGGCGTTTTCCGTGTGTTTACGAGTTACCGGTATTAGCTCACGATCGAGTAGATTCACCACCATGTTGTCTTAGGAAAAGTGTGAGAGGTGGGGGTGTGGTCAAAAGGAGGTAATTTTCCTTCTTCTCCCCGCCCCCCTCACTTCTCTTTTAGCCTCACTCCCCGGGCGTCATTCCTACTCCCTTGGACACCGTTTCGTCTTTCCCCACAGTAAGCCTCTTACGAGTTTGATCCAAACTGGCGCTCGCTTGATCATAATGCGCTCGCTCGCCAATATACGCCTGTATTGCAGGCTATGAGCACCCAGATCACCCCAAAGGAACGCACCCTCCGGCTCCAGGGTCGACTGCAACCGAGCGATAACTACTGTTCTCTCTGACGTCATAGTTAACTGTGTTGATGCCTCAAGACGTGACCACAGCCATTAACATTAGCACTTTTAGCATTCTATTGAACGTTGTTTTCAAATTTAGTTTTAATCTATGCAGTTATTCTCTATATTCAGATTTTTAGCGTTTGACACTGCAAAAAGGTTTCATTTCCTAGCCTGCAGAACAGGCGGATTAGCGCGTCAGAGAGCGAAATGCGATACACGAGCGCGAAGCGCGAGAGGAAAACCATCCGAATTTATTTCGTCTCGCGCTCCGCGCTCGTGTATCGCGTTTTGCTCTCTGCCCCGCTAATCCACCTGTTCTGCAGACGATCATTTCCTGTTCAACTTGTGACCGTTATTCTTCTACGTGCTTCTCTTGCATTACTGATCAAGCTTGGGGCTAATAATTTGAATCAACGAATCAGAGAGCTTTAATTTATTCCCGGTCCAATATTTTCTAAGTATTGGACCGCGGGTACATAAATACAAATCTTTCGTGATCAGTCGCTCTTTAAATCGTGCAATAAATCTCTTATACTGACCTTACCGGCTGTATTCGGCCACTTGGTCTTTAAAAGTTAGAACCGCAAAGGGTTTGGGTCGATACCAGTGACGGCTCAGTACAATATGTATAGTTTCGGAGAAATTTCGAATTCTGAACGGCGAGTCTCAATTCTTTCAGTTCTACGTGTTGGACTTCGCATTAATATTTTCATAGGAAATTAAACATCGATATATCCTAGGACTGAATTTTTTTGCTAGATTATCCGCTTACCTCGTTTTGATAACCTTAATGACAGAGATGAAAGGGGAATGGGGGAGGTGTTGAGCTGTTCTGGAAGATTTCGAGCAAGTTCCGACAACTCCGAAATTCCCACACTCTTTAACGTGTTGAATTAAATCGCAGCCCTGAACATGGTAAAATTTTTTTCACCTTGGTATTGGTTAGATTTTACCTTAACAGAACGTGATCAAAGCTTAGATTTTGGTTTATTAGATTCAGGAGGATTATCCGTCTGCCCGTCGCACTGAGGCATAATCAGTATATTTTACCGGATACACGAAATCTGCTCTCTTCTTACACCAGCATACGATGCTAAAAATAGTTTCCCTGAGTCATGTAGGTTTCCTTTACTTTGTAGTTCAGTGAAGAACTGGTATCATGACGAGTGGAAATAATTTGGGAAATCGCGGCCGGATTCCCGGAAAATACTCGGCGTGGTTTGTTTGTTTTCGAAGCATGACCTCATCGGACATGGCCGACATCTAATGGCCATAAATGGTATTGACCAACACAGCGAAACGTCTGTGGCGATTCGACCGAAATATCGAAAAAGTGATGTTACATAAGTTGTGAGATCACTGACAGACTGAAATTTCTCATGAATATTAATCAAAAATTTCTTACGTTTTCTAAATAGTTGCCATTTAAACGGAAGGATACAGGTTGAAATTGTCAAAATTCCAATTGTGATAACGCAATTCTTTGACATACTTTCTTTGTTCACTGTTGCGCAGCAAAAGTGATTGTGTATGATAGTTTCTTTTGATTTGTTATGATTTGATATTTTATTGAGATTGCTAATATCTCTTTCCAAAGATTGAAGTAAGAACAGTTTTTTTGAAAGTTTTTCAAGAGGTGTGTCTGTAATGTCAAGGTTGACTGAATGAACCAGAAATTATTCAACCAGAACTGGAAGTAACGCAATGAAAGTTCGCGAATAAAGTCTTATTAAAACTCTATATCAGATAACATTCCCCATTTGTCATCTTATTTAAGAAAATATTGCATCTTTGCGAAACGAGAAGGTAGTAATTGGGAATGGAAACAGAAGTTTTACGTTTTGTGAATATAATTTTTCTTCCGTCCACGATGGATGAAATAAATGTTGTGCGTGCGATTCGGCCAATCACGTATGACCTGTGACGTCATGTCACGGGGGTGAGGCTATCACATCTCGTCGGTGAGTTCCTCGGTGGACTCTCTTAGAAATAACCTAAACTGGTGGGTTTTCCTTTATTTTTCCTTGTTCGAGACCGGTTTGAGGGACACGGCATCGTCTGTATCAAAACGAAAGTTGAAAGTGCGGTTTGCTGAGCTCGGCTCGCGGTGAAACGCTCATCAAACATGGAGAACGAGATGAAATATTTGGCCGTGGATCGGGCAACCATTGCTGATCCTGCGGCTCAGGCCAAGTGGACAGCGAAAAAGCTGGTGTGGATTCCAGACGATGAACACGGATTTGTGGCTGCGAGCGTCAAAGATGACAAGAAAGACGCTGTCGTTGTGGAATTGGAAGGTGGAAAACGAAAGACGGTGAACAAGGATGATATCCAAAAGATGAACCCACCCAAATTCGAGAAGGTGGAAGACATGGCCGACTTGACCTGTTTGAACGAAGCTAGTGTGCTGCATAACCTGAAGGACAGATACTACTCTGGGCTTATCTATGTAAGCGATTTATTATTCTTAACACGTCTCGTTCGCCTTGTTGTAGCGTTAGTTTGATATAAGCTTAACAATGGCGAGTGAGTTCCAAGTCTCACCGGAAGTTCACCGTCGAATCATTCCTACTTCAGCTTACTAGCAGTCGATCATTGTTGTTGTAAACTCTAATCGTTATATTATTATTTTCCACAGACATACTCGGGTCTTTTCTGCGTGGTTGTGAACCCTTACAAACGCTTGCCTATTTACACTGACAAAGTGGTCGATATGTATCGTGGGAAGAAAAGACATGAAGTACCACCGCATATCTACGCCATAACAGATAATGCATATCGTAGCATGCTTCAAGGTAGGCTCATAAATAAACTCTCTATTTCAAGCCATCGATATTATAATACCAAAACCAAAAATCCTGCTAGGTAGCGTTTTTGCACACTCGATGATTTATTCCACGCAAACAGCCCTTCAGATTAAAATATTGGACAATTATCTCCACGGATCGATCCATTATAATATTCTCGCCGCTTGGGAGACATTTTCATAATTTGTTTTTATAGAATTTTAGCATAATAACGTTCCTCGTGTATGCCTTGTCGTACGCAGAAAAATCCTCCAAAGTGCATTTAAGTTATCGATGAGAAACTCAAAGCCCGCTTCGCGACTCTCATTATATTTACGTGCTGCCCTCCGGAATTATTAAAACAGTGTCATTTAGCAATGGGAAATGTTAATGCCTGGGTTTTGAAAACAGTCCTTTTGTTCATTTTGTCTCGATATTTAATAGACAGATTATGGGTGAGCATTATAAGTTCTTTTATTCACCAAATCGTCGCTATCTCCGCGCTGCTCATGCATGGTACTGTTCGCAGTGGGCATTCCTTTTGCACAGAACGGTTTATTTTACCCCTCCTCCCCTTGTTAATAAATACGTGTTTACTTAAGTAGCTATTTGGTTCACTTCAGTTGTTTATGGTAAAAAGAGTTCTTCATTCCATTTGCTATGCGTGTCGGCGCGCGTAATGTGCATTCTAACTTGCGTGATGGTTGTCGATTTCCATTTCGAACGTTTAGACTTTGTAGATGAGCAAACTTGTGATTAAAATTAAGCTAAATACAACTTGTTTTCGTTATGCACAAACGCGAAATCAGTACGTCATGCAATATAATTTTGAGCTTGTTGCCCTTTTTGTGGGTTTTCTGAATAACAGATCAAAGGACTGAAATAATTTTGGGCGAAGGTCTAAACTTTCAACTGCATCAGTCAATTGTACTTAAGATCTGTCGCTTGAAATCCACATTTTTCTGGTTTCAATGCTATTTTGTCTTAATCTAGCACATAAAATTCTACCAAGTTGTGTCCTTGAATCTAGCCACTGTTGATTTTAAATATCCTAGTTCATCTTGTGTATTTTTACACATGTATCGCTGTTGAATGAAGGATATACATTGCTCTCTATACATGAAAAGTTTCTTATCATACAATTCAAATTTCTTAGTAGGGGTTAAATGTATTTTATTGAGCTGATACAATGCAAAATGTAAACAGAAGGTTTTACTGGTAGCTTATCCTTATGAATACTTCCCCACTACATATGAAACTAACTCTTTGGAATCATCAAGTAAATGTGCCATTTCTTATGGAGAACAACACTTATTTATTACCAATGTAATCAAGGTTGTGTTTTGCTGATAAGGATATTGGATAGGGCCCAGGTAACGCCTAACGGTACACAAGGACATGAAAGATTCAAGAGGCAATGAATCAAGTATCGTCTGTCTGGCAGAGTATTTTAGAAAGCTTAGTCTCGTTTTGCCAGTCATTCCACAAATTTTCACATTGCTAAGTTAATGACATCCAGGGAACAATGTACATAATTATATGAAGGGATTGTGTTATCTTTCCAATTAGATGAGCTTTTTTCATCTACATGTATCGTGCAGTAGGTAAACAGGGCAGTAATGAGATGCTTTCTTGATTGAATGAATGAATGAATGAGAACTTTATTAATTTTAGATTTCTTTATATGGATTGGGAAAGTAGTAATTTTGGTAGTGTCACTGTCTTGATTCTTTTGAATTTAATTTTTGTATACCTGGGCATTAAAACTTGCTATTTCTGATTTGTTTATTATCTAAATAATGCTTTCTTTCTTTTGACTTTTTCTAACTAAATTGCTTTTTGAGCTATTGCCTTTTGTAGTAGTTGATTTTTGTTGAAAAAATGACTGTCCCTTTTTTAGATTTCTTTATATGTACAATTTTCCTTGATTCTTTGTCTCTTTCTTTTTTCTCTTACTTTGTCTTTGAAAATTTTTAGACATTTGAATCTTGGACAAACTGAATGTCAGGAATGTAAATCCCACTTCCCAGTGTCCTTCCCATTTGTTTGTTTGTGTTTTCTTCCCCATGTCACCCAAATCCCTTTTTCCCAGTGGAAAAACTAGACAAATGATCCTGTTCCCAGTCTATCCCTTCAGATGCCCTCTTGATTGTTACCCCTCCTTCTGCTGAAGAGTTTTAAGCCAACATTTTGTAGCAGGAAAGAAATCTGTGAATGCAATTGATAATATCATCATTACGGAATTTAGATAATGCCATCATTATGGTAGTTAGTTATGTTAATTTTGGTAGTGGGACATCTGTAAACTAGCCACATGGCTAAGCATATTGCCACTTTAATTAAAGTAACCTATCCTATCCTAATCTTACCTGCTTCAGAATAGTTGTTCAGTCATATACTAGATTAGACACTGAGGAAAGCTTTCTGGGAATTGTTTCAAATTTATTTGTCTCAAGAGCAAGAATTGAATATGTGACCTCTTTTAGTATTACCATGGTAACTTATATACCAGCATAAAGACGTCACAATTTAAGAAGTCTTTTACACCAAAGTGTGGAGGTGCAGTGGCCTCATGGTCAGTGCGCTCATCTCCGGATCAAGTGGTTCGGGTTCGAACCCTGGCCGGGGGGACATTGTGTTTTGTTCTTGGGCAAGACACTTAACTCTCACAGTGCCTCTCTCCACCCAGGTGTATGAATGGGTACTGGCGAATGTAATCCTGGGGGTGACCCTGCGATGGACAAGCATCCCATCCAGGGGGGAATAGAAATACTCCTAGTCGCCTTATGCTGAGGAAAAC
>Ga0126338_10003876_pt1 | contig 10573 bp, 5 predicted proteins | sample OrbCmetagenome_2_FD_92529 | JGI IMG/M metagenome (GOLD analysis project Ga0126338, IMG submission 92529) | Coral microbial communities from Petempiche,Puerto Morelos, Mexico - Orbicella C C metagenome | ecosystem: Host-associated > Invertebrates > Cnidaria > Coral | place: Petempiche,Puerto...
AAACCTACAGACACATGTGACTGGCTATGATTGATCATTCAAATGAGAGCTAAAGCATGACTTTCATGTAGTGCTGTTTATTATGCTGTACAAAGTGGTTCTGACTTTGGCATTTGTAGACGAATTTTGACTTGTAAGTTACCACACAAATGAAAGCAAATCAGCAGTACCTTTATATAGTACTGTTAATTTATGTAGTACTGTTAATAATGTCTTGCTCTACAAAGTGGTGCTTGTAGTTTGTAGATTGAAACCCTAGTGTGTGGCCATGCAAATAAAAGATATTACAAAATACTCTCAAGCAGTGCTCTTTGTTTCTCTGTACTCTTCAAACTGAAATTTGGATTTTTTTTTATTTTGAAGTTTGGCACTCTTTTATATGAAGTGGTTTGGCAACATGTAAGCAGTGATATCTTGATACACTAAATTACTTATTTACGATATGATATAAGAAATTAATGAAAGTCATCCAAAAATCACTTGGTTTTCTTGAATATCATCTGATTCTTCTTGCTTTTTTTCTGGTCATTTCTTGCAAGGCCGGCTGATTTTGTAGCATTTAAATACTTAAACATTTGTTTGCTTTTTATTACGTTGTTTGAGTTTGTATGAAATCATGTGTTTTGTAATCCCCGTAGCAATGTCCTCTGCTGTCTTATTTTGTCCAAAATATTCAGCAAATTCACCTGTTGGATCCACAAGGTATTGAATGATGGTGTGGTCAACCTGTGAGAAAGATAGAAATGGTAAAATTGATGATGGAAATTAATATTGTGGGGTTGTGACAATGTCCAGTGAGTGCTACAAAGCATGGTAAGTGCTCCACGCTGATTCTTTTGTACTGTCTATTTCCTGTGCAGAAACCTTGCGGGTGTGTTGTTATTCCCACCTGAATGAGACAGGAACCTTAACCAGGCATCAAAGCTCACCTTTCATTAAGTTGAGAAATCTTGATGAAACCAAGATTATATGTCATATTATTTGATGTAATTATATTACTGTACATGGAAAGCTCTGTCGTTCAATTAGTGAATAATCAAACACTCAAGACCATGTTTGACCACACTTCCTAACACTGAGAAGAGAGCTAAAAATATGATGGATAGCTGAGTATTTTTGACGAACTTCACGGTGTTCGGAAATGTGGTCAAACACTGTCTTGAGTGTTTGATATATCTTCTCAACTGGAACTAAACTAAGAAAAAATGGAGTAAATAAACCAAAAAAATTTATGCTACATGTAGTTAACATCAGAAATCCAAAATTAACGTTCACTGTCACAGCATCGTGATTTCTTTTGTTTAAAACTTGATGAATTATTTTAGAGTTTGCAAAGCCTCTTAGACCATCAGTTTGGTGCTTTTTCTAGGTTACCATAACATGAAGCAACTAGGATGGAATGCTTGTCCACCACAGGGTTACCATCCAGCAGTTATTCAATTTTGATGGTACCAATTCATACACCTGGGTGGAGAGTGGCACTGTGAGAGTGGAGCAGTCAAGTGTCTTGCCCAAGAACACAAAACAATGATCCTGCCTAGGGCTTGAACCTGGACTGTGCTATCTAGAGTACACAAGCAACTAGGCCATCTTACCTCCCAAAGTACAATGTTACATTCACTATGTTTATGTTTATGAATTATATTATGTGACACATACAATGTAGTCATTGTCCTCATCTGCTGGTCCTTGACTAAAATACACCCTGTAAGCCCGGCAGACCTGTTGCACTTGCTCAAGTGAACCTGTCAGACCAAGGAGACGGGGATGAAACTCTGCAATAAAGCAAACACAGTTGTTGTGAACTACTGTGTGTTTATTTAAGTACTCTTTAAAAATGGTCAACTGGTTCACTAAAAAAAACTGGAGCAAAGGGAAGGGAATTATTTTGCATATTTTCATTAGTAATGGCAGATTGTCCAACAAATGTGTAGAGGAGAGGGTTTGGTGCCTGTTAGGAGAACTTGAAAATTTTCAGAGAAGTTTGAATGCTTTTTTCACTTCAACTGATCAAAATCTGCAGAAGATAGGTACCTTGCACATATTGTTTTACAGCCTCAACATCATCCCGCATGGGATCAACTGTAATGAACAAGGGTTGGAGTTCTGCACCCAGCGACTCTTTTTGCTTGTCTGAAAAATACATTCATGCAAACAAAAATAAAATTACCATAAATCCTCGAATTAGCGTCCCCCCCCCCCCTCGAATAAGTGCCTCTCCTTTCGGCTGAAATTTAAAATAAGCGTCCCCCCTCGAATAAGTGCCCCCTCCCCTTCCCCCCATTTTGTGGACGAGAAATGAGACAAAGGATGTATAGTTTTCGTCATGTAGTATTGGATCTGTACATTGTTTCAGTTTGTGAACACGTTAAGTACTAACGGTGTCGCGATTTAAACTTTAGGATCAGCTTTTTGTGTCAATAAACAACTTATGTTGGTGTTTACATGCAGATGATGTATTTAAAAAATGATCATGTCAGGCCATGATTTGGGAAAAATTAAATAAGTGCCCCCCTCAAATAAGCATCCCCCTTGAATAAGTGCCCCCCGTCTTCTCCTAAATTTGAAATAAGCACCCCTGGCGCTAATTCGAAGATTTACAGTATTTCTTCACATACATGTAATAATAAAATCTCTGTCATAATTTTAAACCATTTGAGGAGTGCACCAGCTGGGCCAAAGCCAGGGGTATGGCACAAGACAGGGCCGTTTGCTGCAGCCTCCTGCGCCTCATGGCACAGCATGACCTAACAAACTAACTAACTGACAGACTAATGGACTAACAGACTAACCCACCCACCATTTGAAACCATTAAACATATGTAAACACATATTCTAATTTTCATGTTACTTTTTTGGTCATTTATCAACATCTTAAAACATTTATTAATATCTCTTTCAAGGATGTAGCAAAGAGCCAACAATTGGCTAATTTCATTAACTGGAACAATAGCTCTTTGTCAGCTGTTCAAAATTTACTGATGTCTCAGTGCAAAAGAGGAAAAGAGGTCCAAGTCAACTCTCTTACTGGTTGAAACTTGCATGCAAAACTCAAGATCAATTAGAGACACTGTATGGATCACTATAAAGCTATGCTATCAGCAGGCCCGATTTGAAAAGTGAATGAAATTTGTTGTGGCTCAAGCCAGCAGTTTTTAAAACAATAAGTGCCAAACCAATTGCCTACCATGCTTTGTTTTGGATTTGACACAGTCAAAGAGCCTGGTTATCCATTTGGCTAAAAGCCAAGCCATAAGTATGGAACTGTTTTAAATCATCTTTCAAATTTTTAAATTCTTAGAACTGAACACACATCAAATAATTATGTGTGATTTCTCAAGTTACTGAACGGCTCACCGACAATGTCAATGGCCTGTCCCATTTTTTCCAGCTCGTCTGGACAGATATCAGGACAGTGGGTAAAGCCAAAGTACAGCAAGATCCATTTGCCATGGAAATCTTTGTCAGTCACAGCTTTTCCGTTATGATCTGTCAAACTAAATGGTCCACCAAGAGCAACTTTTCCTATTGAGCGATTCTTTTCCTTTTGTTTGACTGCATTTAAACAGAAGATGAGAACAAAATATTATTAGATCTGTAGCTTTACAGGATAAAACATGTCTTTTTAAACATTTCAGTGTGATATTGAACAGATGATTTTCTTCTGACAGTGAATCTTTACCTCTTTTAAACGCAAAAATAAAGTATGTAAAGGAGGGGTACACTAATATTGACCATTTTACAATCTCTTAATATTTTAACTTTCATTGCATGTATGTAGTTAGGTTAATTCTAATTATAGTTACTGTAATTATTATAGTTAGGACTTTTTTAAAATCATTGTAATTATGCATATATACATGCTTGTTTTATTCATTGTTAAGTAACTTTTTATTGTTCATACTTTGTACTATTCTTAGTTATTTTATAATTACTCATAGATTTTTAGCACAGAGGGCCACTAGGTTATCAGTTTATACTGTCATATGTTACCCTCTCTAAATAAAGTTGATTGATTGATTGATTGATTGATTAATTGACTGATTGAGTATACAAAGATCTAGGTGAATAAAAAACCACTGACAGTGATACCAAATGCTAAATGTCTAAGAAGACATTTGCCTGATGATTTCTTTCCCCAAATCCTGGTTCTGACCCTGTATTAAAACTGAATGCACAGTCAAAAAGAACAATAGAGCTACTAGATAACCAATTAAACCAGTTTTCCTCCTGCAAAACATTGTAAGATAATAACCCTTTTTGTGGTTGGTTTTTCTCATTTGCATTACAATGTAATCCAATGTGGATGCGAGGCAATTTCAGGTTGAAACTACAAAATAGCTAGAAAATGCCTCACATATGTGCTCAATTATATTGTAATGTGAGGGCTATTGTACTGGTTTTTGCATACTGTGTCACTATTTTGTACTTTCCCAGAGATGCTGGATACCAAAAAGTAAAACATTACTAGATATTAATTTAAGATTTTCTAGAATATAACCATAACACTGAACAATATCACACAATTTAGACTTTTCTCATCATGAAAGCAACTGAAAAAAATAAAGTTACTGGCTTTCTTACTTCGTTCCTTTTCCTCCTTAAGATAACGTACATAAAGCAGGAGACCTCCGCCGGCAAGTGCGACAAGTGCTAAGGAAGCCCATGTCACAGGTCCTCTCTTAGTTGTTCGTTCAAAAGCTTCATCAAATGACTTTTTATTTGATTTCTGTTCTTCAGCCCGTGTAACTGGATTTCTTGCAAAGCGTATCACAGTTCTATTTTGAGAGACATTGGGGATGGGCCTCACCTGAAAAAGAAAAAAAAAACATTAACATCTTTGAACCCCTAGTAGTGTTGAAGTGCCCAAATAAATAGTGTTCACTGCTGTTGAGTTAAGTCAGTTAGCCTGATTCTCAGATGGTCAAGGTCGCGCACGGCAATGCACTCTCTCTTAACCCTGGGTAAAGAAACCTGTTCTTGACGTTGTAAATTATACCCTGTTCTAATCTAGTGAGTGACCATAAGCAACCTGGTCCGAGAATCAGGCTAGTCTGCAGTCGAATATTCTTTTGTTTAAAGGCACACAAACAAGGCAAAAGGGTCAATACAAAGCAGAACTGACCACATATATACAGTAAGCTATATAGGTATGTGCCACTGTAAAGGGTATAGTTTTCAGGCAGTTTAGTCTGGAATAGGGCATAGAAATCAGATAGTTTTGGTCTAGAATAGGATATAATTTACAAAGTCAAGAGCAGGGGGGTTCTCTACCCAAGGTTATGGTAACTCGGAAGTGACATTTTATGATATTGGTTTAGTTAGCAATTGCTGGACTATGATACCTGGGAGGTGGGAGGAGAAAAAGATGGGTGTGCTCATTGGAAATTTTGAAAAGAACCCCTAAGTGGTACCAAGATCCTGTTTTGTGGGCGTGGCTTAAAATTTTTTTCACCTTTACGAGGTACTAATTCAAAAACAACACATTATCTCCTGTCTTATTTTTTTTCAATTCAATATCCTGACGGGTACCTGAAAAGCTCCAGCTGTGGGGCTTTTAATACTGAACACCCTATTAAGTAACAACCACGTTTTTAGCTCCTAAAGAGTACGACAAGCACCCCAATCCTTGTTATATTGGAGTCCTCCACTCCTCAGGCTATGATAGTGATAAAGTTTCTGCGTGGAAAATAGCTGGTCTGAGGTAGGGTAGGGATTTTTGGTGCCTAGCGAGTCTAGAATAAGGCTGCAAAATCAAGCTGATCATGGTCTAGTGTAAGGTAAGGGTTACAGCGTCCCAGCGGTACACCCCCACCAAAAGATTTACAGAGTACCCCCCGAGAAAATGAATATGTGTATACCTGCCACCCTTTTTTCAGTAAAATGCGTGAGATTTTTCGTCTCCACAGAACCTGAATTTCCAAAGATTTACTGACGGCTTCCGAAGATTGCCGAAGATTTCCAAAGACTTCCGAAGATTGCCGAAGATTTTGGACGACTTCCGAAGATTGCCGAAGATTTCCTGATGACTTCCAAAGATTGGCGAAGATTTCCCGACGACTTCCGAAGATAACCGAAGGTGTAGAAAGATTTTTGATGACTTAACCATGACAAAGGAAACCGGAAACTTGTCACACCACACAATCTAAACACGAGTTGGTGTCGCGAACTCAATACGCGTAACGGAGTAAGCTTGAAGATGCTTTTTTGCTGGAATCACCAACTGTTTTTCGCCAAAAAAAAAAGTGAATTTTTATTTAATCGGTTTTTCAGCAATTACACTCGCTATTGCCAGTTAGGCGTGAGAAATTGGTCTGAATGTATGAGATCACAATTTTAGATCCGCAGGCGTGAGACTCACGCTTAACGCGTGAGAATTGGCAGTTATATATGTGATACATGAAAATGGGTTAAAAGTCACACACAAATGTGTAAAAACTCAATATGTGCTCTAAGCCCCAACCACTACACCCAGCCTTCCCTAACTAAAATACACGATAGGGGCCATGACAGCTGTCACGGAATGCAATGATTTTTGATAAAACGATCCCTGTTTTCCATCACATGTGACTAAGCTAATATTCAGCACGTGCCAATTTCTTTGCACTGTATAGGTCTATATCACTCCCGATTAGAAACTTTTTCAACTTTTTCTTTTGCGTAGCGAGAAGAAAATTATTGCATAAGCCACGCGTTATACCTCAAAGTGCGCTGCTAATCTCCCTGGCCAAGTCACTTGAAGGAACGTCTTGGGTAGTTTTAAACGATATATGCTTTGTCTCAACATCCTTGATTTCTGATTAGGAACTAGCAAAGTGAAAATGCGACGAAGATTTTATGGAACGAGACGACAAGGAAAGTTTACTGCTTTAGAAATGCCGCCATATTGGTTTAAAAGACGCGGCTACCTAGACGTTTATAGTCCCAGTCTCCCGAACGAAGTCGTGGTTACTAAGCTGACCGCTGTCATGGCCGCTGTGTTTTGTTGTTCAACGGGTACAATCGACTTGAAAGTTGACAGGCTCTAAATAACAGCTTGTTTACCTGTTGGAATTGCTATGCTTTATTGATTAACTCGTTGCGCTTCGAAATGGGAGCATCTGAATATCTTGTGTAACATTTTTAGCCTGGAGTTGAATACTGTGAAAGGAATTCTACGGGAAAGATTTGTCTCAAGTGCCTGATCTGGAAAGCTAAGACTTAGCGAGCTATATTTCCGATAATGACCTGTTATTTTCCAGTGGAACATTCTATCAAACGGCCATTTCAGCAGCTCCGTAACGATCCGTGACTGAAGAGTTGCAACTAGACACTCTTCATACCATATCTACACATGAGAATGGTTGTCATTGGAGACCGCTGAATCGTTGAATTTTGTTGCATTGGCTGTGTTGGGACAAAATATATTGTTACATTTGTACATAAAAGGTAGTACAGAGCAACCAAGGCCCATTTACCGATATGGAAGTAGTTGATTTAGAAAAAAAGTCCCTTGAAGACACAATGGAGGAACATGGATTTTATGAGACAAATGATCAAACAGCTGATGCTGATACCAACGGCGAACTGACTCAAGAGGATGTTGATAAGTTTCAACAAAACCATTGGCAGTTTTCTGATGAAGGTAAGAGAAAGGAGTTTGGAAAATGAGAAAGTTTCCGAGAAAGGGTTTTCTTATGAATCTTGTGGGAACAGAAACAAATGTTTTTTTCCATACCATTTTAGAAACTGTAACTTAGGCTTTGTGGAATACAAAACTACTTTGGATGAATGTCATTTCAGTCTAGATCTGGTGCAAATTTATGAACGGGTAAGCCGTTTATGGATCTCAGAGGTTCTTTACACAAATTGTGTGCTGCTTTAATGATTAAGTCCATTCCAATTCAAGGTTAATTATTTCGCTTCTCATCTATTAGTATTTTAAAACAACTCTTGTTTGGATTTGGCCTGGGCTTTTATATATTTACATTCAGTTATTTCTTCTTTATTGACTTGTCATGCAGGGCCAATTGAATATGAGAGTGATCCTTCATCTGATATTGACAAGAATTATTTCAGTGATCAGGAATCTCTCACAGGGTGAGGCTATGAAAGAATGAATTCAATCAATGTTTGTCTCCAGGGCTGTTATTAAGGGTTATATACTGTTATGGCTGAGTATGCTTGATGGGTCCTTGATGTTACAGGTAAACTTGTCTGTTGTTTAGATAATTTACCCACAAACCAACAAGTTTGTTACGAGTTTGAAGATCAAAGCAACAGGTGACCTATAACTTAATGACAGCGCTGGTACCAAAAATTTGTTATTTGCGTAAAAAATATTTCAAGCATGTTTGTCTGATCTTGTGTATTTGTTTAAAGTTTTACTTTGAGAGCTTTAGTTGCTGAAGATTTTTTTTCTAGGGATAGAGATCTTTAAGCCTAAATCACCAGACAAGTTACTTTGCAAATCTACTGACCCAAAGTAGAGATCTGCAACCTTGTTCCCAGGATCTCTTTTGCTCCACAGACTGGGAAGAAGAGAGACCTGGGAACAAGGCTGAGAAATATACCGTTGGTAGATAAAATATGTCCGCCCGATTGAAAATCAACTTTACCAGCAACTTTATAAATCTACTATTCCTCTTTCTACTGATCTACTGGTCAAGATAGAGTTTTGTATCATTCTGATAGCCTGGCTGATAGGGCTAGTGCCACTTAAAGGCGCTCAGTCTCAGTTGTTTTGGCCACATACAAAATTACCTTTGAACTGAAGGAAACCTGAAAATAGTAGACAGTTTACTAAGATAGAAAAACACCAAAGGGGTAATCATAACCCACAAAGGAACAAGGATGGTTAAGGATGGAGAAGATTAACACAGATTATACACTTAAAACAAACTTGAAAAATTTAGGTTAAACTTTTCAACACACACAAACTGTGGCGTAGCTACTTGAAGTCTGATCACTTGCAAACAAACACAATGGTAGTTATATTATCAATAATAAGCATGATAACATTTTTGAATGATCACAGTGAGGCAGAGATATTTCAATTCTATTCTTTGTACCAAACCAAATCCAAGGTCAGTTATTTGTGATTTACAGAAGTATGGATGGTGGAATGGAAGAGGATGAGTACACATCCGATCCAATCATTCAACAAAGGAGGCAGGTTAGTGAAGCTGCCTACTGTTTTGAGGAAACTGTTTTTAAAATTTAAGGTTACATTGTTCGGTCATCTCTTTATAGTCTTAAAATAATGCATCTGGTTGTAGATTCATCCCCTGTGAGAGATATGTTGGACACTTGTGGTAATTAACTATATACTGATAATTTTTTTTATTAACAGAGGTCAATAGAATATCTTTGTCTGTCGGTAACATGAATTCTGAAAATTTTACTTGAAAAAGAACTTAACAAAGACTGGATTTCTTTATCAACATGTAATTTTCCAGCTTGCATCTTAGACATGTTGAGGATCACCTTTTTTCAGGCAATAATTCAATTGATCTAAATACAGTGGTTGGCTGAAAACTCTGTTGTAGGAGAAATTGCAACGTTTGGCACTAAGGCGTCATCTAGACCAACTGAGTGAACAAGTCCTGGAGAAAGACTATCTTGTATCACAGTTCAGGTAAGTGTCTTATTCTATGACTAGCACAGGGTGAACTTTTAAAATAATTGCACATTCTGGTAATTAGCAATGCCAATTTTAATTTACTTTTAGTTGGTTATTAGTAGTATTTGATGGTTCTAAAGATAATCTTACATTAAGCTGAACATATTTTAACCGCAGGAGAGTTTTAACATTCTTTCATTTCTTAGTATCTGTATCAGGCTCTGTCATGGGTCAATGTATGATATTGAGCTCTATCTATTAGATTTTCTTGTCAAGCACTTTTATCATGAGCCCCTGGCTTGAGAAAATGGGCGACCACTCACTGTGTCATGAATTAAACTAAATTATTACTATTGCAGCCCTGACTATTAATAATTACTATTGTCAGTATGAAATTGATGGCAATCTACCATTAACATATTTATCTATTATTTGTTTATTTATTTATTTATTTATTTATTTCTAGAGAAGAGCTTAGTAAATGTCAAGAACACATGGATCAACTGCAGAAAGACAAAGAATTGGTCAGCAGTGAAATAGAAGAAGCTCAGTCTCAAAACAACATGTAAATAATAAATTATAACTCTAATGAGTCATCTGAGTAAAATCAGTCTCCGATCCCACCTTGTACTGATGTGTGCTAATTAGAAATGTAATTGTATTTTTTACTAGGGCTTCACTATACAGACTGAAGGCTTATCACTCCAAGCTGTGCGATGAAATAGATGCTGAAAAAGATGTGGGAAGAGAAATTTCACACAGGCTTGAAGAGGCAGAGTACGTAGGGAGACATTTCAATAATACTCCTAATAATAATAATAATTAATAGTAATAATGATATTAATAATAATAGTAATAGTAACAGTAACAGTAATAGTAATAGTAATAGTAATAGTAATAGTAATAGTAATAGTAATAGTAATAGTAATAGTAATAGTAATAGTAATAGTAATAGTAATAGTAATAGTAATA
>Ga0126338_10003877_pt1 | contig 10569 bp, 7 predicted proteins | sample OrbCmetagenome_2_FD_92529 | JGI IMG/M metagenome (GOLD analysis project Ga0126338, IMG submission 92529) | Coral microbial communities from Petempiche,Puerto Morelos, Mexico - Orbicella C C metagenome | ecosystem: Host-associated > Invertebrates > Cnidaria > Coral | place: Petempiche,Puerto...
CCAGTTTAGGCTGTTCGTCATCTCCACCTTACTTCTCTCCGAAAAAGGAATGCAATAATAAACTAATTGTTGAATTACAAACTACGGGTGGTACTCCCAAAGCAGGCTATCTTGGAGTCATTCAAACAACTGATTTACAAGAAAATCAACGGGTCACTGCAGCCAAGCACGGGTAACCACGAATTGACTTATCAATATTAAGAGTCTCCTTTTAACCATCATTTGGTTATGCGTGGTTACTAGTAGGTACTTGTGGTTACCGGTGAAAAAACTGCATTTATCTGCATTAAATAATCATTATTCCAAGCTGAACTGAAAAAGGAAGGAAAAACTTTGTACAATAGCAATTAAAATGAGATACTATGTTATAAAAGTAACTTTTGGGCTCAGAAGGTACTTTTTTATCGGTTTAGCGACAGTTTACCAAGTGTAATGACATCATTTTTATGTCACTTACGTGTTTGAAGCATTCTGTTAACAGCATTCTGTTCAGCAGACAAAATTAAATAAGATCACTTGTTTTATCACACTTTTGAACATCATGTCACAAGTTTTCAATGTTTTATCAATAGTGAAGTGTTAAAAATAGAATTAATTAATTAACTGTTCTATATAACTGGTTTACCAATGGGAAGCCGTTGAAAATTTGCCTGTAAAAGTTGAAAAGCACTTAAACCATCGATTGATATAAAATTTTATGTGCTCAGTACAATGCAGTTATCAAAATGATATGCAAAGTTACGGTGACATCATTTTAAGGTCATCTATGATGGTAAACCATTGTATTGAGGTCAGACATAGAGAGTTTTTTGCCACAGAACGGTACAATTTCTGTTTTTTCGTCAAAATATGACAACTGAATAGAAAAAAACTTGCCATTGCATCATAGTGAGAATTAAGTTGAATGAAAGTGATAAAGACACTCTTTGAACGCTTTAAAAGTGAAAAAGTGGCGATAAACACCACCTTGAGGGCTAAATATGGATCAAATTATTAATGGGATAGACCAGGTTTCGTCTTTGCATCGATATTTTGGTGAGAAAAAAACACTTGCCACTTTTTCTTTAGTCACAAATCACTCTGAACCATGCATTTAGTTGCTTTTGTGAAAAGTAACTTGCTAGAGCTTGGATATATAATGGAAATAGCCACAATTTACATAAATAGACTCCAGACAAAGGACGCCAAAGTAGTTGAGACACTTTTAGGAAATGATGCTTTTCGATATTTAAGCACTTATTCAATTTTATTTGCATCTAGTGATAATTCTCTGATACCCCCAGAACCCCAATTTCATGTTGTATAGGCATTGTGGTCTGTGCAGTCTAAGAACTAGAAAAATGAACATTGTTTGGAGGGGAAGGGGGGGAATGTGTCCAAGACGCTTGAAAATTGAATTTTACCGCCAAGTGTCTCAACAATTTTGTCGCCCATTGTAGGTGAATGTATATTTTGTAGTACATAATGATTTAGAGGCCACGATAGGTTAAAATCATACTGTATTCCACTCTACTTTCTGCTGAATTGCAACACGACCCATTTATCTTACAACCGGTCACAGTGCTAACCAACTCAGGTAAATAATTTTTTACCTCCACTACATCCCCACAGATTGCCATTTGAAAGCTAGGTGAATGTAGATTCCACAGTACATAATGATTTAGAGGCCACGATAGGTGGCAGCCAAATCAAAGTGGGTATGTGCCACTCAACTTGGAAAATGGATCGTCTGTTAACAGTGACAATTTTGATGCCACTGACTTCAGGTTTTAATCTGCAGGTTATGTTAAAGTTAAAGCCCACTGGCATTGTTAAGAAATAGAGCACAAGGCAACAGTAAGACACTGTTGAAAACATTCATGAAGTTATCAGTCCAAGAGACCGAGTTATCCTCGTCCAAGAGACTGAGACAATTATAAAGAAGGTACCACTTCTTGTCCGATCACCAAAGCAAGTAATAATTCTAATTTTCATTCCTTTCATTTTTTTTGGTCTTTATTTTCCCAGCCAGTATCAGTGGTTTTTTCTCTCTTTGCTACCTTTTCTCATCTTAGAAATCAAAATAAATGCGTTCAGCGTAGAGTCACCATACCACAAGGACAGCACCATGTCTCGTCCGCCCAACAAAGCTAAGCCCTGTCTGGCTGGGTTCATACTTGGATGGGTGACCAAATAGGAATACCCTGTGTTGTAGTAACTTCTTTTTTTTCCTTCCCTTTCCAAGGCGATATTAAAGACTGCAGAACTCCCAGCCTTGTGTAATGTCATTTCTCCTATTTGTCAAATATTTGTTCCTCATTTTGTCATGTCGGTCTTTATGTGTATTCATTTACAATATCGTATAAATAAACAGCAGAACACGTCGTTCAAATTCTCCTCAATTCTTTTGACTGTTGATTGTCTAAAACATTTAATCACGGCTTGAATCATTTGAAAAAATTCATACAGCTCATCAATTTTGTAGCTTTCGATGTCTTCTTTTTTGGCAATTGAGTATGGTTAAGCCTGTATGAGCAGGCACCTTCGGGAAATGAGCTATTTATATAATTACAGGTAGTTTCCATTTATAAAAACGTATGTGCAAAATTTTTTATAATGCAGAGTGTTTCTGTTGTAAGATATTGAGTACTTGCATCAGAAATTCAAAGAATAACTAACTTGACACGGTGCAAGCGATTGTAAAATGGCCTTAAACGGTGGATGTTCGAAACCCGGGGGGAAACTCCAAGATGAAAAGGTCAGGGATTCTCATCATCTTGAGTACAAATCAAGGATTCTGGTATCACTTATGGTGTTGATGACGAAATGTCACCCTTTTTAGCTGTCAAAGTATTCTTTAGGGTGTACTCGAAGAAATAATAATTAAAAGAAATGCTCTCATTTAATTTGTTTTTAGGCTTGATTTCCGCTGATCTCTCAAGTATGCGACTCGGGTCTACAAGTGCGCATGGAATCCTTTCTTAAACAGTGGCTGGTAATCAATCGAACCTATTCCATTTTAAGTGATATCTTTTAGGGGTCTAATGGAGCTCAAACAACTCCCACATTAGTCACCTTTAGGAGTTAACTTCACATTTTCCAATGAGCATCCCTGACCTTTTCATATGGGAGTACCTCTGGGGTTTCAAATGTCTAACAGGGAGTGAAGGAGTGAAGGAGTGAAATCGCTTCACCACTACAACTTGTAAAATAAAACGCATGCCGTATTCACTCTACTTGCCGTCAAACTCCAATATGATCCATCTCTTTTTCAACTCCAAATGGCTAACCAACTCATGTAAATTATATCTCCACAGTTTTTAAGTTAAATATGCCATTTGAAAGCTAAATGAAAGCAGATTCTGCAGTATGTGAAGATTTAGAGGCCATATGATAAATAGCCAAAAACTCATGCCATTTTAAACCAAAATTACCATCAAATTGCAGCATGATCCATGAATCTTTCAAATATTATGTAATGTAAAATTACCCAAGTCGTTTTGCCCTAACTCAAAAAAGATAACAACAAACAACTTACAAATATTTCCTCCTTTTGACGTGAACTGGTAGATTGAAGTAACTGATGAACTAAACTGAAACTCTATGCAATCTTAGGAAACGAATCACGTGATGATCTACGAGTTAAATCTTAAATCAAGTGTAACACACGTAGGGGAAATGTTGCACACGTTTGAATCCTACATACCTACATAACTTAATTGAGTGATTCAAAAGGAAAAACTTGAGTAATATTTTGTCACTATGTCCATTCGAAATGGTCCATCACAATCAAGTCAATAAAGAAACAACTGTTCTCTGACATTTCAAGCAAACTTACTGCTTGAAGACATAGACTGTGAGCAGTCCCTCTTTTGCTCGAAAATCTGTGGGGGAAGAATGCAAAGAAGAACGCAACATAAGCGAGGGGTGGGTCATGAGCGTGGGAGTGTGATATTCGAAGCCGCAAGCCACCCACACTACTGACCATTTGCGGCTTCACTGCTCGCCACTCATATGTCATGCTCACAGTCACACTTGCTTTGCTTTCTTCATTTCGTTCTTTCCCACAGACTTCCAAGCAAAAGAGAGACTCTATTGAAGACATCAAGATCAAGAATGTTTAGCTGCTCTTGTGGAGTCTAGGAGCCTCTAGAAGAACGACCTTGTCAATGGGACATTCCAGGACCACGGACTTGGTTTTCCCCGTGACTCTCCTCACAAGCCCATCTCTCTTGTTTAGTTTTACTTCCAGGATGTGGCCAAGGGCCCACAAGTTTTCTACCACAAGTACAATGTCTCCAGTTTCAAAGTAACACCTTAAACATTGCAGTAATTGCCTTCTAACTTATAGCAATTCAACTCTCAGGTACTGACTTTTAATCAAAGCAGCTGTGAGCCACTGAACTTGGATAAAGATTTATGAAAAGTCTGAGAATGGAGTTTTTGTATTAATTAAATAACACGAGTCCATTCATAGCTTATGTCCAAACATAGTTGTTCGAAATTACATTGAGTTGTACAGTCTCCCGCTACTCCAGCTCCGTTGAGTTGGTTGAGAATGAAGGCATTGGCAAACATGTAAGAAGATCCCCAAATGCAAGAATGAGAAACATTTCCTTTACTCAAACAAGTTCAGCAACGACTTATTTGAAGGATAAGCTGGCTCGTACGACCTTCATGTGACTTTCAGGCATTTACTTGAGCCTGCTGTTCTAAAAACCCAATGTTCTGAAGAAACCAATAAAATGAATATGTTTAACCCATTGACTCCCGTGCTGCCCGTAACAGCCCGTGTGAAAAACCTCTCCAATTTCCTGTGCCGCCCGTAACCCCTAAAAATAAAGCACATGGGGACAATAGCCTTTCCTACCCTCCCTGAAGACTTTTTGGTTCTCTTATTGTTCTATTGCTCTTGGAGAAATAAACCAATCAGAATCGACTTACTGAGCATATTTTTAGAAGACTTTAGGGGTCCTAGACACACGGTTTTTCTTCTTAAAATTGTACGCTTGTAAAGTGCAGGTTATTATGGCACGCTGCGGGCTAAATGTACAAACTTCAGAGGTCTTGTTTTGATTCCTAACAAGGAGAAATTACTACTTTGGGATTTAAAATAGAAAAGAAAAATACAAATTAATGTTGAGGTGGCCTCAGAATGGAAGATCAAGGAGTACAGAATCCTCAAACCTTTCTGGTGAAGAATTTTTCCTTCCTTCAACCGCTGCATGACGATCAGTGCGCTTTCAAGTGAGTTTTGAACACAGATCACGGAGTTGAAGCAGCTTCCTGAACTTAAGAAACAAAAATGGTAATGTCTATTATTGCTTCAAAGTTGAATTCAACTTTTGGAACAATCGGTAAAGCGACGGCCGATAAAATGACTGCAAACGTGGTCAGGAGAAACTCAGAGATTTCACTTTAGCATGAAGAATTAATTTGAACATGCGGTTGTGCAATGAAGCACATCTGCGAAATTTTCAAAATTTTTTTGCCTTTAAATAGGTTTCTTCACCTCACCTTGAATGAAAATTTATTGTCATTGAACTTCCTTTTGCATTTCTTTCATTTAGTGCCCTGTTTTGGGGAATTTTAGGTTTTAAGAGTGAACAGTATTTTTGCACGCTAGCTCTGCATATTTAATTTACGGCGACCTCTGTGGTTTGTTTGATTAGTTTATTCGCTTCGTTCAAATATATTTTTTTGAGTCTTACTCAGCTATTAAAGAACTGCCAAGAAAAGAACTAAGTGGCTTCTAATTTAGCACAGTTAAAATACGATTGATCTCAAATTAGCTTGTTTTTGTCATCTTTTTGACTCACAACTCTTTCTTTCGCAGCGCTATAATATTTCGTCGTGCAGCAAAGAAATTATTTGACTTCTTGCTTTCAAATTGGTTTTTACATGTGCCTTTTGCGTTTATTGTCCATTGCTTTCTCAAATGTTAGCCATTTTAGTACAAGAATGGAAATTCTGTTGTATTTGGTTTCAATTTGTTCTCCGAAGTCAATAATAGCTCATTTTCGCACATTCAATTTTCTCAGCTTCTGTCAGGCATTTTGTCACGTGGCAAAGAAATATGTAATTTCTTGTTTTCTTATCAGTTTTAAACATCAAGTTGACTTCTTTTTGTTGATATTTTTTAATATTTTGGCCCTTCATTTATTCCACTTAAAATAAATGAAGTCTTGAAGCCTAATCTTGTGTGCGTGGTTACTGTGCATATGTTGTATTTTTAGCGCTCGCGCTCGCTCTGAAATGTCCAAAAATCATCCGGGAATTTAGGGGTGGGTTACGTGTAAATCATTCAGGAGTCAGTGGGTTAACCGATCTTCTTTAGAGGCAGATGTGGCCCAGTGGAGTAGGTGATGGCCTGGAGTGCGAGAGGCTATGAGTTCAAATCCTACTGGACACTATATTTTTTACCTTTTTTACTTTTTTTGCATATTGAAGAATATGTTTATATATACAAAAAACATTCACTGAAACACAGCGATTGCCTTTCCAGTGTGTAACAAAAAAACATTTACCACAATACAGCATTTGCTTTCTGATGAAAAATCATTTGGAGCTTTTAATTATTTGAGAATTCATTCAGCTCATCAATCTATTTCCAACTTAAAAATATGCCAGCCTTATTTGAGCCCTAACTTATAACTAGTGTCAGATAGGATTGCGAAGGAGAAACGATGAAGATTTCCCTTACAATCAAATCGAGGAGGACGAACCTTGAAGTCTTTTTCTTACAAGACCCTTGCATTCGTATTTTAGTTTAAATGCGACTTGTGTCCTGGTGTTACATTCAGATCAATCATACAGGGCGCTACTTCCATTGAACAGCATTGAAATGGTTTAACAGTGAGACCTTTGGGCTAAATAACATAAGCTGTCGACCATGCAGAAACGATCAACAAATAAGAAACATTGCCACAGAAGCAAATCACTTAGTGAATAAATCTTGTTCGACTTGGTGCTGAGGAAGAGAAATTTTTTCTTCTTCTCGAAGAAAGATAAATGACATGAGGAAAAGTTGTTGATGTGTTTGTCTATGCCAATGTCCTAGGATATAAATCAAGAAAGTTCCTTGGTGTGACATTTTATCAACCCTTGAAACTGTGCTCTTGGCAGCGACGGAAGTATTTTGATGATGACAACACATTTGAATACCAAAAAAGTTTCATGTAGGTCATGAAGACTGTTGGTGAAGTCTTCCTTCAGTTGTTTGGGCTGGGACAATTTGCCTTTCAACTCCTCTTCAACGCTTTCTCTCAGAGTTAGAAGCAGATTTCTTCAACTTGTTGGATCTTGTAGCATTGACTTCGCAAAAGTTGGAAATACGTCAAGGTTTTGACAGAGTTGTGTGAAATTGATGGCACCTTCACATTTGATGAGTCGAATACTGCACTTTTCCAAACATCTGAATAGGTGCAGTTGATTGTCGCATTTCAATGTACGTAACTGGAGAGATTTAGAAAATGAATTGATCAAGAGGTTAAATGCTAAAAGATTTTTAAAACACATTTTAAAAAGTGAAGGATGTTTCGGTGCTATGTTATGCCATTATCAAGTTAAAAATTGAAAAAGTATAAGGTGTACTAAGAATATATAAAATATGAAACAATACATAAACTATTTGCGGGTCCTACGGGTATAATTACCAAGGTAAGAAACAAAAAAGAAAAATGTACTTAAGTGTCAAGTAAACAGTTTGGCCTGAATGGAGCTGGCTTGCATGTTAAGAGAAGGTTTGATGTCCTTTATGTACAACATTTCCTAGACTAAGCAATCAAACTTGCTGTTACATTTCCTCAGAACTTTAAAAAGGTGGTCAGTCTTTGTTCTGTTGTTGCCATGCTGTGTTTCAAGGTGTTTCCCGATGGCTGAATAATGGTGTTCACTTATGCACTGATGTAAGTGTCGGGCAGTGAACCGGACATAATAGCACAAATCACATTGAAATAAGTATACAACGCATTGCGTGTTGACGATCGGGGGCTTGTTTTCCTTGACACTCAGAGTTTGTGACAGTTTTCAGCTTGTAAAGACAGGCTTTACATTAACATCGATCTTGGCTCCCACAGAATAGATATCTTTGTGTACGCAGTCGGCTGATGGCTGATCTTTAAAGGCAATACTATGTAAACAGATGGGTCTGTTGAAGGCACGGTGTGTATTTCTTTAAATAATAGCATTTAAATAATGGCAATAATAGCATTAAACACAATAAAAATAAACGCTAAAGGTACAAATAAAGGTTAAAAGTGCAAATGTAGGAGGCATGAATTAACTCCTTGTCAAATTGAATAAAACAGTACTAGTTAAAGTTAGTTTTCTGAGAAAAATCCCTCTTAATCGTTTGACTCTCGCAAACCTACCAGTGGACAAATAGACAAAGAGACAAATGCTTTAAAGATGATAACATTGTGTGTTGGTACACTACTTTCAGTGGCATATAAATGTACTCAAAATCCAGTAAATACTTGCAATTGTTAAAGAGGATAATGATACTTTTAAGTAAATACTCAGTACAATAAGTAATACTTAGTGTTGATCAATGAAAACTCTACATGTTTAAATAAACAAAGGTTTGTGAAAATCAATTCAATTGAGTGCATAATTAAAGAGCAACATAATATTGAACACTCCAAAAGAGCTTTTTACTGTACAAGAGTATAGCAGGCTGATGACTCGAGGCAATGGTTCCTACAAAACTGAGATCTATACAATGTTAATGACCAGTAACAAGCTTTTGCATCAATATGATAAGACATTTCTCTATAGTTACCTTTAGAAATCTCATGACCACATGTGAAGTGTATTTTGGGAGATCAATTATCTGATAAGTAAGAGAAATAGTGTGTATAATGAATATCTTAACAGCAGAGACAAGATAATTTCATCTACTATTTAAATCCTACAGTACAGAAACAATATGCGTGCTATGTAAGTGACTGTAAAGGGAACCCATTACAAACAGAATTTCAAACTTTAAAGTTGTTTTCTGAGTTCACTTTCATTACCTAGCATGGTGTTTCAAAACTGTGTTTATTTATCAAGGGGTTCAACACATTTGCTGCACACTCTAGTTGATGTGAGTCTTTACGTGCGTGGAAGGGTTTGAGAAAAAAAGTTCTTTCCCAGGTTGATATATAAACTGCAATTAGTGAAAAATTATTCTTAAGTATGTAAAGATGTTGGAATCACAGAAAAAACTTTTGCAATGTTTCTGATTTGAAGGCTGCAAATGGGTAAATTCTGTGCTCAAGGCCCCCTGCCCATCAAGAGGTGCAAAGTTTCAAATTCTATAGTGACCTCTTAGGGCCTAAAATAGTTGTCGTCCTCGTCCTCGTCATCCTCCTCATCATCATCCTCATCATCATCCTCATCATCATCCTGATCCTCCTCATCCTCATCATCATGATAAGTTTAATTCCATCATCATCACAAGTTAATGAAATACAATGAAGTTACAAGAAAAAAAGAGATAAAATCATCATCAAAATCACCATCATCATCCATCCTGTTGACAACAAAGTTTTGTAATTACCACTATGCCATTGGGTGTGTAAGTAAGATAGTCTGTGACTTCGAAAGCTTTCAGAACAAAATACTTCAAGACTTACCCAAGTTCTTTTAATTGATTTTCCCCTTTCAAAGGTGAATTTTAATCAAAATAACTGCTTTTTAACAAGTGATAGTGTAGTTAGAGGAAAAAAAGAATTCACTCACTCAGTCAGTCAGCCAATGGATCCTGAACATTTTAGGTGGTTACTCCACTGACCAGGGTAATTCGCGAGAAGAGTGACATTTGCTAACTGTTGCTGAACACTTAGTTTTTGTAAACTTTCCTTTCCAATTGGAGCAGATGTAATTCTCTGAGATTTGCCTTAAATGATCATTGCAACTGAAAATGAAGGAACTTTTCAGGCCTTTTCTATACCCTCAAAACTGACAACTTTAAATCTCTTGTTAAGAAATGCAAACATGTCTTGCCAGAAAAACCCCTCTTTGCCTAAGCATTTTGTGACTGTTCCAACTACTGTAATTTGCGACCTGAAATTTAAACCTTATCATGTATAGGCAATCACTGACATATTGGTGGCACACTAATGTTTTAATTACATCTCTCCAACAACTATCTCCAAGTGTTATTTAGAAACTACAACAAACTGGACAGGGGGTTTGAGCACATTATGTTAGCAACACTGCATGAGGAAATGGTAGTTGTATTCAAACCACTTATGACAGTGATCTCAGTTTCCAGTACTCTTCAATTCATAAAAAAATAGTGTGATACCAACATCTTCTAGATCTACCTAAAGGAATTTCACTTGGTAACATATAAAGCAAATTATACTAATAACATTTATGTAAGAATTTTTTAAGGAAAACGACCAATTTTTTAAGTTTGCAAGACATGTTTCGACAGAGCTTCTGTCATCTTCAGTTGAATGAATGATTACAAAGCAGGTTGAATAATAAGTAGGCAAAAATGCTAATTAAGACAAATAGTAACAACAAGAACGTGAAAAGGTGTAAGTTAAAAGGATAATTTTAGATTTACATGGTGTAATTGCTGATTGAGGGAAGGTA
>Ga0126338_10003879_pt1 | contig 10567 bp, 3 predicted proteins | sample OrbCmetagenome_2_FD_92529 | JGI IMG/M metagenome (GOLD analysis project Ga0126338, IMG submission 92529) | Coral microbial communities from Petempiche,Puerto Morelos, Mexico - Orbicella C C metagenome | ecosystem: Host-associated > Invertebrates > Cnidaria > Coral | place: Petempiche,Puerto...
CCACCCCTACCCGAACATTTTCAAATACACATTCAACACGTGTTTGGCCCGCCTTTTGTGGTGTGCAAACAAAGATAAATTACAAAAAAAGATATTATTTAAAAAAAATGCCTACTTTATAAAAAATTGGTTTTCAAAAAAAAAAAAAAAAATCTTTTTTTTTGGGGGGGGGGGGGGGGGGTGAGTGGGGTTGTTGGTTGTATAATTATATAGATGTTGAGTTCTTTCTAATCATAAGGCAATTACAATAGATGTAAAGGACAAGCTTTTAACATTCTAGTAACCTCATATATTTCTGCACAACTAGTCCTAGCCTTGTGCAGCAAGGTTTATAACAGACCTAGCAACTACTGGCCACTTAATTAAGCTTAAACATGGTTTTCTGGTAGCTCTTTGTTAGAGTATCTGACTGGTGTGTGAGGTCATGGGTTTCACTCTTTCCGGGAGAACATGCAATTTTGTCGCAGATTACTTGAATCTTTCTCTTACAATGGCATCTACCAAGTTATGAAACATCCACCATCTTTCTTTCTTACTTGACCAAAATTATGTTGAGCTGTGTAGTGAATAAAGAAAAGACTTTTGTTTTCATTGTCACAGCTTTTTTTTTTTTTTCCTGTTAAGATGTATTTTATGGCAGGGTTCTTTGAGAGTGACACCCCTAACATCAAAATAATGTTAAGTTTTTAATGTGTTTGTATTTTTTATGTCTACTATGCATCTAAATCTTAACTTTTGTTTCTGTTTCAGTCACAACACAGAAAGTACAGACTGGTGTCATCCCCTTGAGAAAGCAGGTTCATATTTTATTAACATCATTTTGTATACATGTATGGTCTTCTGACAAGACAAGGAGCTTTACTCCATGACCACAACTGGTGAACTCTCTCTACATGGGAATACATGCACAGTCAGGGACCCTGCTTTATCAACTCCCCAAGGAAATAAATGCGAGGAACTTGAGATAAGCAAGTTCAAAATGATGGAGTCCTACTGCGCAAATTGATAGTGGAGAACTTCTATTAAGAGCAATCAAAATGTATCCTAAGGAGGTGTGAGAGAGACTAAAATCTTATTCGAGAGCATTTAATTAGTAACACTTTGAGCTGCTTGATACTACAGAAACAAGAATAAGGAACTAATCATTTTCTAACTTATATTCACCCTTACCTGACGAAAGAGGTACAGTAGCTGGACTGTAACACTGTATTTGATCTTGAAGCAAAAGGGTTTTTATTTTTAATTTAGTTATTATATTAAAACTCTTTTCTTTTTAGGTTTACCAGATGGCTGGGAGAAAATTGAATCTCCAAACTTTGGGGTTTACTATGTCAAGTAAGTAACTGATAACATAATATCTGAATAACATACTTTTTTTTAGGTTATGGTAAACAGTTAATGACTACTCCAGCCTAAACAGGGTTATGAACTGGCCTTTAGTCCAGCCGTAGGGAAGCATGGTGGCCTCATGTTAGTGCGGTCATCTCCAGATTTAGTAGGCGCAGTTTGAGCCCAAGACAGGGCCATTGCATTGTGTTCTTGAGCGAGACACTTAACTCTAACAGTACTACTCTTCACCTAGGCCCTGGTTGTTTGAAGACTGGATAACGCTATCCCCCAGATAAAGCACTATGCAGTCGATAAGTGTTAACAAAACAAACCACGCTATCCACTGGATAGTAATTTATCTGCTGGATAGTGTTATCCAGCTTTCAAACAACCAGGGCCAGGTGTCAGTTGAGGTGTATAAATGGTTACTGGTAAATTTAATACCAGGGTAACCCTGCGATGGACTAGCATGCCAGGCAGTTGCTTCATGCTACAGAAACTGGGATAAGCTCCAGCCTTATGGGCCACTTGGCTTGTATGTATGCAGACTTTACCCTTAGTCAAGCGACTAGTCTCTGAAAAGGCTGAAATACTTACTTCCTAACTGTAGCTCTCTCAGATGATAACTTTGTTATTTTTCTAGTCACAACTTAAAGGTAACGCAATATGAACATCCAGCCAAAACACAGTTCATCCAGCAACACCATCAGCAGGAAATAAGAACATCTGATAATGGGCGTCAAGAGTCCCAGGCCATCCCTGCACAGAACCCTTTAGTACCAGCAAATCCATACATTAGTGAAGGTAACCTATATGAATAGCTTTCAAGCAGATTTTTTGTGTGTTGAGAAGAGCGAAATACATGTAGTAGGACTCACATTTCTTTCAACCTTTACTTTACTAGCTGATAAAATCATAAGGGCTCGTAGCTTATAGGTATTGAAGGTATTGATTTTTTAAACTTGGCCATCTCCTCCAAACTTGTAATGGCACACACCCTGTTTTTGTTTTCCTTTTGTATAGTGACCACAATAACACACAAAATCAATGCAGTTTTACAGTTCAGAGAGTAAGCTGTGTAAAAAAAAAGTGAGAATGGGAAAACTCTTCAACTAAAATGGTCTTGAGCTGTCTAGATTGATGATGTTAAACCAAATTCTCAAAACGCACACTACAGGAAATTTATATAATTAGTAATGAGAATTTTGCACTTCAAGCTAAAGAGAAGTGTTTAGTGACCTTATACTTGATGGGAACGTGAGTGCGGAACAAATGAGGGAACAGTTGAGCCCAAAGGCTCTGACTAAATTAGTCCCTTGTATTACATGTAACCAATTTTTTTCTCTTCAGAAATACCAGAATGGCTCCAAGTTTATGCCAAAGCTAGTCCAGAATATGACTGTTTCTTGAAGGTAACAATATTGCATTATATTTGTGAAGGAGTGAGTATATGCATGTTTACTTATTACTTTTCTGTTACCTTAGGGTTAATTCATTACATTAATTATTGCAATCTGCACGTCAGTCTGCACGCTATATGTGCCTTCTATTAAAACGCTCACTAGTTCTTCTCGTATCATTTCCAGTGGGACTTATTCCGTTACGCCGAGCTCGACTGTTGGCAGGCAATGCTGAAGCGTTTGTACAAGAAAGAAGTGGAGCAGGTTGTGATGCGACATGAGGAGTACAGGCAAGCGCTGCAGAGGGAATTTGAGCAGAAGCAAAAACTCCAAGAGGAGGAGCGAAGATTGAGCGACCAAGCTCTGGCAGATCTAGATGAGTTAGATAAAGAACTTGCCAAATACTAAGTCATCTACGGAGGAGTAAAATGCAGACGAAAGCGGTGAAACCACCGCCCCGGAAGAGCTAGATGTTTTATTTAATTTTCTGTATTCTGAACTTTCTAATTGGTTAGAATAGTCTAGCCGATCAGAGCAAACATACTGGTTCCCGCGCTTGGCATCGGTCACATGTTTTCCCGCGCTTAGCGCTGGTTGCACGTTTTTGCTTCAAGTTCTAGTGATGGTAACTGGTTTTGGTTATTCAAACCCAAGCAAAACACACACTCAAAAATACAAAATTGCATTTCAAAATTAAAGTAACGGAAAGTATTTCTCTACACGCATTATTACAGACGTCGGAACAATTCATGCCATCATTTCGCGGTCAGTTGTGCAGCAATTCCAAGATGAATACTGTGTGTTCACTCCTAGTGAGTGAATATGAAATGAAGGTCAAAATCCATTACCATCAAATGCTAAGTGCTTCGTTTCAGGAAATTTTTGACGCTTCCACGCAAACCATTAGAAATGCATACCCGCCACTTTTTTCCCCAGAAAATTGCAAGAATAGACTCTATCATATAGCTTTTCGGTAATATAATGACCGCTACCTGGGTAACATATATGGGCTCCCAAGCCCGATATTGATATTTAAAAGTAAATTACATATAGAATATTCACGTGACTTAGATAGTCGCTAGACGTAAATCACAAACTTTAAATGTAGTTAAAATAAACCTTACTTATTCATAAAAGAAATCTACACTTTGTACTATTCTTTAAAGAACGTTTTGATATTGCCAAATGTCACAAATGGTTCCAGGTCAGATATAACCTGACCTTGAAAATTGTTTGAAATTTTGTAGTATATTAAATCAATCAATTTGTTACTCGGTTATAGTTGTTAATACCTGTAAATTTGTACGTTCTTTTTCTCAGTAAATCGAGGAAAAAACAAAATTTGCTTGTGCTTTCTCTTTTGTTGTGGTCGAATCAGTTGGCGATAGTAGTCTCTTTATCCTCTGTTAGTACAAATTTCCTGTTTTCGCTCTAAATCGGAAAAAGATAATTTTGCTTGTGCACTAAGAGAATACGAAGGTTAAAAGAGTCAATCCCCCATAGAGACCTTCCTAAGTAATCGCTCTTATAATATAATCCATCGAATATTTTCGCGCGCACGCGATTGGTCTAATTGTACAGGCGTCACGTGACTGAATATGTCCCAATTTTCAAAACTTGAACTCTCCTATTGAAGGAATAAACCTGTTAGCCGATTAAGCAGAACTAGGAAACACCAAAAAATCAATTTTTTTAACACAGTAAACGTTCTTAACGGTAAGCTAGCTGGTCGTAAACGTTCGTCTGATTTGTGACTTGACGAGCTTATCACTGTTCAATTACAAGCGTGTTGTAAAAAATACTTAACGATCCCACCCCCTCCCCCAATCTGACTTTGAATATATGCCCGGATATCTGTTCCTCAAAGCTCACAGTTTCCTCGAGCTACGTTGTAAGAAAACTGTTCGCTTCTCGTAACAGATTATGTCCGCGGACAAATATCCGAGCATATTTTCGCGGGAAATGGAGACTATCGTTTATTTGTAGAAGTTAGATTTTAACATGATACCCAGTTCTTTCGCGGATCATGTTACTGATTCCATGAATGTTTCCGTAGAGGATAAAATTGTCACGCTGCTTGGGCTGTTCATGTGAGCAACATCCGCGTCACAGGATTAGCTTCTCCTTGACCGGAGTCAGCTTTCCTGAGCCAGGAATGATTTAAAAATAACCTGAGAGGGATTACCTAGAGAATAAGGACTATGTGGGAGATTGACTCTAATAAAGTGAGAGAGATTACCTTGAGAATAAGGCCTATATGGGGGATTAAATCTCGTACCTTTCAGCCTCTCTTGTGTCCACCTAACCCTTTGCGCAGGCGCTTGAAATTTGAATTGACCAATCAGAATTCAGCAGGCAGAAAAACTACATGCACTGACGTCATATACACGAAATTAAAGGCATTGAAGTCGGGCACCTTTTCTTACTGGAGACGGTGTTAAACATTCACGAAAATGGGTCTATAATTTATGATCGAAATACGTTTCTCTCATACTGGTTAAGCTTCAAAACATCATAATGAATCGGGTTCACATGTTTGCTTGAAATTGCCGAACTCGATGAGTAAATTGATTGACAATCGATGTACATGTAAGCTTATTATTAAACTACGGCTGCATACGTGAATGCACACTAACAATTGCGCCTGTAATTTAAGGGTTTAGTCCGTTATTTTGTAGTCCTTGGTATTCACCTCTGAAAATTATACTAAAACAAGTATCCGCCTCAGGCTCAGTGAACATTGGTGAATATTCACCTCGACTTGGTCTCCGTGAATATTCACCAATGTTCACTTCGCCTTTGGCGAATAATTGTTAAATATATCCGTCTTCGTTATATGTTATCGTCTTTTTCACAGTTAACAGAGGGAAATGGTTATGAAACCCGGCAAACTTCAAAGAAGGGAACAGAGATGACAAGACTGATCTATGTTGGAAGGTCCACGACCATGCCAAATCTTTTGTTTTGAATTCATACATTATGCATGAGTACGGAACCAAAATGTTTCTATTGTTTTGTTCCTCGCTCCGTCATGATCAGAAGTGAACAGCAACTGTGTTTTGTGCGCAGTTAAGGTCAAAAAACCGAACCAAAAAAAAAAAAAAAAAACCTACAAAGCTTTACAAGTGCACCTTTCCCTACCATTAACTATGGGTGGACTATTGAAAGCTTCTAAAACCGCCGTCATGGGCTCAGCAACATGAGTAAGCTTAGAGGGATATGTGTATTTTCCCTCATTTTTGTATTCGGTTATTTATCAAGTTTATCGTGGTTTAAATCTGTCTGGTTAGAAACTACTGCGCCTGCAGACGACATCTTCATGGGAGAAAAGTGGTTTGGGATTCCTCCAGTAAGTGATCTTTTGGACGTTGACTTTTACATTCATCCAAAAGATTCTTCTGTTGTAGGAATTAAATTTCAAATGGAGGACCAAGCTAGAAATTTTGCTGAAAAGCTTATTCAAGAATTGGACGATTCGTTCAAGAAAACTCCCGTAAATTTGAATTCAGTTGCTTCGCTTCCAGAAATCGCTCTGGTGACTGCTTCGTCGAGTAATCATTTTGAGGAATTGCTTGCACACATCGACAGAGTGCCTTTATTTTTTCCAAACAAAATTCTCATTGTGTATGACTTGGGCCTCAGCAAACAAGAAGTCAAAAAGCTTCGAAAAATATCGTTTGTGGAGTACAAGAAATTTAATTTTGTCAGTTACCCCAAGCACGTGGAAAACCTGCATACCTACGCGTGGAAGCCATTGATCATTCAACAGTTACTAAACCAATATGGCGGCGTGATGTGGATGGACTCCTCGATTATTTTGACTCGGAACATTACTTATTTGCTGGAGCGAATGGTGAAACTGCAAACCGGTTTTCTGTTTTATCTTCCTGGTGCAGAACACTCCATTGTGTCGGCAACTCACCCAAAAATGTTACAATATTTGCCAATGGCCGATCTTGAAGCCATGACAGACGAAATGAATCAAGGTGGAGGAATAATAATATTAAACACACCACAGGTTCTGAGAGATATTTTTCGTTGGATGCTTGTTTGCGCTCTTCACAAGGAGTGCATTACTCCAAAGGGATCCAAGCGCTTTTGTGATTTCAAATTTCCAAAAGACCATTTTGGTGGTTGCCATCGTTACGATCAAGCCATGATGTCTATACTTGTGGCAAATGCTAACAATTACAACCAAGAAAGGTATCGTCTGAAAAAAAAGGAATACCCTTGTGAAATCCAGAAGATGTAATTCAATTTCACACGTCCAAGTTATGTTAACTGATGGCTTTTCTTAAATTAAGTTGGAAAAATTAATTTGTATCAAGAAATTCGCGGTCCTTTGTAGTTTTTCTTCCTGGTTCTAGTTAATAATTCACGTTTTGTAATTGGTACACAATTGCAGGTTGAAACAGGTAAAGCCTGGTTGTTTCATTGTTTAAAGCGAGTAAAAACTGTCTATCCTTAATTGTTGTTGATTCATCACTTTAAACCTGCGGAGACCAAACGAAATACTTTGCTATTTAGTCATGGCAGTTAATTTTCAGTAAATCGTCCCATTAAATAGAGAATATTTTAATAAAGGCGTTTTACTTTTTTTAGCACTGAAGCCTTACCATCTAGCCAATATCCGAATTCTTTAAAACTTTCAAACCACCATGAAATAGCAACGGACCAATATAATTAATTCTAACATGGCTCCGAGACTAAAGCAAAAGAAATCAATTTTTGATTACAGCACCTATGAAAAATACGCCATTTCCAAGTTGCCTTTTGCCTCTTTATCAAAACGAGTCTTCGTGCTTAATAACCATTGTAACCATTGTTATTGAAATGCGTTTTATCTTTAAGTTCCTTTTTCATGCAAATCAGGCTCAGTTTTGCACGAGGACTCTTTTTGAAACAGAGGCGAAAGGTAACTTGAAACTTAGACTTTTCATATATCGATAATGGTCAAGTTTTTACCACGTTCATGGGCCGTTTTAAATCGGGCCCAATTGTTACCCCCTGGTCACATTTTTTTTGAACTGACACCCAACATTTTGCGCTTTTTGTCGACGCCTTCGGACAAGCTCCTACGGTGGACCCATCATAGAGGGAAATAGTGCAAATTTGCTTGTACCTTGTAGCTTTCAAAACTTGCCATCGCAAGTCTATCGAAAATTTTCTTTTAGCACTTCTATTAGTCGCAAAACAAAACCGCGGAAGATTGGTCACGAAGGTCGACCCCAGTCTTTTTCGCGTGCATAGCAACATCTAACATGGCGCGGAAGGTGGGTAAACCAAACTTTTCTCCGGTTCTATCAACTTAAACATTTAATACTCAGAACTTTTGCGTAATCAGGTTCCAGTAAAAATCCCAGTTGAAGACCGTGAGTTGGACGGCGTTTTTGACTTTCCTTGTGACTCGTCGTGGAATGGCTGTGCGGTTGTCCTCACGCATGGCGCCGGTGCGATATGAACTATCTTCATTTGGAGAAACTGGCTTCTCATCTGGCTAACACGGGAATACTATGCTTGAGATTTACTTGTAGGACAAGGAACTTCCAGTACAGAACACGATGCTTCGCTGCGGTTGTGGTGAGCTAACTGATTCGTCTATCATATCTTTGATTGTCTAGTCGATAATTTAATATGGCACTGGTTTATTGTCTTTGTACTATAAACTAAGCTCAACAAAGTTTACGTAAACGATTTAGGAATGTCGCATTTATTCACATTCTTACGGGTTAGCTAGATTTAATCCGGTGTACGGGGGTGTACCGGTCTGTAGGCGAGAAACCTTCGTGAACCTGCAGCTGAAATGAAAGCTTTTAATAGCACTAGCTTGTTTTGCCACGAGCATTTTAAAAATCTCTACCTTCACATTGCCTCCCCGTCGGGGTGTGTTGTGTGGTTGTCAAATATAAGATTTTCCCAGTGGTGGTTGCAGACCCCTGGGGGAGGTACTCCCTTATATGGGCTACATAAGTATGTGCGGCCCAAAAGGGTAGGGTTTTTCAGCTGTTTTGGTCATGAATAGGGTATCGATTTTGGCCATTTTGGTCTTAAATAGGGTATAGTTTTACCACTCTAGTTTTGAATTGGGTATGTGTCTTGGAATAAGCTACTTTTTCATCATTATCAATAAGACCTTCAGCAAACGCCCTTCATAACTATGTTTAGGGCAACCGTGCATGCCAGCCGCAACGGTCATAAATAGGGTATCAAATTTTGGCCAGGTCATAAATAGGGTAGCAAATATCGCAGATTCTGGTCATATATATATGTGTAGGGTAAGGGTGTTGGAAAGTGGGCCACACACCCCCACCCAACTTTTCTGGAGCACTTCCTCCCCCAGGGTGCAGACCTACTCCTGATAAGGTAGGGGTCCCATGGTAAAGAGGTGGGGTGTGTAGGTACAAAACAAGGACTGGATTAACTGACTGATATGACTGAATAAGAATTTTCCAAGTTCTTCATTAGTTGCTATTCTCATTCAATAGGATACAAATCAGTGATTCAGGTGGATTTATCCCTGACTGGAGGGGCCTAGATTTTAAAAAAGGCCCTGCAGGGGCATTTTTATGGCCCTTTATACCCCTTTGGTTGACTGAAAACAATCTAAACGCACAAATTTTCTGTCATTTCCAGGAATACCTGAGAGATTTTGAAGAATTCCCAGTCAGGATGTGCATCATAGCAGGTACATTAAAATAATTAAAGTGTATACATTATTCGAAAGATGTTTAGGAAAGCAAGAAAGAAAGTTCTTAATCATGTGTAGCAGTTTACATCTGCCAGGAAGCTGGACAATTTCAACCAGAAAAACAAAGAAGAGTGTAGATTTAAAAGTTGAAAACAAATCTTGTCGTTTAAAGGAGTGATTTTGCAGTTGTATTCATCTGAAGGTGGGAAGCACAGTGGCCTCACGGTTAGTACGCTCATCATCGGATTGCCTGGTCCGGTTTAGAGCCCTGGCTATGGACATTGTGTCGTGTTCAAGACACTTTTCTCTCACAGTGCCTCTCTCCGCCCAGATGTATAAATAAGTACTGACAAACATAATTCTGGGGGTAACCCTGCGATGAACTAGCATCCCATCCAGTGGGGGAGAAGAAATACTCCTAGTCACATAATGCTACAGAAACCGGGATAAGCTCCAGCCTGATGGGCCTCTTGGATTGTATACAGACTTAACCTTATTTTTACCTTTCACTTGAAGGCCGTTCAATGGGAGCACGAGTTGCAGCAGAAGTGGCATCAAACAGCAGCCTTACTTCAGAATTTGTATTTGGCGTGGCCTGTTTGTCATACCCTTTACATCCACCGCGTAAGACTTCTGAGCTGCGAGTATCACCACTGCTACATCTAGGAGTACCTGTACTGTTCATTAGTGGAAGAAAAGACCCATTCTGTAGATCAGATTTAATGGAGACATCTTTGAATAGAATGGCAAATGATTGGACGATGCACTGGATAGAAGGCGCTGACCATGAACTTAAGTTACATGGCAAAGTGAACAATGACGTGATCTCTAACATGTGCGAATGGTTTGTTCAGTGGTGTCAGTCAGTGTTTATGGCAGAAAGATAAGGAACTGTTAAAGGAAAGTGCCTTCTCTAGATTTCTGAGGGAGGAAGATGTTAATGTAAAAGTTGATCTGTGTCAAAACCTTTGTTTCATTGGTACTGATTTGTGTAGCAAAGATTATTTTCATACTGTTTTGTGTTGAGGACCAAATGCTCTTTCACCAGTGATCTGTATCGACAATGGAATATTCTTTCAGCTTGCTTGTGTTCCAGAACAAAGCTCCTGCCAACATTAATCTGTGTCAAGGCCCGATAAGAACACTGGCC
>Ga0126338_10003880_pt1 | contig 10567 bp, 4 predicted proteins | sample OrbCmetagenome_2_FD_92529 | JGI IMG/M metagenome (GOLD analysis project Ga0126338, IMG submission 92529) | Coral microbial communities from Petempiche,Puerto Morelos, Mexico - Orbicella C C metagenome | ecosystem: Host-associated > Invertebrates > Cnidaria > Coral | place: Petempiche,Puerto...
GCCAAAGCAGATGTTTATGCAAATTGGACTGGGGTTTTTGGAGATTTTTCACCTCCTTGGTGTTGAGTTGTTGAGATCATGGATTGGGGTGCGGCCCTATCTGGGTCGGTTCCTGGTTAATTAAATCACAGAATTGGAAGTGAAATTTTCTGCCGCGAGGCATGGTGAATCCCCAATTGAGGCTCTTACACTCGAAGGGTATCTTACTGGCCCCCATTTTGCCTACCTTTTGGTTCAAGTACCTTTAGCCAGCTAATCACAAGATCATCACAAGCGTTGAGGAAAACACAGTGAGAGTCTGTTCTTATCAGTGTGACATTCATTCAGGGCTCTTAAGGACCCCGAAGTTTTAGTTGGCAGCGGAGCCGGAAACCCCGGCATAGGAACAAAGTTTGGGGATTAAGATCATTCTTCGCTTTCATCTTCGCCCAATGGCGGTCATGACACTGTCGTGGCGCATTCTTGCGCTTATCCTGGTGACATTCATTGCCCCATGGATTCTCCGCGATCACGCTGGTAAGGGAATCACTAGCGCCGACGCTGTGCTCTCTACCAGCATGATCGCCGAAAGCCGCAGTGTGATGAAGAACGCCTCTGTGGTCAATGTGAAGAAAGATCTTGTTGGCGAGTACTGGGGTAAACCTACCAAACCCCAAAACTCACATAACACCACCCCATTGACACAATCATCCAGGGACCTCCGCCGCTATCATCGTTCACGTTTGGTCTTCAGATCCACCCAGCACAGCCGCCGCAAGGCGGAGCTTCTTGAAAGAAAGCGCAGGAGAGATCTACGGGCCAGAGGCTACAAGGTGCATGCCTCAACAGCTTCAAACGAACCGTTGGGGAAGAATTCAAAGCCGCCGTCAAGCACAGAGGGTAACCCGAATAATTCGGTAAGCACAAGTCGATATCCCTTAAGGATCATTCGAAAGTATGTTTCTTCAAGGGGTAATAGGACAGGCACCAGGCAGTTAATGCTATGCTTCACTCTTAAGGATGCAGAGGGCAACGCGTTTGTTTTGAGTGCCAGTCTGTTACAACCGCCAACAGGCCGAAGGCCAACTTGGAAAAGTTCAGCCGTTTATGCTTTGCCAAATACACCACACTTCGCGCATTTGAAAAGAGAGGTTGAAAACAAATCCTCCTCTTATGCAGCCAATCCTGATTGCAAGCCACGCCACGCACATGCAAGCGTACAGTCATACTCAACAGCACGTGCAGCAGATGCTACAAGTCGTCATCCAGGACGCAAGCTTGGTGAACCCAATCCTGAAGCACCCAGTGTCCACCACCACAGTCCGCCACGTCACATTGTCTTAATCGTGTGTGCCATTGTCCCGTCAGCCTTCACTGGTCTTGTCTGTCACATGTTGCCGTCTAGGCATAATGGCAGGCTTCCCCCCAGCTGGGGGCCTGAGCGTGAAGGATATGCATTCAGTCAGTGGGCCAGAGATGTGTTGTTATGGTGCATAATGTCGGATTGGGATAGCTCAAGAAAGTGTGCCGCCATTTTATCTCAACTCACAGGTTCAGCCCAAGAATACGCAAGACAAATTCCACCACAGACCATCATCACTGGCGGAACCATTAACGGGATAGCCTGTGATTCCGTTACATTTTTGATGCACGAACTGTCTTCCCGTTTTGGTCGCCTAAGTGAGGAAACCCGTCTCGAGAGCATTGGAGACCTATTCGATTTCAGATCCCGGCCAGGTGAGCGCATCGACTCAGTGCTTGAAAGGTTTGATGCATGCCGAGCCAAAGCCGCAGAACAAGGAAGACTGACAGTGTCGTACGAAGGACTTTCATGGATCTTGTTACGTGCCATCAATGTATCCGACCATCAACTAGTGCAATTATTGTTGCCGTTCAATGGCATGATGCCGAATTCACAGGAACAGCTCAACCAATTGCGCTTGAGTTTGCGACGCATGGGTCACATCTTGGAGGGTTCGCCTGGTAATGTCTCCCAAAGCATGCGTAGCACCACGCACCAGTATGTCAGCATCCCCACTGAAGAGGAGCCTAGGCCATCCCAATCGCATGCATGGCCTCAGGCCCAGTCCGGTGGATTTTTGTCGTCTCAGCATTCATGGCAGCAGGACCCAGCAGCACAATGGAGCCATCATCCGCATGATGCTTTCGCCACATTTGCAGATGCCAGTGGCACTGACACCGATACAAGCTCTGATGATGACGAGAGTTGGGGGCCTGACCTGTCATCCATGACGGAGGACGAAGTTGCAGCCCGTGCTCAGGAATTATTCTGGGCATATGCCCGTGCCAAAAAGCAATGGCGTGCTTTCACACAAAAACCGACAAGAAAAGTGCGGAGGTTTCTCCGTAAGCGAGGCTTTAAGGGCAAGGGAAAAGGCAAACCAAAAGGCCACCCTGGGAAAGGCAAACCAGGGGTTGTCAGTAGCACGTCCTATCTCGCTGACTTGTCTGACCATGAGATGCAGTCACTATTCCCAGCCGCTGTTTCACACGGAAGGCATTGGCGGAAAAGTACAGGGAAAGGTGGCAAAGGCCGCAGAGGCAATCCGCGCGGCACTGACGGACGCCAAATGCAATGTCATTCCTGCGGGTCACTGGACCATTTGGTTGCTAAATGCCCTCGCCGTCAGCCTCAGCAGGACAGGCCAAATCTGTTTGTATATACAAATCCAGCCCCGATCCTTTCCACTAACCCGTCACAACCACAGCCAGGCGCCATTTCGTCCGCAACCATCCTGATGGTCACTCCAGGTGATGAGCCTACTGGCGAAAGCCAAAGCAGTCAGAACGATGCATGGCAGAATGCCCGGATGCCACAGCTGCCACGCCGATCCACTGAGGCACAAAGCCAGGTTGCATGGTCCAATTACCGTCCGTCATCCAGTCAACACGGGTCAGTAGCGCAAACACCTGCTAGAAGCCATGGTCCAGTCCTTCCACCAAGTCCAGTGTCGCATATGTCCATCCCAGCGCAAGATTCACACCAGTCATTCATGCAAAGTTTGTTCGGTCGGTTTCTCGAAGCAGGCAGATCACGCCATCCGCACAACGTGCATGCAAGCCCCGCTGTGCCTGAAGCGCGTGAGGAAGATTCCCAGTTTGAACCATTGCTGCCTGAAACAGTGCAGCCACCTAGCCGAAGCAGCCATCGCAGTCCAGAACCATCCGCAAGAAATGCACCTCGGGCCAACACCCGGCCATTCAGATTAAGCGCGAGTCAAAGCCAACAGCCGCAAGCAATTCATTTGACAGCACCTGTGCCTGAACTGCCCCCGTGGGCTCTGCTTCCAGGAATGGAGTTTCTGCATGGTGTCCGTCACACAGTGCCGCAACACGTCAGTCCCTATCCGTCCGTCGTTGTCTCGTCTCTTGACCAATTTGGATTGCAAGGAATTGAAGAGTTCCACCAAGCAGGTCGCCTCATGGCAGTCAGAAGTGAAGATAGGCCACCAGGACTTGTTGCAAGCCAGGACTCAGATCCCACGCATGGGCAAGAAACGCAGATATGGTATGATGCCGGAGAAGCACTGCGCACTAGGCAGCGTACAGTCCGCAACAGAGATCGCGAGGAACTGGAAGAACGTGTCCGAGCAGCCATTGACGCCCAGCAAGCATCTGAAGCAGAAGATGCACATGTCATGTCCGAAGTTAGCCAAGTCAGTAGAACGCAGTCCTTGTCCTCCAATCCGCCATCATATGTAGGTGACTTGTCTCAGTGTTCCATATGTCTTGAGCAGTACATGCACGGAGCCCCATTGGTCCGTCTAATTTGTCGGCACACCTTCCACGAAGAATGCTGGAACGAGATGGTGATCAGGCATGCTAGACCGGAATGTCCTTGCTGCCGAGGAGGTGGCACAGTCATTGCAAATTACACCTTTGTAGGCCAAAATGACGGTGCTTCACACCAAGCCACTCCTGAACCATCCTTCCCATGGTGGCCAATTTACCATGCGTCCACCCAGCTGGACGGGCATAGTTCCATTCTTGTTGACCCCGGTGCATACACGAATCTAGCCGGCGCTGAATGGGCAGTAAAACAAGCCCAGCTGGCGAGATCAGCCGGTCGACAAAGCTACAAAACAAGAATGCCACAAGCAATGTCAATCAAAGGCGTTGGAAACGGGACGCAATCGTGTACAGACGTATCGAGCATTCCAATTTCCATTCCCAGAACTATTGACCCGTCAAGGCCAGAAGAAACAAGTACCATGGAATTCACGTTCCAAGCTCCAACTGTTGAAGGCGGGGGAAGTGCACTCCCAGCCCTTCTGGGATTGAAATCGCTGACATCAAAGAATGCCATATTGGAAATGTCAGAGGGTTGCGAGTACCTAACATTTCCAGGCCCAGGGCTTTACAAAATTGATTGGGCACCCGGCGCCATCCACATCCCATTGCAAAGGGCGCCTTCAGGTCATCTCTGCTTCCGCGCAGATCTGTTTACAACTGGCCAAGCGAGCGACCAACAAAATGCAGATCTTGCAGAACTTACCCATGGCCTGGAACTAGTTCCATTTGCAGGCCGTGCCTGCGAGCAGAGCCATCCAAGTCTGCCACAATCTGTCACAATGCAATACCAACCCAAAGCTGGACAGCATGCGCAAGCAACCGTAGCCGTGGCAAGCACGGTCGCAACCCATACTGTCAGAACGCAAGATGTCCTCTCCAAGTAGACAACCCAGTATTCAAAAATCAGCCAGTAGCACTTGTTGTTGACGATTCACACGTTATCAGCAAACACATGCAACAAATGGGATATTTGGTTGACCACATAGATCCACGTGCTCTCCTGCAAAATAAAAGTCAAGCCGTGAAATGCATGCGCCGCGGCCAGTACGCATTTGGATGGATCACAGCGCCTCTTCGTGGAAAGCACGTGCCACCAGAAAAGTTCAATGCAGCATGTTCAGAAGTTGCAGCTCTCATGCTGGCAGCTGAAGAGTCGTCCGCTATGTGTATTGTTCTAGGAGCATTCGGCACGTTTTGGCAAAACGTTGATATTCATCAAACATCCCAAAGGAGCCTAATCACCAAACATTTTCACCGGCTTTGCCACTTTGGTATCAAAATTGACCCAGATGCTGTTGTGCCATCAAGTGCGTGTTTTGTCTCCTTAAGTACTCACATGCCAGTGTCCAGTCATTCCTGCAAGTGTCCAACCAAAGCACACGTGATGGACTGGAACACAGAAGGGCAGTCTCGAAATAGGGCGCAGGCCACAGCACAAATTGCCAAGCAGCTTCTTCTTGCATGTCACTCCGTACTGGTTATCCCAGGAGCATCAGATGTGATGAAGGGGAACTCCTCCTTGGGCCCTTCAAATGTGCATGGAACCAGTACAACAACTAAACAGGAAACACCCGACTCTTGTAATCATCTTACCAGCGAATCTGTGTCGCATGAGCCACAAAGTCATGACATTAAGCAAGCTCCATGTGGTCCATGCGTGCAACACCATTTTCCCACAGAAGAACGAATCCAGCAAAAAGCAAAGGCCAAGCTGCGAAAAGCGCAGGGAATTGCGCCAAAGAAACGTTTAAAATTTCTTGAAAATCATTTCGACGATTGTGGGACTGATTTGTCAGGACTCGGCATAGATCCAGAAAAGTTCGAGGAAAAGAGTGCCGGACATTTGGCGTTCCAATTCATGTACCACCCTGCCTCACAGCACCAACTGCTAGAAACGTTCTTTGCCCAAATAGACAGGAACCCAGTAGATATTCTCGAGCTCTGTGGGCTGTCCACAAAATCCAGCAGCGTGGCGGTCCGACAGGGTTTAACGAGTGGAACTAATTTAAGCTTTACCTGTTCTTTCCAACACAACCAGCATAATCAACAGGAAATTCTCACGTTCATTTGTTCCCACAAGCCTACTGTAACCATCATGACCTGCGCCCCAACATGCAGCTTCTCGGGGCAGGTTGCTAATGCAGTTAATGAAAAAGGTTTATCCTATCTGATAGAGCAGCCTTTTCCTACCGCATTGTGGTGCCAACATGTGTGGAAGGTGTTATTTGCTGACCCGCAAACCAAACACCTACTGATGCACCAATGTGCTGCAGGGCTCAAAGGCCCCAAAGGTGGCCTTGTTAAAAGACCTACCAGTCTTGTAAGCAACAGCCCTGCTCTTCTCTTGCCATAAGCCGCTTTTGTTTGTCCAGAAACGCACGTTCATGAAGTGCTGGAAGCAAAGGCCCAAAGTTGCCCGGCATGGCCATGGCAGATGGCAAATGCTGTTGTTGATGGTGTCATTGCAAAAAGGCACGCGCCTCGCCTGTCCCATCAGTTTCCAACTGTCGCTGTAGGTCCAACAGATTCACGTGCAGACTCACGCACCGCATTCAGCGAGTGTCCAGCATGTCGCAGCCACATGTCTAAATATGATGCTAGACATATTAGAACACAGGGTAAATGTCGTTGGCCTGACACCGAGCAGATTGTTTGGGACTGCCAAGGATGCAAAAAGGACAAGCCAGCTGCTCATGACCTCCACACATATGGGCCAGACTGCAAGCATGCCATCATTGCCCATCGCGGTTCCACGCTTAGAAAGGGCGCACATCCAAGAGAACCATCCAAACGAGCTCTTGAAGTTCCAGGTGCCGAAGCGCAAGCCCAGCTCCCAGACGGCTCTGACCTAGCGCCGGCTCCAGAAGCAGAGCGTCCCGACCCTGGTGACCCAGCTTCCAGCAGCCATGAAATGATTCCACAACCAGAGGAGCAAAGCCGCGGCCGTGGCCCTGATAGAGAAGATAGGCACCGGAGAGTTTTCCGAGATGCAGCAGTAGGTGATGTCCATGCATCTGATTGGACTCGTTTTGATATCACACATTGCCTCCGAGCATTCCGCAGTCAGCATCAGCCCACCATCATTAAAACACTTCGTAAAGTCCATTTAAGATTGGCATGCCGGAGTGTCAAGCATGACATCCCTTCTCCGGAACGCAGGGGTTTCCCAAGAAGTCCTTAATAGTATCCCTGACATCATTGCCACATGCAAAGAATGCAGAATGTGGACAGCCAGGCCGAAAGACACCAGGCCGTCCGTTCAAGTAGCAATGGCTTTCAATGAAGTAGTCGAAACAGATCTCCTCTTTTATAAAGAGTTTATCATTCAACATTTTGTGTGCCGTGCTTCCCGCTGGCATTCAGCTATCCAGACGCCAAACAAAACTGAAGCACAGTTGCTGGAAAACGTATCGACAGCTTGGGTTACGATTTTTGGGCCAATGAGCACCCTCGTTTCCGACCCTGAGTCAGGTCTCAGCACTCCAACGGCCGAAGCCCACTTGAAGAGGATGGGCATAAAGCTTAAATTAAGAGGAAAGGACCAACATGCCAGGTACGTGGAGCGAAGAGGAGCCATACTAAGACATGCCCTTCACGTAGCTGATGCGCAAGCAGTTCGTGAAGGTATAAGTTTGCCATTTAAAGAGCTACTAGCCCAATGTGTTTTCAGTGGAAATGCGCTCACACATGTGGGCGGTGTCACGCCATATCAAGTAGTCATGGGTCGACAGCCAGCCATGTTGCCACCCATCACAGATGACCCAAGCATTGATGAGCGACGAGATGCACGCATTCGTGAAATTGCCCTCCAGGCCATGATAGGGGCCACCAGTGCAGCCAGGGTATCCCTTGCTTTAAAAACGCCAACTACATTAACAGCTGAAGACAGGTTCAAACCTGATGACCTCGTTGAACTATACAGAACACCTGCGAACAAGGACAGTTCAGGGTGGTCAGGACCATACCGAGTAGTTGAGTGTAGAGCATTCGATGGCATTGCTGTTCTTAAGGTTGGGGGTATCAATCGGCCATATCGCATTCAAGACATTCGTCATGCCATGTTTATAACAACTTTGTTGGGAACAACATCAGCAGATGTCGCCAAAAGAGCTTTGAATTGCGTTCACCAATTTTTGGAATCATTGCCCCCAAATCGTATTGAATGTTTTGGACTTACTGACGATGATTGGGGTAATCAAGTGGTCACGCAAGCAAGCAGAAAATGGCCAACCATAGCCCGCGCATTAAACTACTTGATCAGAACTTCTCTGCAAATGTACGATGTGTGTGCCGCTAGACTTGGTCGGGAAGTCAGAAACCTCCCACACAAAAAGGGGACCCAGTTTAATGTAGCACTAAATTGGGATATGTTAAACCCAGACCATGTAAGCACGCACACCAGTGACCAATCCAAACTAAATGTTACGAAAGTATTTGGTTCTCAACAAGAGAATTTTGCCATTTTGCAATGTTTCAAATTGGACCAAGCGCGCGGACTCCTCCTTGAAGACGTTGTAGATAGCTTGCCGGCCAGAGAACCTGTGGATCAAGAGGCGTCAAGCAGAAACCCAACGCCACATAGCGCGGCCAGTAACCACAGACTAAGTACAATCCCTGAGGAAACTACCAGTCATCAAATTTCCAATGAAGCCGAAATTTTGTTCATGAAGCATTTTGCAGACTCGCCGAAAGAAGACGCAAGCCTGTTGCTGGAGCTTTGCGAACTGGCTGTGAATGAAGACCCTTCAACATTTGATGTCATTCCCTTTGAGCCTGATGCTGCCGTAAATTTCTGCGCTGAATCAGAAGATCCCTTTGACGCTGCGCAATTTGTTGCGCACAAGCAGCGAGAGTTTCCAGACACACTAGAGCGGGGTTCAGTTGGCAGTTTCGTCGAAACCTTTGTCGATCCAGAAATTTCCCAATACTTCATGGATGGTCTTTCCCAAAATGTTTGTCTAAGTATGAAAGTCTACCTGAACTCTGATGCCAAAAAAGAAGTCATCAGCCGCGACACTGACATCATGACTTCTGAAGAGCAAGTCGCCCATAAACAGCAGGTAGATGACGCCATCATCTCAGAATTTAAGACTTGGAGTAAATATGGTTGTTTCGAAATAATTAATCGCAAAGATGCCCAAATAATCATAGATTCTCGCATGGTTCTAAAGTGGAAATACATCGACGGTAAAAGGGGAATCCGTGCCCGCCTTGCCCTGCGAGGCTTCAAGGAGCCAGTAAAAGACGGAGAACAAAATTACGCTGGTACAGCACAAAGGCTATCGCAGAGAATCTTGGCGAGCACAGCTGCTACTCACCCAGACTGGGTTTTTGGTGCCGCAGATGTACCAAAAGCTTTTCTCCAGGGACTCACATTTGACGAGCTCGAAGCTGAAACCAGAGAACCACGTAAATATATAGCTTTCACGATCCCTAAAGGGACCCTAAAGCATTTGCGATGCGTGCCAAATTTCGAAAACTTCAATGAGCATCAGCATGTATTGTCGTGCCTTAAGCCTGGCACGGGGTGCCGAGATGCCCCGAGAGCGTTCTCATTAAGACTCATGAAAATCCTGCGAAATTTTGGCATGCAATCCACCATGTATGACCCCCAGTTAATGTTACTTTTCAAAAATAAGGAGTTGGCAGCTATGATTTCTATCCATGTCGATGATATCAAATTCACTGGAAGGCAGAACGATATTGACCGACTTGTAAAATTGTTGGAAGCGACCTTCGGCAAAATGACCCTGCAATTTGATAAGTTCACAAATTGTGGTATGACCCATGAAAGAGACAAGAGTGGGAATATCGTAATGCACCAAGATGAATACATTCAAGCTTTCAAACCAATCCACCCAAAGCATTATCAAGGTTACGATATAGACGGGCCCTGTAGTGAACATCAGCAAGCCTTGTTCATGTCACTGTTGGGCGCAGTGGCGTATACAAGTTTGACGCAAGTTTGGATTCTTGTCTATATTGTAGCTCTGCAGAGAAAGAATAAGCAAGCTAGTGTATCCGACTTGAAAAGACTCAATGCCCTGACCCGGGAGTTAATGAGAAATCCCCAAAAGCTGTACTACCGTTGCATGACCCCAACACAAATTCTCGAAGTTTATTCAGATAGTGCATACTCCAGGGAAGGGGATACAGCACATGCACTGAAAGGTATGATTTGTTTGCGGTTAGGTAGAAGTGCCGAAGGTCAGGAATGTTCACACTTGTTGGATGCACTATCGCAGTCACACAAATTAGTTGTCCGTTCCACATTCGGGGCAGAGCTTTTAGCAGCCACTTCCGCAGTGGACCATGCTTTTGGCATTGCCCTCACCCTCCATGAGACCGAAGCAGGATGTTTAAAACCCGATGAAGCACTCCAAATCAGAGAGTCAGGTGGCTTATTGATTGCAATTAAGCTACTAATTGATGCAATGTCCGTATACCATTCCATAATCCAGGAATCGTTCAAAGCACCAAGTGAAAAGTCTTTGCTGAGCCATATCAGTTGGCTAAAAGAAATGCTGCACCTCGGTCTTTTGAAGATAATTGGATGGGTGGATACTCGAGATATGGCAGCAGATGGATTGACAAAAGGCAAAATCTCAAGAGACAGCCTGTTGAGTTGCATGCGTGGCACGTTCAGTCGATCGAATCCGATCGAAATATATCCACGCCCCAAGGGTAGTGGTTAGAATTTGCAGGCTAGTGGGCCTTGAACCTAAGGCTGGGGCAAACCCGAAATATCCTAGCACAGACCAACTAACAGGATAAC